>Ga0079306_1002129_pt1 | contig 11524 bp, 14 predicted proteins | sample Methanotroph_Enr_FD_79181 | JGI IMG/M metagenome (GOLD analysis project Ga0079306, IMG submission 79181) | Enriched soil microbial communities from Old Woman Creek wetland in Ohio, USA - Methanotroph_Enrichment_5 | ecosystem: Environmental > Terrestrial > Soil > Wetlands | place: USA: Ohio...
AAGGGTGTAAAATTATTAATTCAGGAGATTAGCCATGAAACAATTACACAGAAAAGACCTGTTCGGCTGGTCGGAATTTAACCGGGAGCGCAATCTGGATTTTCATAGCGTGCTGTGGGTGCGTGACGGCGGTAACGTGCTGATCGATCCGTTGCCGATGTCCGAACATGATCACAGCCACCTGCAAAGTCTGGGCGGGGTCGGTTTTATCGTCATTACCAATAGCGACCACTGCCGCGATGCAGAGCATATAGCCGACCTTACCGGCGCGGCGATTTACGGCCCGGCAGCCGAGGAAGAAACGTTTCCGTTGGAGTGTACCCGTTGGCTTCACGATCGTGAAGAAGTCGTTCCCGGATTGATTGCCTACCAGCTCAACGGTTCTAAAACGCCGGGAGAATTGGCGCTGCTTTTGGAACACAGCACACTGATAACCGGCGATTTAATCCGTTGCCATATCGGCGGCGAATTGTGCCTGTTGCCGGACGAAAAGCTGGTTGATAAAAACAAGGCCATTCAATCGGTCAAACGCATTGCCGATTTGCCGGACATCAAAGCCGTTTTGACCGGCGACGGCTGGCCGCTGTTCAATCACGGCAGCGAAGCTTTGCATCGTTTGGCAAGGTCGTTGAATCATTAATTTCTTTTCCAATGTGCCGCTTGCTGCGGCATTTCAAGTCATACAGCAGGTTTTGTTAATGTGGGTACAAAAAGAATTTTCATTGTCAGAAAAGAGCAGGGGATTTCATCTGATTACCGGTGAAATCCTGAGCGTTATTCCTGAATTGTCCACCATAGAGTGCGGCTTGCTGCACCTTTTTATCAAGCATACCTCGGCATCGTTGACGGTTAACGAGAACGCCGATCCGACCGTGCGCCAGGATATGGAAAGCCACTTTAATCGGTTTGTGCCGGAAGGCGCGCCTTATTATAAGCATGGCTATGAGGGCGAAGACGACATGCCCGCGCATATAAAAAACAGCTTGCTGGGTTCCAGTTGCACCATTCCTATCACCAAAGGCGCGCTTAACCTGGGCATTTGGCAAGGTATTTACCTGTGCGAGCATCGCAATCGGGGCGGTAGCAGACGCATTGTCGCTACTATTCAGGGGTAGCCTAGATGAGCTATTGATTGAGGAAGTTGAACTCTCTATTCTTGTACAATATCAACTGATTTTTTAGGAGGGAAATTTTGAAGATATTAGTAACAGGAGCCGCCGGCTTTATAGGTTCAAGCCTTAGCCTGAAGCTGCTGGAGCGAGGCGACGAGGTTGTCGGCATAGACAACCTCAACGATTATTACGATGTTAATTTGAAGCTGGCGCGGCTGGAACGCCTACGAGATTATGATCGTTTTAAATTTATCAAGCTTGAAGTTGGGGACAGGGCGGCAATAGAAGAACTTTTTGCTCGTGAAAAGTTTCAAAGAGTCATGCACTTGGCTGCTCAGGCAGGCGTACGCTACTCGATAACCAATCCTCATGCCTATGTCGATTCCAATATAGTCGGCTTCATTAACATACTGGAAGCGTGCAGGCACAATGCCGTCGAGCATTTAGCCTACGCGTCGTCCAGTTCGGTTTATGGGGCGAATACCAAAATGCCGTTTTCCGTCCATGACCCTGTCGATCATCCGGTTTCCCTTTACGCGGCGAGTAAAAAAGCCAATGAATTAATGGCTCATACCTATAGCCATCTTTACCGCCTGCCGACTACCGGCTTGCGTTTTTTTACCGTTTACGGTCCCTGGGGACGCCCGGATATGTCGCCGATCATGTTTGCCCGTAATATCATTGAAGGAAAACCGATCGATGTGTTTAATTACGGTAACCACAGCCGCGATTTCACTTATATAGATGACATTGTTGAAGGTGTGATCAGGGTTATCGATCAACCGGCGCAAGCCAATCCCGGCTGGTCAAGTGAAAATCCCGATCCGGCGACCAGCTTTGCTCCTTACCGTTTGTATAACATAGGCAGTAATAATCCCGTGCATTTGCTGGCGTTCATTGAAATGCTGGAAAAGTGTTTGGGTAAGGAGGCGATAAAGAATTTGTTACCGATGCAGCCGGGCGATGTACCCGATACCTGTGCCGATATTTCGGATTTAGTGCAGGATTTGGGGTATAGGCCTGCTACGTCGTTGGAGGATGGGGTTAGGAAATTTGTTGAGTGGTATGAGGAGTTTTATCGGGGTGTTTGATTAAGGTGTTTTGGGAGGTGGGGTTTGTTTTTCATGGAAAGGTTGCTATTAAGGGGGGAGGGCTATAATATCTGGTCTAACGGATTGTCGGCGTGGCTATATGCACCGGTAATTGTAAATTTGATGTACACCTGAAAAGGTGTCTACTTAACGTTAGGCTGCGGTTGACTAAGATTATGTGCATAAGAACGCATGGTGACAGGAAGAGGGAAAGCGTATTCATTACTTATACACAATGAAACAACCCTTTTTAATTCATCAACGCTTATCTCAGTTAATGCTTCGTAATAGCACTGAAGCATCAGGGGGCCGTAATTTTTTGGAGCATTAAACACACAAATCAGCCTTTCAATTTCTTTTTTAAATTCTTGTTCTTTCATTTTTACACCTATGTCAATTAAAAACGTAACTATTGAGTCAATTCAAGACGCCATTTCAGCCGCATTAAGCGAGCTAACAAAATCAAATGTTAAGGCGAACATCAGGGCGATGGATATTTCAGGGGAACTAACCGGCGAGATGTTCGAAGAACAAACGGTAAACCTATCCATAAGTATGGTGCTTAATAATATTGAAGAAAGAGCTTCAGAAAACCCCTTTTTTAAATGAAAAAGCCTAACAAAACGGTCAAAGGAGGGACGCGCCGCCCCAATGCGGTTTTGAAGGATTGTAAATTTATCGGGTTCGGTGGCTTCGCTAAGGCTCATCAAGCGGCGCGCCCCTTACCTCTACGTTAGGCCATAATGGGACAGAATCAAGATGGCGTACACGGGTGAATTTCCTGGGAAGATACTCATTAATGGAGAACTGGTGGCAGACAACCTCTCCATTTATTTGACTGAAGAAACGTTGATTCTAAGTAAAGCAGGAGCTCGCTCCCCAAAAAAAGAAATTTACCTTTCTCCCTTCAATAAATTCATGGTGTTTACGCAAACACCCGCAAAATTGAAGGAACCATTCTTTTATGAAGTGACTGGAACCAGCGTTGGTTCGATTGCAGTTGGTCCTATTGGTCATCCTGGGGACGGGGAATATGACATTCGACCGATGAAGTCGTTTAGGCTTGATGTAAGGTACCTAAGTGACCAGATAGAGGTAGCAATATCGGGCAAGACTTCTGTCGGCACTGATGGTTTTGATGCCAATAAAACTCTTGAGCCATGGGATTTCTCAGCGCAGTTTTCAATTGCAAAGAGCCAAATACCAGAGTTTTTCAAGCTAACTGACTTTGTAAGAGACAATGTGCTCAAGCTCTTTGATGATGTTTTTGGCTCAGCCCTGTAGGCCGGAATAAGCCGGTTCGAGCGACAGCGAGAACCGGTGTTTCCGGCAACCACCATCCAAATTCGCCGGAAACGCCACCTCGCGCTACGCGCTTGGCTGGTCTTATTCCGGCCTACCCCGTAAACTAGCAAAAAACAGAGAAGCAACCATGTCAACAATCGCATTCAATACCCACGAATTCATCAAAGAGCTGAGAAATGCCGGGTTCAGCGAAGAGAAGGCCGAAATTATCACCAAGCTACAAAAGGCGGCTGTGAGTTCGACATTTGAGCAGATAAGACATGAATGATCTTGATAATTTGGTTACTAACCATTCCCTTGATAGCCGTTTGCGCGAGTTTGGATTAAAAAGCGAAGTCAGGCTGGCAGAAACTAAAAGCGAACTTATCCGCTGGGTTGTCAGTGTCGGCCTGTTGCAAACCGCGCTGATTACAGCATTGTTAATTAAGTTGAGCGCAGCTGTTTAATCCACGTCTTGTTTTAGCCGCTCATAGGCTAACAAATCAGAGTTATAGACGTTAGCGCAACGTATTACGCCCCGCGTATTGAAGCGCAACGGCAAATTGTGAAGTAGATAACTTTCCGATAAAGTATCAATTACTTACGAATAAATGATGGCATGACAGTGATTTATATAAGGATGATAAATGAGTGATTTTTCAAAAAAATACAAAGTAACGATATTCTTTAACTATGTAGGAATGCCATTAACGTCAACTTGTAAGACTAAATATTTCAACACTTATTGGGGGGCAAGTTTGTGGTCATGGTTCGCTCGTAATATTTTTGGATACAGCTGCAAAATATGGAAAAAAGATGGCAATGAAGAAAAAAATCCGGATTCCTGAAAACATTGTCAGAGGCAAGCCCGGCATTTATGGCCGGTATTACAAACCGCGCCGATTACAGCATTGTTAATTAAGTTGAGCGCAGCGGTTTAATCCACATCTTGTTTTAGTTGCGCATAGGCTAAAAAAATCAGGGCTATAGGCGTAATAGCGCAACGTATTGCTCCTTATGTATTGAAGCACAACGGCATTTTTTGCCAATCATGAAGTTAGAGAACTTTCACCGATAAATAAGTATTTGTGCTTATAGGAATTATATGGCTTACCTGCTTTACTTGGCTTGACTGAGTCTACTGTCTAGCCGAATGATCCATGTAGATTCCGATAATCTCTATTGACTAAAGAATCTATTAATCTTGTATAACCCATACTTCCATTTCAGCGAATCACCGTTTTCCATAGCGACCGATCCGCATTTTATTTATATGAGCCCGCGCCATCAGGAAGGTTTGGCTCATCTTCTTTACGGCATTAATTTCGGCGGCGGCTTTGTCGCTTTAACCGGCGAAGTGGGTACCGGCAAAACAACGCTTTGCCGCTGTCTATTGCAAAAAATCCCGGAACATATAGATATTGCGTTGATATTGAATCCAAAGCTCAATGCGGTCGAATTACTGGCTACCATCTGCGATGAACTCGGCATTATCTATGACAAGAGTCAGCGCTCGTTAAAAGACCTGATCGATCTGTTAAACCGGCACTTGCTGACCGGCCACGCCAACGGTCGGCGAACGGTTTTGCTGATTGATGAAGCGCAGAATTTAAGCATGGAAGTGCTGGAACAAATCCGTCTGTTGACCAATCTGGAAACCAACAAAACAAAGTTGTTGCAAATTGTCCTGGTCGGCCAGCCTGAGTTAAAAGAGTCGCTGAAACGGCGGGACTTGCGCCAGTTAAATCAGCGCATTACCGCCCGCTACCACTTGCTGCCGTTATCGCTCAATGAAACCCGGGCTTATATCCACCACCGGTTGGCTGTTTGCAACGGGCGTCCGGGCATTTTTAAAGAAAGCGCGATACGAAAAATCTACAAGCTTTCTTCCGGCATCCCCAGAATGATTAACATCCTTTGTGATCGCGCTTTGCTTGGGGCTTACTCAATCGATACTCATGTTATTACACCGGCAATCGTTAGTGCTGCCGCCAAAGAAACCCTGGCGTCTACCGATAAAAAACCGCCTTATCTGAGCGTATTATTAGGCTTGCTGTTTTTGGGAAGTATTGGCACGGGTATTTATTTTCGAATGGTTTGGCTCAAAGCGAGCAATGTAGTAATAACCATTCCTGATATTCAGGCAAAACCTGAAACCGTCAGCCAGCCTGAGCAACCGATTCAAACAGAAGCGCTTGCTGTCGCTAAAACAAAAATGTTTGCCGACTGGATCAATAATCCCGATTATTCATTAAATGCGGCATTAATCAGTACGCTGAAACTCTGGGGCAAGCCCGTTCCTGACGACAATCAGGTTGATTGCCATTACATAGAAACAACGGGACTGCGTTGCGGACTTGGCAAAGCCAACTGGAAAGATGTGTTGGCCGTTAAGCATCCGGTCATTCTGGAGTTCTCATTGGTTGGCGACAAAAAGATCTATGCCTTGCTTACCGGGTTCGGACAAAATCAATCGATGGTTCATTTTAAGGATAAGGCGGTCTTTCCGGTAGCGGATGTATTGAAATATTGGAACGGCTATTATTTGATAGTGGAGCCGCCGGTTCCCGATGACAAAGTGATACGCCCTCACCAGGCATCGGATAACGTACTATGGTTACGGCACCTGTTAAATAGTACTGACGGGAAAATTGAAGCGGCAGAGCAGCCGCGTCTTTATGATGATAAGTTAGTGGCCCGCGTTATAAATTTTCAGCATCAGCACCAATTACCGGAAGACGGCAGGGTGGGCGACAGGACCAGGCCTTATCTTGAAAATATAGCGCATGCCCTTGATTTTCCTCGCTTGGAAATAACCGATTAACTATGTCTTTTATTTTAAATGCCTTGCGTAAATCGGAACAGGAAAGACAGGCGCTTCAGTCTGAAACTGTAACTGACAAAATCCTTCTCCCTCAACCGCCACAAACTCGTAGCAAGATAAACAAGCTATTAGTGTTTCTTCTTATCGCTAATGTGTGGGTTATTACCGGTATCGTTTGGCTCGTGCGAAATGACTCTACACCGGCGCCAAATACAACAACGCAAACTCTTCCACTTCCGCAGCCGGAGCAAGGAGCAACGCTTGAGTCTAAAGCGATTGACAAATCTATTCAGCCGAAAAGACAGGCGCGAAAAGCGGAATCCGAATTAGCTTCTATTGCGGAATTGATTGATAAAGAAAAGCCTGAGCCGGTTAAGCCGGTTACCGCCAAAAAACCGGCGGCTGATACCATGAAACAGCCTGCTATTACCAACAATTCCAAAGCTATTTCGGCAACAACCCCAGCCGCCAAGGTTGAACCGGATGAGCCTGAAACAATACCTGAAATAAAAGACGTCCCTTTTCTAAACGATTTGCCGTTTGAGTTTCGTCAGACGGTACCGAAATTTACTATTAATGTATTTGTTTACTCACGGGAGCCGGCAGAACGGTTTGTTATGATTGATATGGTCAAATATAAGCCGGGGCAGCAAATAAAAGACGCAATGCTACTCAAAGAAATTCTCCCCGACAGTTTTGTCGTTGCTTACCGAAACCAGGCATTTAAGATTAAGCGGCCTTAGAATCTGCTTACGATCTTCTGGGTAAAAGCGTCAGAAAAATCTTTTAATCCTGCATGTTTATTCGGTTTAGCCGATGCAGCAGCCGTCCGCTGAAGTTTTTGAGAGGCTACAAGCTTATAGATCAGTGGCTGGCAGCGTTAGAGAATACATTCATTACCACAATGCCGGAGACAATAAGTCCAATTCCCAGCAACGCCGGCGTGTCCAGTTTCTGTCCGAAAACAAAATAATTCACCAGAGCAATCAGTACAATGCCGACTCCTGACCAAATCGCATAAGCAATCCCAATCGGAATTGTCCGCAATGTCTGGGCAAGAAAATAGAAAGCAAGCCCATAGCCTATAACGACTAGGATAGATGGCCAAGGCCTTGAAAAGCCCTCACTGGATTTTAGTGCCAAGGTTGCAATTGTTTCGGACAAAATGGCTAGGCTTAGGAATAACCAATTTTTCATAGTAAAGACTCTGTTTTTTGTTAATTCTTTTACCCCCCCAAATTCACCTAGAGATTGGCGGGATGGAATAAAAGCTAATTTTTCTGAGGATATTCAGACTGTTTTCAGACTATATAATAATTCAAATCCTTGTTTCAATATTCTTTATTGGATGGATTTTATGGTTTGTGAAAAGTCGTTCCACTCTTACCCGGCCGGGTCGGCAGAATTCCGGACGATAAAGCCTACAGATTCTCATACACGAGGTGTAACAACGACACTTGGGGCGCTAGGAGATTTTTTTCGTCCGTTTGTGTGACAAACTCAAAATGCTGGGCTATTCTTACGCCCTTTGCCGGATGAACTGGCATACCTCTACATACATTATTCGGAGCGCAACGATGATCATGAAACCGCTTTTTGCCATAGCACTCTCTTCGAGCTTGACTATCGGCCTGCTGAATCAGCCGGCCGCGGCTTGCTCGCGTATCCTGTTTAACGCGGGGCATGAGCATGTTGTCGCCCGTACCATGGATCTTTATATGCCGGACCATCCCAATGTTGTGGTCTATCCTCGGGGAATTTCCAGAGATGGAGCGGTTACCGACGGCAAGACGGTGCGCTGGACGTCGAAATACGGCAGCGTGACGGTGAATTCTTTGGGAATTGCCACATCCGACGGCATCAACGAGAAAGGGTTTGTGGCGAATCTCCTTTATTTGCATGATACCCAATATGAAAACAGGGATGGACGCGACGGCATAGCCAATTACATGTTGCTTCAGTACCTCTTGGATGTTTCCTCCACGGTTTCCGAGGCCTTGGTGGAATTGGATAAAGTCCAAGTCGTCTCGGTGAAAGCGGCCGGGCGGGAATGGCCGCTGCATATCTCCATTTCCGACGCATCCGGCGATTCGGCTGTCGTCGAGTTCGTTAACGGGGTTAAGGTAGTGCATCGCGGCAAGGACTCGGCCGTGATGACCAATGAGCCTCCGCTGGACTGGCAGTTGAATAATCTTAAAAGATATAGTTATTTCGATGGAACCGAATCCCTGCCCGGCGATATCGACCCGCCCAGCCGTTTTGTTCGTGCGTCGGCTTTCTTGAAAACAGCGCCGGTGCCAAAGGATACCCGGGAAGCTTTGGCTGAAGCCTACAGCATTGCTAAAACGGTCTCGGTTCCGCGGGGCGCCAAAAATACATCAGTTGGGGTCAACTCCGCAGATACATGGCCAACCTTGTGGACCACATTGGCGGATGCGAACAACCGGCTCTACTTTTTCCAAGCTTCAGGAGCCCCCAACATGTTCTGGATCGACCTCGGCAAAGTCAATTTCACCAATGGCGCGCCTGTTAAGTATGTTTCCGGGGATGATATTTCATTGGCTGGCGAAGTTTCCAAGAAGTTAAAAATATTTAAAAATAAATGATTGTGTCAATAAATAGCCATGTAGACCGATTTATTTGGCGTATCAACTCATTCCTGAATAACAGAAGCCGTGTAAGCATACATTTTTACCTATCGCGATTGTAAGCAAGGTCATCGCGACTTCGGCCCTTAAGAATTGGAAGGCTTTATTCGTTTGTGTCCATCGGTTTTTGTCATGGCCGGGTATACAATAGCCTTCTATTTTTCGATATTTTTCTGAAACTTTGGATAAATGGACTAAGCATGATGGATATAACTCTTGACGATGCTAACCGGCAGGCCGGCTATCGCCCTTTTTTTTCCGGTATCGGTTTGTTGGCTTTGGCGGCAGGCTTACTGGTGAGCGCTTGCGGGGAAACTGAACAAGCGCCGGCGTTAAAGCCGCAGACGGTGGAAGTGGTCGAGGTGAAACAAGAAGATGTTCCGATTCGGCAGGAGTGGATTGGCACGTTGGACGGCATGGTGAATGCGCAGATTCTGGCCCAGGTATCCGGCTATTTGATCAAGCAACATTATCAGGAGGGGCAATTGGTACAAAAAGGCCAGTTGCTTTATGAAATCGATCCGAAGATTTTCCAAACGACGTTGGACGGCGCACTTGGTAATCTAGCCCGTCAGGAAGCGATTTTAAAAACGGATAAATTGGATCTGGATCGTGTAGAACGTTTATTGCCGGAAAAGGCGGTCAGCGTGCGCGACCGCGATAATGCGGAAGGCCGTTATGTATCCGCTCAGGCCGAGGTAGTGGCGGCGAAAGCTTCCGTCGAAAGCGCTAAGCTGCAACTCGGCTTCACTAAGATTACGTCGCCTATTAGCGGTATCGCGGGAATCTCCAAGGCTCAGCTTGGCAATCTGGTCGGTTCTGGCGCTAATACGGAATTGACCACGGTTTCCCAGGTCGATCCGATTAAAGCTTATATTCCGCTCAGTGAGCAGCAATATTTGCAGTTCGCGCGCAATATGCAAAGCGAGAAGAAGGAACGCGACGATCAACCCCTGGAGCTGATTCTGTCCGATGGCAGCGTGTATCCGCATCCCGGCAAGTTTTATTTTGCCGATCGTCAGGTTAATTCGAAGACGGGTACGATTCAGGTGGCCATTTTGTTTGCCAATCCCGGCAATCTGCTGCGTCCCGGCCAGTATGCGAAGATACGCGCCGTGGTCAGGCATAGGAACAATGCGTTGCTGGTGCCGCAACGCGCGGTCGGGGATATGCAAGGCAGGCGGCTGGTAGCGGTTGTTAAACCCGATAACAGCGTGGAGCTGCGGCCGGTGCGGGTCGCCGAAACGATCGGAACGCAATGGGTGATTGAGGAAGGGCTCCAGCCCGGCGAGAAGGTTATTGTCGAAGGCATCCAGAAAGTGGGGGCCGGCGGAATCGTCGATCCTGTGCCGTATGCGGAAACGCCTGCGGTTGCGGAGAGGTAGTCCGGCATGGCTAAATTTTTTATAAATCGCCCGATTGTGGCGATTGTTATCGCCATATTGATGGTGATGATCGGTTTGGTTTCGATGTTAGGACTGCCTGTTGCCCAGTTTCCCGATATTGCGCCGCCGGAAGTGCAGGTGACGACGACATATACCGGCGCCGATGCGGTGACGGTGGAACAAGCGGTCGCGACGCCGATTGAGCAGCAGATGTCGGGCGTGGATAACATGGATTATATGTATTCCATCAACGCGAATAACGGCTCGATGACCTTGCGGGTCAACTTCGATGTGGCGACCGACCCTAATACGGACCAGATTTTGGCGCAGATGCGTAAGGCCCAGGCGGAGTCGCAATTGCCCCAGGACGTGCGCAATTTTGGCGTCACCGTGCAAAAATCGACGGCTTCGCCGTTGATTATGTTTGCGTTGTATTCGCCCAAAGGCAGTTACGACAATATCTTTTTGTCTAACTACGCTTTTATCAATATCAACGACCAAATGACGCGGGTTAAGGGCATCGCCAGCGTTTCCGTATTCGGCGCCGGCCAATATGCGATGCGTATTTGGGTCAAGCCGGACCAACTGGCCAAGCTCAATATCACCATCCCGGAAATCGTCGAGGCGGTGCAGGCACAGAATAATGTGAATCCGGCCGGCAAGGTCGGCGGCGAACCGGTGCCTGCCGGGCAGGAGTTTACCTATGCGGTGCGCGCGCAGGGCCGTTTGGAATCGGAGGAGGAATTCGGCAATATCGTGCTGCGCGCCGAACCCGACGGCTCTATTGTCCGTATCAAGGATGTCGGGCGTATTGAACTCGGCGCCCAGACTTATGATGTTGTAGGGCGTTTGAACGGTAAGCCGGCCGCTCTGGTCGCTTTGTATCAATTGCCCGGTTCCAATGCGCTTGAGGCGGCCGAAGGGGCCAAACGCGCAATGGAGGAGCTAAAGTCGCGTTTCCCGGACGATCTGGATTATGTGGTGGCGCTGGACACGACGCAGGCGGTGACCGAGGGTATTAACGAGATTATGCATACGCTGTTCGAAGCGTTAGTCTTGGTCATCCTGGTGGTGTTCGTGTTTTTGCAGGGATGGCGGCCGACGCTGATTCCGCTGTTGGCGGTGCCGGTGTCTTTGCTCGGCACTTTTATGCTGTTTCCGGTGTTGGGTTTTTCAATCA
>Ga0079306_1002130_pt1 | contig 11524 bp, 7 predicted proteins | sample Methanotroph_Enr_FD_79181 | JGI IMG/M metagenome (GOLD analysis project Ga0079306, IMG submission 79181) | Enriched soil microbial communities from Old Woman Creek wetland in Ohio, USA - Methanotroph_Enrichment_5 | ecosystem: Environmental > Terrestrial > Soil > Wetlands | place: USA: Ohio...
ATACAGATCAAGAATCGCGCCGCCGATGAGCCCAAGCACCGCAACAATTGCAAACGGAATCAAATACCAGGTAGGCAGCAACGTAGTTAGCGCTCCAACTGGATCAGCCATGATCTTGTCGTTGAGCCCCTTACTGCTTCCGGCCAATAATGATCCGTAAATAATTAGTATGACCGGCACCAACGAGGAACCAAACACCGTCCACCCAACGACGGCCTTGCTTGACGCATTTCTTGGTAGGTAGCGAGAGTAGTCAGCAGCTGAATTCACCCAACCAAGCCCGACACCTGTGATTCCGAAGATGATGGCCCCGACGAGGGCCTGTAGGTTCCCGCCATGGATCGAGGAGGCTTTGCTCCAATCAACGTGGTTGACAGTCAGAGCGATGTATCCGAGCGTCATTGCCGCCGTCGCAATGGTTAACCATTTCTGCAATTTCATGATGACATGGAAACCAAGCACGCCACCGAAAACGGTAAGCCCTACCGCGATCGAGAACCCAAAGATTCGCGCAAGATTGTGATCCATATGTCCAAGGCGGGCAAAAATCGTCTCCGTCGCCAATGTTGCCAACGAGACAAGAACGGTTTCCCAACCAACAAATATCAAATATGAGAGTATTCCAGGAACCACATTGCCTCGAACCCCAAAAGCTGCGCGAGAAAGGGTCATCGTCGGCGCATTGGATCGCTTGCCGGCAAGGGAACTCACCCCGACTAGAACAAAAGAGAGCACGACGCTCAAAAACGCCGCGATGACGACTTGCTTGAAGGAAATGCCAAAGCCTAAGAAGAAAGCACCATACGAAAGGGCTAGCAGCGAGACATTTGCTCCGCACCAGGGCCAGAACAGTGAGCTGGGCTTGCCTCCACGCTCCTCCTCTTTGATGAAGTTGATGGAGTTCATTTCAAGGTTAAGATCAAAAATCGGCACTTTCTCTCCTTTGAAGTCGCGCAAGTCTACTTATACGACGCGCGAGAAGTTGCACATGGAGTAATCTGCCGAGGTGAATTCAAAGGCGATTTTGCGTGGTATCGCCACGCCCCGCACCCCTTTTGATCACGTTCCTTTCTACGATCCGGGCCTACCTAATATCTCCTCGACCTTCGCTTTCTTATTCTGGATAGGGCGAAACCAGTCCAGGATCATTCTGACAGGATCCTTTTTCGGAATCCTTAGTTTTGCCTGCCTTGCCTCCATGCCTGGCCTCCTCGGCAGAGCCGTGCAAGCCATCGCCGACCATAACCAGAATGCTCTCAATAGATGGGCGGTGGCGATCATCGCCCTCGGTGCCATACAGTCCTTCTCTTCTATAGCACGCCATCGTCGGGGCGTCGGAAGTTGGATCTCCGCAGCTACCCGTCTCAAGCAGATCATCGCACGGAAAGCATCTGAACTTGGCGCCGATCTCCCACGATTGGTTTCAACTGGCGAAGTGGTCTCGGTAAACAACAACGACGTGGAAAGAATCGCCCGCGGCTTTGACAACATCCCACGCCTCATTGGCGCGATCATCTCCTTCTTCTACGTTTCGGTATTGCTCATACGATCATCGCCGAAGATCGGCCTTCTCGTTGTCATATGCGTGCCTCTCATGAGTTTACTTGTGGCCCCAATCATTAAACCTTTGCAGGCGCGTGAAGCCGAACAACGGAAGAAACTAAGCGACTCGTCAAACTTGGCGGCAGATACGGTCGCGGGACTTCGAGTGCTGCGAGGAATTGGAGGCGAAGAGCTTTTTCTCTCACGATTTAAAGACGCGTCGCAGGCAGTAAGAAGGGCAGCAGTTCGCACGGCAAAAATCCGCTCTCTTCTGCAGGCTCTTCAAATCATTTTGCCGGGTGTATTGGTTCTGGTAGTGATACTGATCGGTGGCAACCTGGTGCTTGAGGGGAAGATGAAGGTGGGAAATCTCCTCTCCTTTTACGGTTATAGCGCCTTCTTGGTCCTTCCGCTCCGAGTGCTTACCGAGACAGCTCAGCGCATGACATCTGCGGCAGTGTCGGCAAGACGGGTCGTCACTCTTCTCTCGGTCAAAACGCTCAATCACTGGGGCGCTGATGACTCACCTAATCCCAAGGGTGTGCTGACGGACACGCGATCCGGAATCGTCGTGAATCCCGGGGAACTCCTTGTCATTGTTAGCGATAATCCAGTATCAGCAGATAATTTGTGTGATCGCCTCGGTGGCTACTCGGAAGCAAGCACAGTCTTCTTGGACGGTAAGAAGCTAACTGATTTCACGCGAATGGCAATCAGGCGGACAATCTATGCTCAAGAGAAAGAGCCAGCAATTCTTTCAGGCACCATTGAGTCCATCTTTGCAGTCCCACACTCGGGTCGTATCTCAATTGCAGAGGCCATCGATGCGGCATCCGGTCAAGACATCCTAGATTCACTTGAGGGCGAGGGAATGTCGGCTGAAGTTGTGGAACGCGGACGCACCCTCAGCGGAGGCCAGCGTCAGCGCCTCGCACTAGCCCGCACCCTTTACGTGGATGCTCCCATCACGATTCTTGACGATCCAACCAGTGCCGTGGATGCCCACACCGAGGCCCGCATTGCGTCGCGAATATTCGAGTTACGCCGCGGAAAGACGACGGTTGTTTTCTCAAACTCGCCTTTGGTCCTAGATAAGGCCGACCGAATCATCCTTCTTTCAAACGACGTCTTCCAGACGCAAGGCCAACATCACCAACTTCTAGCGGAGAGCGCTGAATATCGTGCGCTAGTGATGAGGGGCGCATGAAAGGCAAACCCGTCAGCCCCTCTCACCTTCCACCCAGCGCATTTCAATCCCCACCGCGACGAACCGAACGCATCCCAAAAGACTTTGGTCTCGAGCGCTCTTCCTCGCGTCTGCCCATTGCCAGTACGAAGACGGTAAATGGCGAGATGGTGGCCCTGATAAGAAAACATCTCAAGGGATTTCTCCTAGTCGCGCTCCTTCAACTAGTGACGGTTGGATGTGCGCTTGTCACACCGCGCGTCTTTGGCAACCTGCTTGGACAATTCAGTTCTGGCGCGATCCATGTTCACATCAAGCGGGCAATTCTGATTGCAGGCGTTGCCCTCGTGATTCAAACCCTCTTTGCCTATTGGACACGAGTGAAAGCATCTGTTCTGGGCGAGTTTGTCCTTTCATCACTTCGTGAACGCTTTTTGGAGAGAGTTGTAGAACTCCCGCCCAACATCATCGAGCGGGCGGGTAGCGGAGAATTATTGGCCAGAACAACCACAGATATCGATCACATTACCTGGGCAGTGCGAGATGCATTTCCAATCATCACAATTTGCTTGGTAGAGCTAACAAGCATTCTCATCGCCATCGCGTTCACCGCGCCCATATTCATTGCTGTCGTCCTCGCCAGCGCGCCGGTTATCTTCGCCATCACACGACGATACCTTCGCAAATCTCCGCAGGCCTACCGTGTGGAGTCCTCTTCCTATGCACTCATGAATTCCATTTTGGTCGAGTCCGCAGAGTCTGGACGGACGATCGATGCACTCCGATTGGGTGAAGACCGAATCGAGCGCAGCGATTCTGCTCTTGGTCGCTGGGTCGAGTGGGAACGTTACACATTGCGACTTCGCACCGGCTGGTTTCCTTTCGTCGAGTTCAGTTACATTGTTCCCATTGGCGTGGTCTTGCTGGTCGGTGCGCATTTCTACAACGAAGGCTCTCTCTCCATCGCACAAATCACGACATCGCTTCTTTACGCACAGATGATGATCGATCCCCTTGAAGGCTTGCTCTGGTGGATTGATGAGCTTCAAGGGGGCAAGGCATCACTTTCGAGGCTGCTCGGAATCCACGAAATCGAGGAACGGGAGATCAAGGATTCGGACCCGGAAGGCTTTGAGGTGCGAGGCGACAATATCCAATACAGTTACAAAAAAGGGCGCGAGGTTCTGAAAGGAATTTCTTTCCTGGTCGAACCAGGTACGCGAATTGCAATAGTGGGGCCTTCGGGTGCAGGGAAATCGACGTTGGGAAAATTGTTAGCAGGCATCCAACCCCCGGGAAGTGGAAGAGTAACCATCGGAGGCTCGGACGTCGGATACCTTCCGGTGGAGAAAGCCCGCTCTCACGTCGCCTTAGTGACACAAGAACATCACATATTCGTTGGCACGCTTCAAGACAACCTCAAACTTGCAAACTCGTCGGCCACCGAAGAGGAAATCTGGTCTGCGCTTGACGCCGTTGATGCGAAACAATGGGCGGCTCAGCTTCCCGACGGCTTACTTACTCTCGTAGGAACAGGCGGAGCGCGTTTGCTGCCAGCACAGGCGCAACAGGTGGCACTGGCCCGCCTCGTATTAGCTGACCCTCATACTCTCGTCCTTGATGAGGCCACGTCATTGCTCGATCAACGGGCGGCTCGCCATCTTGAATCCTCTCTATCTGGAGTTCTCGAAGGTCGAACTGTCATTGCAATCGCCCATCGGCTTCAGACCGCGCACGATGCAGACATTATCGCGGTCATTGAGGATGGCCGGATCACCGAATGGGGATCACATGATGACTTAATGCTTGCAGAAGGTCCCTATTCAGAATTATGGCATTCGTGGCGAGATGACAACTAACTAGTACGTTTCCCAAGACGATAACGAACAGCGGTCAAAATACCTTCAAGGATTACGATCGGCTCCGGTGGACATCCGGGGATCGCCAAGTCCACTGTAAGGACCTTGGACACACCACCCATGGAGGCATAACTCTCTCCGAAAATTCCACCGTTAATCGCGCAATCTCCCACTGCCACAACAATCTTGGGAGCAGGCATCGCCTCGTCTGTAATCGCAAGGGCCTGCGACATGTTCCTAGATACCGGGCCCGTGACCAGCAGCATGTCCGCATGGCGAGGACTGGCGACGAATTTAATACCAAGTCCTTCCAAGTTGTAGTACAGATTCCCAAGAGCATTTAGCTCGAGTTCGCATCCATTGCAACTGCCCGCGTCAACTTCGCGAATGGTCAACGCCCGGCCGAGGATTCGTCGGATCTCATCGTGAATTCGCCCTGCATCTTCAAGGTCTTGTGCAACAGGAGGAGTTTCGGTCCTGATTCCCACCTTTGAAATTTGGCGAATGAGTGGCCACATCATCGGTCATGCCCCGAGTAACTCAAATTGAAAGACTTATTAATCAAGGGAAAATCCGGGACTATGTCACCGATTACTGCATACTCGAGCACAGGCCAATTCTGCCAAGACGGATCATGAACATGGCAACGAGCAATCTGGCCCGACGAGTCGACATCGAGGGCGGTGAAGATGCCACCGCGCCATCCTTCGATCCATCCCGCGCCTGAACCGGCGGGGCCGCGGCGCACGAATTCTCGTCGGATCGCTCCGTTCGGCAGATTGTCCACTAAGTAGCGAATCAAGCGAAGTGATTCATATACCTCATCGAAGCGCACGTCAACACGTGCTGCGACGTCACCGGCTTCTCGGATCGAAATGTTCACAGCAAATCTCCCATACGGCTCGGAAGGGACGTCTACCCGAATGTCACGAGCGACGCCACTCGCGCGTCCGGCTAATCCAGTAAGACCCAATTTCCTGGCTAATTCGTTGTCCACGGTTCCAGTTGTGAGGAATCGATCCTGGAGTCCCGAGTGATCGTCATAGATCCCCTGAAGTGTGCGCACCTCTTCCTCGATGTAACGGCACTGCTTAAGGATCAGCGCAAGGTGTTCGCTATTCACGTCACGCTCGACGCCGCCCGGACAGACATAATCCATCATCAAGCGATGTGCAAAGATCGATTTATTCAGGCGCAGCCAATCTTCTCGCAGGCGCATGAACTGCGATAGACCAAAAGCGAATCCAGCGTCGTTTCCAATAGCACCGAGATCGCCAAGGTGATTGGCCACTCTTTCTCGCTCAAGGGCCACTGCTCGAAGCCACAGTGCGCGCTTGGGAATCTGCCACTTCCAGATGCCCTCAAGGCTCATGCAGTAACTCCACGCGTAGGCCACCGTCGAATCACCAGACATTCGCCCTGCCAGTCGATAACCATCTACGGCAGAGATATTCTCAAATGCTTTGTCTATGCCTTTGTGGGTATACCCGAGACGTTCTTCCAAACGAAGCGTCTTCTCTCCAACGACCGAGAATCTGAAATGGCCGGGCTCGATAATTCCGGCATGCACTGGTCCCACGCCAATCTCATGTACTCCTTCACCCGCAACTGAGACAAATTCATAATCGTCGAGTTCGTCGGGCCATGAGGATTCTTTTCCTCTATTCGCCTTGCGAAGTGGAAAATAATCAGCTGGCCATGCTCCATGACGGAACCACGGACGTGTATCACTTGCGCCATCTGCCTCAAGGCCAAGCAAATCCTTGATCGCTCTCTGCATCCGTGTGGCTGAAGGGAAAAGGGAAGAAATCTCTGGATACTTCTTTGTGCTTTTGGGTATAGCAAGTTCAAGCCAGATAAGTTCGCCGTTATTGATGTCGAAAACCGACGAAACAACGAACTGCCCTCGGCGTTTCTCGCTTCCCCACATAGTCACAAGAATTCCGTGATCTTCGGCGACCGCGAGGGCTGTAGATGTCCACTCGTCTGCGGTGACTTCCGCCAGCCAAAGAGGGAACTCGGCCCTCATGCTCGCGAAGTTCAACCCCAAGTCTTTGATGTCCACCGCTCTATCCTCCAATGATCTTTGCTGCTTGAAGGAACCACGTATTGAGATATGTTGGAATATAGAGTCCAAGCATCAGTGCCAAACCGAGGTGGACGAAAACTGGCAGCAACGCTGGAGGGTGCGGTAATCGCTTTACATTGGTCTCACCAAAGACCATCGGCTGCACTCGACTAAATATCGCTGCGAAGGCAACCCCCAACCCCAGAAGAAGTATTGGAGTGGCCCAGGGCAACTGGCGCATTGCACTGGTCAAAATCAGGAACTCGCTGGCAAATACTCCGAATGGTGGCATACCCAGTATGGCAAGAGTGCCCATCATAAGTCCCCAACCAACAGTAGGACTGATCTTTATCAAGCCACGGATTTGGTCCATGATCTGGGAACCGGCCTTCTGCGCCGCATGTCCCACTGCGTAGAAAATCGCTGATTTAGTAAGGGCATGGACCGTCATGTGAAGGAGGCCAGCGAAGTTTGCGATGGGACCGCCTATGCCAAATGCGAAGGTCATCAGCCCCATGTGCTCGATGGATGAATACGAAAACATTCGCTTGATGTCCTTCTGACGAAGAAGAGAGAAGGCAGCAACCAAGACTGACAGCAGTCCGAAACCGACCATCAGGTGGCCTGCAAAGTGATTACCAAGCGCGCCGTCAGTGAGCACTTTGCATCTGATAACTGCGTACAGGGCAACATTTAAGAGTAGGCCCGAAAGAACGGCTGATATTGGTGTTGGTCCTTCTGCGTGGGCATCTGGCAGCCAATTATGCAAAGGTGCAAGGCCGACTTTGGTGCCGTATCCAACCAGAAGAAACACGAATGCAAGTGACATAATAACGGGATTCAAATGAAACTTGACTGCATTGAGATTAGTCCAAAGCAGTGGATTCAATCCATGTCCAATCACTCGCTGTGCCGCCATATAAAGAAGAATCGTGCCAAAGAGAGCCTGCGCGATTCCGACGCCGCAGAGAATAAAATACTTCCACGCCGCTTCCAGACTTGCAGGTGTCCGGTATACCGATACGAGTAGAACTGTCGTCAGCGTGGCTGCCTCCATCGCGACCCAGAGAATGCCCATGTTGTTTGTCGTCAGGGCAAGCAGCATGCAGAAATTGAAGAGTTGGTACATGCTGAAATACAAGCGCATCCTATTCGGCGTCATCTTTCCGCGTTCTTCTTCAATTCTCATGTATGGCCGCGAAAAGATCGATGTCGTGAAACCGATCAGGGCGGTCAGGGTCACAAGAAAGACATTGAGCGAGTCGATGAAGAACTGCTTATCCAGTGCAAAGACTGGACCATGAGCAACGATCCTTCCGGTTAGAAAAGCCGATGCCAGGAACGTGAAGAAACTGAAGGCGACGTTGATGTCGCGCCCATTTGGACGATGCCCCATAAAGGCAAGGACAACTGCCCCCACCAATGGCGAGACAAATACAAGCACCAAGGGACTCATTTAGTCTTCCTTCAAATTCTCGAGATTGTGTATGTCCAGGCTCTCAAACTGCTCGCTGATTTGGAAAAGGAAGACACCAAGGATGAAGACTCCGACTAGCACGTCAAGGGCAATACCCAATTCGACCACCATCGGCATTCCGTATGTCGCAGAAGTCGCCGCAAAAAAGAGTGCATTCTCCATGGCGAGAAAGCCAATTACCTGAGGAAGTGCCTTGGATCGAGTGATCATCATCATGAAGGAAAGAAGAACACAAGCTAGGGCAATACCGAGAGTCCCTGGAACCACGGAAGACGACAGCTTCGAGATGGGCAACGCTAAATTGAAGGCAAAAACGACCAGAACAATTCCAACCAGCATTGTGCTTGGGATGTTGATCAAGGTTTCAACATCCCACCTCACATTAAGGCGCTTTATCAAACGGTGAAGAACCCATGGAATCAGGAAAACCTTCAGAAGAAGTGTGAGAATGGCCGAATAATAGAGGTGTTCCTGATGAGTCATGTGAGCGACCACCGTTGTGGCTGCAACGACCGTGAGACCTTGCAAGGCGTAGAGATTCACAAGGGTGAGAACTCGTCTCTGCGCTAGCATCGCAAATGCAAGCATGAGCAGAAATGCGGCGAAGAGATTCACCAATTGAATGCTTAAGGTCGTCATTACTTTACGCTCCCAACAGGATATGGGTTAGCATGCCGATGACCCCTAAGAGAAACGCGGTTGCCAAGAATTCAGGCACGCGGAATATTCGCAATTTTGCGGAAAAGGTTTCGACTAGAGCCAATGCAACGCCAATCAGAGTCAGCTTCAATGCAAGCGAGGGCAGGGCAAGGAATAAACTTGATGGGGTTGCCTTCTGACCGATCCCCCATGGAAGGAAGAGTGCAATACCGAGGGTCGAGTACGCGAACAGCTTAAGTGAAGCAGCCCATTCCATAAGAGCGAGATGGCGGCCGGAATATTCAAGAATCATCGCCTCGTGAATCATGGTCAGTTCCAAGTGAGTTGCAGGATTGTCTATTGGCACTCGGGCGTTCTCGGCCAAGAAGACGAGTATGAAGGCCATGCTCGCAAATACAAGGCTTGGATAAATCGCAAAATCCTTGTGGGTTACAGCCTCTACAATGGTTGCCAGTGCTGTGGACTGTCCGATTAATGAGGCCGAAAAGAGAACAGTGAGCAACGCCGGTTCCGCGAGAAAACCGACAAGCATCTCGCGTCGTGCACCCAATGTGCCGAATGCGGTACCTATGTCCATCGCCGCCAACGAAATGAAGATGCGTGCTAACGCAAAAAGTCCTACAAGCGCGATGGCATCAGCGGCAGAGGCAATCGGCAAATCGGTCGAGAGCGTCGGGATGATTGCATTTGCTAGCAACATGCAACCGAACACTGCGTACGGCGCAAAACGAAATAATGGCGAAGCCGTATCAGCCATGACCGAGTCTTTATTGAAAAGTTTATGAAGCATCCGGTAAGGCTGAAGTACGCCAGCGCCTTCGCGGTTCGAGAGCCACGAACGGACCTGATTTACCCACCCAAGAAGTAGAGGCGCAAGGAGAATCGGCGTAAGCACCGAAATCAGCTGGGAAAACGCTCTCGTCATTGTCGCGCCGTCGGAACTAGTAGAAGGATGACAAGAAGGGTTATGAAGCTATACAACAAGTAGATAGAGATTCTTCCTTGCTGAAGTTTGCCGACTTTGGCTGAGACGAACTCGGTAGCTCGCGCAATCGGCATGTATATGCCGTCCCAAAACTTGTCAGTTACAACGACGTGGTACTCGGGATCGGCATCTTCTGGTTTCGGAAGATGCCGATCCATGTGAAAGAACGGCTCGAATATTTGTCGAATGGGCTGACCGTAACCTTCTGCAGTGTCTTGCATCCGCGAATTTCTCCATGGATGCCCGCCACCCCATGGGGCCGAACGCCGGAGTCGCGCATGATAAAGAAGACGCACTAATACGAAGGCAATGGCGCAAGCCGCAATTACGCCAAACAGGAAGTACAACGGCCCATAACTTGCCCGCACAATCGAAGTCGGGGTCAACAACCACCATCCATTAGCACTCGCTTTGTGTGCCAACCCGATACCTACCAGGCCTTTTGTGACCGGATCAATAAGATGAAGCACAGTATTCGGTGCAATTCCCAGTCCAATTGTGAGAAGAGCGAGCCACCCCATGCCGATTCTTTCAAACTTACCTGCGTCATGGGCTTGGCTCAATTTCTCCTCGCGCGGTTGTCCAAGGAAAATGACTCCAAAAAACTTGACCATTGCATATCCGGCAAGGGCAGCAGTCAAGGCGATGGACGCGGTTGCAATAGGGATGAGCATGTTCAGAAACGGCTGGGGCAGTCCGGGAGTAAAGAGGAAACTCTGCAGCAACAGCCACTCGGATACAAAACCGGAGAAAGGTGGCAAGCCCGAACTGGCCAAGACTCCAATGAGGGCAAGCCACGCAACCCACGGCATAAAACGGATTAGCCCCCCCAGTCGGCCAAGATTTCGTTCGCCCGTCGCATGCAATACCGATCCAGTCGTCAAGAATAGAAGGCTCTTGAAAAGCGCGTGCCCCAGCACATGGTAGAGACATGCCGTTAATGCAAGGGCGGCCAGAGCGTTCATGCCATAGGAACGGAAAAGCAATGCAAGTCCCATAGCCGCGAAGAGCAGACCAATATTCTCAATGGAGGAATACGCGAGTAGGCGTTTCATTTCGACTTGAACAGAGGCGAAAACGACTCCAAAAATTGCGGTGGCTAGGCCAAGTGCTAGCAGGACTACTCCCCACCACCAAATATGTAGATGCAGTAGATCAAAGGTGACTCGAAGCAATCCGTAAATCGCCATCTTGAGCATCACGCCGCTCATCAGCGCAGAAACTGGCGATGGCGCCGCCGGATGGGCTTCAGGCAGCCACACATGAAGAGGAAGGATCCCTGCCTTTGCTCCAAATCCCAAGACTGCAAGCAGGAAGGCAGCGGAGGCCCAGAAGGTCGAGAGATTTTGAACCCTCATATTCGCGAATGTGTAATCACCGGTATTTGCCTGCAACACGCCGAAACAAAGGAGTATGGCAATGGCACCAATGTGCGCGATCACAAGGTAGAGGAATCCCGCTGCACGGATCTTTGGAAGTCTGTGGTTTGCGGTCACAAGGAAATATGAGGTCAGGGCCATGCTTTCCCAAGCGACCATGAAGGCATACGCATCATCTGCTATGAGGACCATCGCCATACTTGCCAGAAAGAAATGAAATTCGAGGCAGAGTAATCCAGGGGCTGTTCCCTCTCCCGCTCGAAAATAACCGGCAGCGAAAAGGGAGATGCCGAAACTTGCGACCCCAATCACTAGCAGGAAGAATGCGGAGAGAGCATCCATACGTAGGTGAAAAGGCAATTGCGGCA
>Ga0079306_1002131_pt1 | contig 11521 bp, 10 predicted proteins | sample Methanotroph_Enr_FD_79181 | JGI IMG/M metagenome (GOLD analysis project Ga0079306, IMG submission 79181) | Enriched soil microbial communities from Old Woman Creek wetland in Ohio, USA - Methanotroph_Enrichment_5 | ecosystem: Environmental > Terrestrial > Soil > Wetlands | place: USA: Ohio...
AGCAAGCCCAGTTGCTATGAGGACAGCATTGATGCTGTTATTCGTATCTATGAGGAATTGCCAATCATGGGAGAAATAGAAACCAATACCAATTATCAGTAGGGTGTATACTGCCACTACTGCAAATCTTTCCTTAATGTTTAATATCATAGAACGGTGGGATTTAGTGTTATTAATAGCTTAACTGTAATATTGATTAGAATTTCAGATTTAACATTTTTCCTATAAATAACTGTAAAGCTAATAAAATCATTCTTAAATACTTGGTATTAAAATTATTAATTGAGCATTCTATACAAGTTCAATCATTGATGGATGTCCATTTGTACAACTACCTTAAGCCTAAATGGACAAACGGACAGGTGTAATATTGAATCTTATGTTATCTATCAATGTTTGAATGTAAAAAATGCAGTCTTTATAAATTATAGATTTTGAAGATTCTCATTACAGGAGAAAAGAATTATGATTAGGAATCTCTCCTAATGTCTTCATTCCTTCAACAGAATCAAAATATAATGGAAACTAAGATTTTCTGAGAGTTTTGAATATCAATCATCAGATTCAAGAATTCTATCTAATTCAAGAAGTGCCATATTTCATAAGAAGTTCTCTCCTATTGCCAAAGAGTGCAAGACTGTCTATGATTGATGGTTCTCCCATCTGAGATGAAAAGTTAGTCAACAGTTATCTCCTATAGGAAAAGAGGCAATGTTCAAGACTTTCAATTGGTAAGTTATCCACCACATCTTGTATTCTGGATAATTTTCCATTTAGGAGAGGACCCCAATTCTTACAGGAACTCTGGGAATTCACCAGTCTTCTTCTCCTATAGGTTTCTATAGCAACCTACGAATGCAATATAGAGGTGTGCTGAAATTAATATTGTTCGGCACCATCTTAAACTTCAAATTAATAATCAACCTAAAATCAAAACTATGCAACTACGAACATCGCAAAGACAATCTGCAAAGATCAGATTATCACTCCAGGGCCCAGCAGGTTCTGGTAAAACTTATTCCTCCCTGCTATTAGCCTTTGGCTTAGTAGGTGATTGGAAGAAAATTGCTGTCATTGATACTGAGAATGGATCTGCTGATCTGTACTCAGAACTGGGGGATTACTATGTCCTCACATTGACAGAGCCCTACTCACCAGAAAGATACATTGAAGGTATCAAGCTTTGTGAATCAAATGGAATTGAATGCATTATCATTGATTCCATCAGTCATGAATGGTCAGGCAAAGGGGGATGCTTAATGATCCACGAACAAGTTACTTCTGCTATGAGAATTCCTAACTCATTCACAGCCTGGGCTAATGTTACTCCGAGACACCAGGGATTCATTGATGCTATTCTTCAGTGCAAAAGTCACATTATTACAACCATCAGATCAAAGACTGACTATGTGATCACTGAGCGTAATGGCAAGCAGGTTCCTGTTAAAATGGGAATGGCTCCTGTTACCAGAGACGGCTTTGAATACGAAGTCACAATTTCACTTGATCTTGATGAGGAACATAAGGCTACTTCAAGCAAGGACAGAACCAACCTATTTTCTGGGAAACCTAAGTTTCAAATAACCATTGAAACAGGCCAGCTTATTAAAGCTTGGTGTAACTCAGGTGTAACAGTTGAGGATGTCAGACAGCTTATAAACAGCTCAATCAGTGTTGATGAGTTGAACAAGCTATTTCAGAAATACTCTTCAATGAGCCAACAGCTTAGTGCTGACTTTACAAGAAGAAAACAGGAACTTTTATCTACCAGAACATTGTTAAACCATCAAACACAAGGAAATGGAAACGGATCTTCAACTAAGAATGGTTAGTCATCAGAGCACACCAATGATAACTACCTTATCCCCATCACAAGAAACTGAAACACCAACCTACGCTGAAGTTTCACCACCACAGAAAGGTCAGAAACCCCGCAACTTTATAGAGGCTAATACTGAAAGTGTTAGCCTCGTTCATTTAAAGAATGACTGTATTATACCAGTGTTCAGGGATAATGAGAAGACCATCTCCCATTATGAATTTGCTGATGCAGTTGAATTCAGTGCCAAGCACTTTTTCAAGGGGGCAGAAATCCTCTCTCCTGAAATCAGGGTATCCCACCAAATTAATGGTAGGATTCCACAGGCACTGCATAAGAAGGTAAATGAGTTGGAAGAATGGGAGAAAACCAGGTACTACGAAAGAATGATGTTCATCGTTGAAATCCCTTCCATCACTGAGAATGTTAATGGCAACAATCTGAACCTTACTGTAGGAGGAGTAAGAGCATTGAACCATGAATCATTGTTCAGTAAGAAGAGCATTGAAAAGTTCAAGGTTTTCATCGGATTTAAGAACCTGATCTGCACTAATCTGCTAATCTCAACAGATGGAGCTGCCCTTGATATCAGGGTCTCAAGCTACGATGATCTTATTCGGGCTACTCTGGATTTGTTCTCTCAGTATTCCGTTAGTAAGCACTTGCAAGCTATGAGGAATTTCGGAAATTATGAGCTAACTGAGCACCAATTTGCCCAGATCATTGGCAAATCAAGGCTATACCAACATTTACCAACAGTTCAAAAGAAGGAAATCCCTCTCCTGGACTTCAATGATAGCCAGATTAACACCATTGCTCATGATTATTACCATGACAGAAGCTTTTGCAGGGCTGAGAATGGAAATATTGACATCTGGAAGCTGTATGGCCTGTTTACAGGCAGCAACAAATCTTCCTACATTGATTCCTTCCTTAACAGGGCTGTGGGTGCTCATAGCTTTTCTCAAGGGCTGGTGGATGCATTGGAGGGTAATAATACTTTCAACTGGTTCTTAAGCTGAACCAACAGATTATTATCCCATGAAACCCAATCTATTCAACAATAGCATTGCTGAAATTGCTATCTCTTATTCCTCCCGAATTAAAGCATCTGACAGAGTGCAAATTACAAGATCAGAACATGCAGATTCTTTATTCCGGGAGGTGTTCCCATCACTTGAGCATAAGGAGTATTTCTTTGCCCTTTACCTTGACAGATCAAACAGGGTTCTGGGCTCTTACATGATCAGTTCAGGAGGAATAACTGGTACAGTTGTTGACCCAAAATTAGTTTTCCAGGCAGGTCTTAAAGCCAATGCTACTTCAGTTATCCTTGCTTATAATCATCCCTCTGGACAAACAACCCCCTCTGAAGCAGATATTAGCCTGACTAAGAAACTGGTAAATGCCGGTAATATACTTGAGATGCCAGTCCTTGACCACCTAATCATAGCACAACAGGGCTACAAATCATTTGCCGATGATGGACTACTCTAACTATTAATGATGGCATGAATGAAGCCATAATGAATACCAGTGGTTTTTGAGTTAGACCACGAGTGAGCAGAGCCCCGATTTTCCAAAAAGGAAGGTTGGGGTTTCTGCTTTTTTGACCTTGCAATTTTTCTAAAAAATTTTTACAACCAAGTTATGTAAGTGCCTACTTAGTTGGCTCAGACACCCCCTCTTATTCTTGATCTGAATACCCCCAGCATGGAATCAAGGAGAAGTTTATCATGGAACCATACTTCTTTAGCAAATGAGTTTTTCAGTGGCTCCTAACCCTATCTTATTTCAAGGGAGAACTCCCTAACAATCAAACTCATGTCTAACTCAACATTTTAAAATCATGGTTAAAATTGTCGATTACAAGGAAAGGATTTCCTCAGATGGAAAACCTTTCATGGCTCTCATCTTGCAGGGTGGAGTTGAAATCATCGAATCTGCAACAGGCAGAATGTATGCTACTGCCAGGAAAACAAGTATGGTTTCCTCATTTGATGAACCTACATGTAAAATGCTCATTGGTCAGGATATCCCTGGAACTATTGAGAAGGTGGAATGTGACCCATACGAATACACTAATCCCACAACTGGTGAGGTTACTGTACTGGAAGAAAGGTGGGAATACATCCCTGAAGCCTCAGCAGTTGAAGCCTTTAATAACCAGGATGTAATGCAGACTGTATAAGAATGTCTGAGCTAATTCCTGTATTGGAGAAGTCCCCTTTTTGCCATTAATGGTGAATTGGGGACTTCTTTTATTTTGGGATATACCCTGTAAAACATTGTACAGTAAAGTCAGGAATGTGTACTGAACAATCCTACAGTATTTTACTTTTTTCTAAAGTATGCTCACCTTGCACTTGTGTACACCTGCTCAACATGAGCACATATTTTCACATGTAATATAACTAATTATATACATGTAATATGATATAGCTTCTTTTGAGCCTAAAGCATGTATACATGGCCATCATGTACAATCTCTGATCCCATAATTGATTCTAAAGAAGAAGCTACCCTTTATTGTAAGGTCTGGAGACTATGTAAATACACTGGATACTATAGCTTAACTACTGGATTTTCTTCAAAACTTACTTTAGCAATCTGAGGTTGTCTTCAAGTTCTCTCCTGTACCCAAAAGTGCTATAGATGTGCTTTGGGATTTTCTGAAATGTTGCCACTAATGGCATTAAATGATAGAATCACAAAGAATAGCAGATCATCGTATTTGAAGAGCAAGTGCAAAAACAATTATTGATTCCTCACCTTTTTTTCTAAGAGAGGACACCTAATAGTTTCCAATCCTTACTAATAGCAATAAATATTAAAGATATAATTTGCCTGGTCTTCCCCCATCTGGGTTGAAGGTACATTTCAGATTTCAATAGATCCAGGAATGTTTACCAGATCACTCAGGGTAACACCCAGGGCATTGCTAATCTTATGGAGTGTCCTTATCGTGGGATTTGTATTACCTGCTTCAAGCCTTGACAGATTAGATTTTTCAAAGTTACACTGAGCAGCCAAGTCCTGTTGGGATATGCCTTTGCTTTCCCGTAAGAGCCTTATCCTGTTACCAACTTCAAAAAGAAGTTTGTCTTTTTTCTTGGTTGTCATATTTGACAACTAAGATTTAGTTTTATTTTTGAGTACAGGTTATCATATATGATAACTTATATATCACAGAATAGAGCCACTTCTCTGACCTTATGGAAATTAACTTATAATTCTACTAATGCTCTCAGCTATGTTTAAAAATCCATTTTCATTCCATGGTAGAATCAGCAGACTTGAATTCTTCCTAAGCTTTACTATTTTCTGGGTTGCACTATCAGTAGCAGTCTTGCTTGATTATGTTCTAAATGATAATGTGATCTTTGTTATGATCCTCCTCCCATTTCTATTTTGGTTCCTGATTGCACAGTATGTTAAACGACTTCATGATTTAGATCAATCACCGTGGCTTCTCCTGTTAATGGCTATTCCTGTTATTAACACAGGATTAGTAATTTACTTGTTGTTCTGGAAAGGAACCTCTGGAAGGAATCAGTATGGAGAACCGGCAAATGCTAAGTTGCCCCAAACAAGTGATAACATTGGAACTTAGTGATACCTTGCTTTAGTCATCGATTTACTAACTTAACATCATACTTATGTTTATACCAAAACTAATAGCAGTACTCATAGGGATAGCCATTGCTTACCTGATAACCCGCTTGGCTAAAAAGAGAAAGCTAAACATTTTCTGGGCTTTCTATTTTAGTCTGCTCATGCCTCTATTAGGCTTGATTCTGACTCTATTACGATTCAAGACTGAAACACTGAATCGTAAACCAAGTACTCCATTGAAAGTAACCGCAATAATCCTAATGATATACGGCTTAATTTTACTTTTTGAAGCTGCTTCAACTCAACCAGATAGCAAGACCTTACCAAAAACTCCCTTTCAACAAAACTATGAGTCTCTTGGAGGCATCAAAACCGGGGATCCAGGCAAAGACCTATTCTGGAATGAAACCTCAGCATATGTAGGAAGAGTAATTGGAGGTGGAATATGTTCTATATCACTTGACAATGATACCTTTCTTACAAGAGATTATAGGGTAAAAAGGTACTTTAGATTTTATGTTGGAGTTATATTATTATCTATAGGTAGCTTTCTAATCCGAAAAAGAAGATTACTCAGGGATGAATCATCACAGATTGATTTAACGGAAAACATAACAACAGATAGTAGTACTTTATTGAGTAACCTGCTGATAAGGATCAATAAATATCAACAGTATATTAAATACTCTGTAATCTCTATTGCAATAGGTGTCTTTTTTGGTGGATACTTAAGAACTCCTAACAAAAGATTGTTGGATTTTGTGTCAGATGTTGATTCTGAATGGCAGAAGGAACTAACAATTGAAAGAGCAAGAAAGTCATCGCATTTTTTCTTTTGTGATTCGTTTTCATTCAACTGGGCTGCATTCTTCATTTCTGCTTTGATAAGTATATTTCTGATTCTTTTCCTTTTTGATAAACCCTTTCGACAATTCATTTACAATAGGTTCAGCTTTTCAGAAGAAAAGAAATCACAGTAAAATCCTATAAGGCTGAAAACAATCAGATGGATCAAACAAAAATAAGGAGTTGTATTAACGTTGCAAATGAAGTTTCAAAGTATGAACCTTCAATTGAAAGCCCTGATCCAGAATGCATTAATTGCATTCTGGATCATATCCTGAGTATTCCTGAAGGTGAACTCCGGGATATTTGTATAGGATTATACAGAGACGGCCTGATGAAACTTGAATGCAGGAGAACAAAGAAGAGTTATATAATTACTAAAGCTTTTTTTGATAGCATTAATCCTAATCATCTTTAGCATCTAATATCCAATACTATTTCAAGGCAAATTCCTTACTTTTATCCAAAATTTGCATATGATTGATAAGAGCAGCTTATCAGAAAGAGATATATGTACCAAGTTTATAACCCCTGCCATTATTAAAGCCGGTTGGGATAAAGATTCCCAGCTATTGGAAGAGGTTTCCTTTACTGATGGGAAAATCTATGTTAGAGGAAAACTAACTGCGAGGGGAGCAAGAAAGAGGGCTGATTATATCCTGTACTATAAGCCGAATATTCCTATAGCCATTATTGAGGCTAAGGATAATAAACACTCTATTAGGGCTGGTATTCAGCAAGCTTTGGATTATGCCAAAATACTTGATATACCCTGCGTGTTCAGTAGTAATGGAGATGGATTTCTTTTCCATGACAGGACTGCAAATGATACTAATATTGAAATTGAGCTCAGCATGGATGAGTTTCCCTCTCCTGAGCTTCTCTGGAAGAAATACAAACTCTACAAGGGCATTAAAGATGGGATTCAGGAGGCTATTGTTGCCCAGGATTACTTTTTTGATGGATCAGGGAGGAAACCAAGGTATTATCAACAGATAGCCATTAACAGGACTGTAGAGGCAATTGCAAGTAACCAGAACCGGATTCTGCTTGTAATGGCTACTGGAACAGGAAAAACTTATACTGCATTTCAGATAGTTTACAGGCTTTGGAAAGCCGGAGTAAAGAAACGCATCCTTTTCTTAGCTGACAGGAAAGCTTTGATCAGGCAAGCTGCCAATGGTGACTTCAAACATCTGAAGAAATACATGACCATAGTTGAGAACAGGCAGGTGGATAAAAGTTATGAAATTTATTTAGCTCTATATCAGGGGCTCACAGGAACAGAAGAGGAAAAAAACATTTACAAACAGTTCAGCCCTGAATTTTTTGATCTTATTGTGATTGATGAATGCCACAGGGGAAGTGCTAAAGAGGATAGTGCCTGGAGAGAAATCCTGACTTACTTCAAAAATGCAACACATATCGGTTTAACTGCTACTCCTAAGGAAACTAAAGAGACCAGCAACATAGAGTATTTTGGTGATCCTATTTACACCTATTCACTGAAACAAGGCATTGATGATGGATTCTTAGCTCCATACAGGGTAATCCGAGTAGGATTAAATGTAGATTTTGAAGGGTGGAGACCTGAGGATGGCAAGACTGATAAGGAAGGGAATCCAGTAGAAGATAGAATATACAACAGGAAAGACTTTGACAGGAACCTGGTTATTGATGAACGTACAGAAATGGTAGCAGGGAAAGTATCAGAATTCCTAAAGGGTTATGATCGTTATGCAAAGACCATTATTTTCTGTGAAGATATAGATCATGCAGAAAGAATGAGATCATGTTTGGCTAAACAGAATGCTGATCTTGTTGCTGAGGAATACAAATACGTGATGCAGATTACAGGGGATAATGATGAAGGTAAGCGTGAGCTTGATAATTTCACTGATCCTGAAGAAAGGTATCCTGTTATAGCCACAACATCTGAGTTAATGACTACTGGTATTGATGCCCAGACCTGCAAGGTGATTGTCCTGGATTCAAATATTGCATCCATGACCAAGTTTAAACAGATCATAGGGCGTGGAACACGTATTATGGAAGACTTTGGAAAGATGTACTTTACTATCATTGATTTTCGCAATGCTACTGATCTATTTGCAGATAAAGATTTTGATGGTGAGCCCATCAGGGTTAAACCAGTTCCTGAGGATACTGATCTGACTGGAATTGTGGATGAAGAAGAGCATACCTCATCACCTGTAATTGATGTTGAAACAGGTGAGGAGATTGAAATGAAACCACCTGAAATCAGGTATCCTGAAGTTAAAGACCCAGGAGGAGTTCATGAACCAAGACACAAGGTTTACGTAAATGGTGTGGATGTAAGCATTCTCATTAGTAGGGAGCTTTACTTTGACCAGCATGGTAAACCTATTACCATCAGCTTAAAGGATTACTCAAGGGAAATCATCAAAGGCAAGTATGCCTCACTTGATGACTTTCTCTCAAAATGGAATCATGCAGACAAAAAGGAAGCACTAATTAAGGAACTGGAAGAGCAAGGTGTAATGGTTGATGCATTAGAAGAGGCTGTCAACAGGGAAGTGGATTTATTTGACCTGATATGCCATGTAGCCTATGACCAGCCACCTCTAACCAGGAAGGAAAGAGCCAATAATGTTAAGAAGCGGAAATACTTTACTAAGTATGGTGAACAAGCAAGAAAGGTTCTTGAGACCCTGCTTGATAAATATGCAGATGAAGGCATAACCAATATAGAGAACATAGAAGTCCTTAGAGTGCAGCCATTTGATAATTTTGGTTCACCAACTGAAATAATACAGGTATTTGGTAATAAAGAGAATTATTTTAAGACAATTAAGGACTTAGAAGAAGAACTATATAAAATCGCATAGCTATGATAAAATATCTAATGCCTTTATTGAGCCCAGCTCTCAATGCATTAAAAATGTATGATGATAGGCAACGAGAGAAAAGTAGGGTCATTTCTGCCCTCAGAAATGCTCTTAGGGTTACTTACACACATATTTTGGATACTCGGATAGGTGAATTTGGCGAAGAAGATTTCAAGGAAACTTCTTCTCATGAACTATCTGAACTCTGGTCAGAGGTAGCAAGATCAATTAGACCCTTTGATCCATCGGTTGCCAGAGCATTTGAAGATAAGAGTGATTATTGGATAAATCCTCATGGATTTCTTCTTGCTGTTCAAGATCGCGAGAGAAGATATGACTACAGAATTAGATTAGATGAAGTTCAGCTAATTTTACTTGATTTAGAACATCAATATGGATTATGAGCAATATCTCAAGCATAATAAAAAGTATCCGAGACATCATGTGGCAGGATTCCGGTTTAAATGGAGATGCCCAGAGAATAGAACAGTTAGGATGGATGCTCTTCTTAAAGATCTTTTCTGATAAGGATAAAGAGCTGGAGATGATGGATGATAGCTACAAGTCTCCTATCCCTGACAAGTACCATTGGGTTAAGGAAAAGGGTAACTGGGCAGGAGATGATGAAGGTATAACTGGTGATGAACTATTGGAGTTTGTTGACAGGCAATTATTTACTGCTTTGCGTAATCTTGATGTCAGTACTGGCAACAGGAGGGCACTAATAGTACGTGAAGTCTTTGAGGGCAACAACAACTACATGAAGAGTGGAATCAACATCCGGAAGGTGTTGAATAAACTCAATGAGATTGACTTTAATGTTGCCAAAGACAGGCATGCTTTTGGGGAATTGTATGAAACCATATTGAAGGAATTACAGAGTGCCGGTAAAAGTGGAGAATTTTACACTCCCAGGGCTATAACCCAGTTTATTACTGACATTCTGAATCCACAGTTAGGTGAAAAGATGCTTGACCCAGCATGTGGTACAGGTGGATTCATGACAGCAGTGATTGAACACCAGAAAAAGCAAGCTAACAATGTTGAGGAAAGACAGAGTTTAGCCGAGAATATAGCTGGTTGGGAGTATAAACCTTTGCCTTACTTATTGGCTACAACCAACCTTATCCTGCACGACATTGAAGTGCCAAATATTACCTTCAGGGATGCATTAGACAAGCCTCTAAGCGCTTATTCTGAAAAAGATAGGGTAGACATCATTGAGGCTAATCCTCCATTTGGGGGCATTGTAGCCAATAGTAATGAGTCTAATTTTCCTCAGAATTACAGAACCAAGGAAAGTGCTGATCTATTCCTCATCCTGATGATCCACCTCTTGAAAAATGGTGGAAGGGCAGGTATTGTGCTTCCTGATGGTTCCCTTACAGGTGAAGGAGTTAAGCAGAGAATTAGGGAAAAATTATTAAAAGATTGCAACCTACATACCATCATAAGATTACCCAACTCGGTATTTCAACCCTATGCTACAGTGGCAACAAACCTGCTTTTCTTTGAAAAGGGGAAGTCCACGAAAGAGATTTGGTATTATGAACATAGATTACCTGAAGGACAGAAATCCTATAGCAAGACAAAGCTTATCAGGAGAGAGGAGTTAAATCCTATTGAAAAGTGGTGGAACAACAGGGAGGAAAATGATCAAGCCTGGAAAGTATCTATCAACACTATCATTGAAAAAGGTTATGATCTTGATATAAAGAATCCAAATAAGCATGAAATAAAACACGATTATACAAGTTCGGAGTTGATAGAAATGCTGACTAAATCAATGGAGAACTGTAATGACATCTTAACCCAACTTAAATCATCTTTATCATGAGTTGGGGTAAGATTACATATATTGAACAATCCTTTATTTCTAATAGTGATGAGATAAATAGACAATTAAGAAACACAGTTTTATTTCTTTACCTATCTGAAAAGAATGATCTAATACCACTATCAAACTATCTTGAAGGAACTCAATATGGTTACACTGCGTCTGCAAAAGAATCTGGGAATATTAAATTATTAAGGATTACTGATATCAAAGATGGTACAGTTGATTGGGGTTCAGTCCCTTATTGCACATGTGATATCCAGGAGAAATATGTTTTAAAGAAGAAAGATATATTAGTAGCTCGTACAGGGGGAACAACTGGTAAAAGTTTCTATGTCAGCGATATTTCTCAAAAATCAGTATTCGCAAGTTATCTTATCCGACTAAGAGTAAAAGAAGGATATGAACCGGAATTTATATACACTTTTTTGAACTCTTACACTTATTGGTCTCAGTTAGTAGAGGTGAAGAGTGGTGCAGCACAGCCTAATGTTAATGCTGAAAAGTTGAAAAAACTTTTAATACCAAAGTGTA
>Ga0079306_1002132_pt1 | contig 11516 bp, 9 predicted proteins | sample Methanotroph_Enr_FD_79181 | JGI IMG/M metagenome (GOLD analysis project Ga0079306, IMG submission 79181) | Enriched soil microbial communities from Old Woman Creek wetland in Ohio, USA - Methanotroph_Enrichment_5 | ecosystem: Environmental > Terrestrial > Soil > Wetlands | place: USA: Ohio...
TCTTTCGTGGCGATCAGCCAAGAGGTTCTTCAGTTCGCCTAGGCGCCTCTTGGAATCTCGGCGCCAGTCATCGATGGCATTGTGCTGAACGGTAGCGACCATTGCAGCATCGCCTGCGATCAAGCGAATATCAAGAAGGCCCATTGCGACTTTAAGATCGGTACTCGCGGCCTCGCGGGTCTGACTTGTCGTTCGGACTGAGTGATCCACACTGCGGGGAATATCGCTGCTCGGAGTCTTGCCATCCCAGATTGGATAGAGAACGGCGTTGACGAACCTCTGAAGTTCCTCGGCAGAAAGATGATCATTATGAAGAATGAGGATGTCGAGATCTGAACCCGGGCATAGCTCGCCGCGGCCGTAACCACCGACCGCGGCGAGTGCTATCCCAGCGATTTCTACACGCGCCCCTTTGTGCAACTGCTCATGTGCTGCAAGAAAGAGCGCGCTCAGAACTCGATCGCTCTCGTTCGATCGTGTTCTGCGTTCACGTGTTCCCATTGACTGCACACCTTCCTGGCCCACTAGACGGATGAGATGCACCCGGGATCACGTTTCCTACATCGATGCTATTTAAACTAGGAGGTAATTAAATAGCATCGACCCCGCGCTCGCCTGTACGAACGCGTACCACTTGATCAACCGGGGTCGACCAAACCTTGCCATCACCGATGGATCCGGTGGAGGCAGCTTTCACGATGACCGCGATGACTGCTTCGGCTTCGCTGTCATCGACCAGTACTTCCAAGCGCACTTTCGGGATGAGATCTACCGTGTATTCGGCCCCTCGGTAGACCTCGGTGTGTCCGCCTTGGCGACCATACCCACTGGCCTCCGAGACGGTCATACCAGTGACCCCGTGCGCCTGAAGAGCATTCTTCACATCATCTAATTTAAACGGTTTGAGGATTGCGGTAATGAGTTTCATTCATTTCCCCTTTTCAGTTCGACTCGGATGAAGAAATGACACGAGATCCCCCACCGTAGGAAGCGGTCTCGTATGCCGTCTCGGCGTGCTGACTCAAGTCAAGACCAGCGGCTTCGTCATCGGCGGTGACACGAAGTCCAATTGTCTTATCAATGATCTGAGCGATGATGTAGGTAGCAACGAACGAGTAAGCGACAACAGCCAGGACTGCAACGGCTTGGTGACCCATCAATGTCCACCCGCCTTTATAAAAGAGGCCGTTTGCGCCGTTGACCATGTGCGTTCCTAGAAGCCCAATAAGGAGAGCTCCAAGAACACCACCCACCAAGTGAACGCCAACTACGTCGAGGGCGTCGTCGAACTTGAAGATATTCTTGAGACCAGTGGCAAGTGCACAGACAATTCCTGCGGCAAAGCCGATGAGAATTGAACCCATCGGGCTTACGAAACCGCAAGCAGGCGTGATTGCTACCAGTCCGGCGATTGCACCGGAGGCCGCGCCCAATGTCGTTGGATGGCCGTCGCGAATCTTCTCGACGAGTATCCAACCAAGCAGTGCTGCACCGGTGGCCGTGTTGGTGTTGACGAATGCGTATGCGGACAAAGTGTTAGCGGCCAATGCAGACCCAGCGTTGAATCCGAACCACCCGAACCAGAGAAGGCCCGCTCCAAGAAGGACGAAGGGAACATTGTGCGGTCGCATGCGCTCCTTTGGCCATCCACGACGGCGACCGATAACCAATATGACGGCAAGTGCTGCAGCACCTGCGTTTGCATGAACAACGGTTCCGCCTGCGAAATCTTCAGCGCCGAGTTTGAACAACCATCCACTTGGAGAGAAGACCCAGTGGGCAACAGGTGCGTACACCAGGATGAGCCAGACTGCGGAGAAAAGCGTCCACGCTCCGAACTTCAACCGGTCGGCGGTTCCGCCGGTGATCAGCGCGGGCGTGATGATCGCAAACATCAACTGAAAGGCCACGAAGACCAAAGGCGGAATCGTGAGAGCCTCAAAGCCCGTTGGCTGCTGCCAAATGTGGTTAAGGCCGAATTGGTGAAGGTTGCCGATGAATTTGCCCGTCCCGACAAATGCAAGGCTGAATACTCCTGTAATCCAGAGAACGCTGACAACGCCCATCGTCACAAAGTTCTGGGCCAGCATTCCAAGTACGTTCTTTCCACGAACCATTCCGCCATAGAAGAATGCGAGTCCTGGCGTCATGAGCAGAACGAGTGCGGAAGACACCAAAATCCAGGCTGTGTCTCCGGCAGAAAAATTCGTATTAACGAAGCTCATATTTTCTCCATAATATTTAGGTGAGCGTTCTCGCCGTTGAGATGGAGGGAAATATGACGGAGCCCCGTTACAGCAACCCACGCAAAGAGTTTCGAGCGCGTCACAAAAAGCGCCCTTGTGTTACGAAATGGTTACAAGAGGGAGTGGATGTAGGCCTCAGGCTCAAATGGGGCGAAATCGCGTGCAGACTCCCCTGAGCCCACCCACTTAATAGGTATGCCTAACGCGGCCTCGATTGCGAGGGCAATGCCGCCTGGCGCGCTGCCATCCACTTTGGTCAAGATAATCCCCGTGAGGTCGACACTTTCGGCGAAGACCTTGGCCTGAGTCAGTCCGTTCTGACCAGTTGTCGCATCAATGACCAAGAGAATTTCACTGACCGGCAAGACTTTCTCGACAACTCTTTTCACCTTGCCCAGTTGATCCATCAAGTCATTCTTTGTGTGCATGCGACCCGCGGTATCAACGATCAGCGTGTCGGACTTTCGTGCCAAGCATTGCTGCGCGGCGTCGAAGGCTACGGACGCCGGATCGGCATTGACTGCGCCATGAACAACATCGATCTCGAGACGTTCGCCCCATGTAAGGAGTTGATCAACTGCGGCTGCGCGGAAGGTATCCGCGGCCGCAAGCAAGACGCTCTGTCCATTTCCCGTAAGCGCATTAGCAAGTTTGGCAGAGGAGGTCGTCTTTCCAGTTCCGTTTACCCCGACAACCAATATCGCACTCGGATGAAGTGATGACATCTCGCGGCTTTTGTCGCAAAGCGAGGTGCGCAGGGCAGAGGCGATCGCTTGGCTCGCGCTATCGCTTTTAGCAGTACGTGCTGACTGCAGAATCTTTCGCGAAAGTTCTGGCCCAAGATCTGCCTCAAGCAGAGCCGCTTCTAATTCTTCCCAGTCAGCCGCAGAGGCATGCGCAGTGCCAGTGATCTTTGCAAGTATCTTCCCGAACAAGCCCATGCGACTGCTACTTATACGGCTTGAGTGGAGTCGCGAAGTCGCTGCGAGATCACTTCGGTGACGCCGTCTCCGCGCATCGTGACCCCATAGAGAGCATCAGCAATTTCCATTGTGCGCTTCTGGTGGGTGATCACAATCAATTGAGAGGTCTCGCGCAGTTCTTCGAAGATGCTGAGAAGGCGTCCGAGGTTGACGTCATCAAGTGCTGCTTCAACCTCATCGAGCACATAGAACGGGCTGGGTCGTGCCTTGAAGATCGCAACGAGAAGAGCCACAGCGGTCAAAGATTTCTCGCCACCTGAAAGGAGGGAAAGACGCTTAATGCGCTTTCCGGGGGGACGCGCTTCGACATCCACGCCCGTTGTGGTCAGGTCATCGGGATTGGTCAGAATCAATCGACCGTCTCCGCCTGGGAAGAGGCGGGAGAAGATGTCTTCGAAGTGACGTGCAGTCTCTTCGTAGGCATCCATGAAGATCTGCTGTACGCGCTCGTCCACTTCCTTGATGATGTCGAGAAGATCCTTCTTGGTTCGCTTGAGGTCTTCTAGCTGCTCGGCTAGGAAGCGGAGTCGCTCTTCAAGCGCGGTGTACTCCTCGAGTGCAAGTGGGTTGATCTTGCCTAGCATTGCCAGGGATCGCTCGGTGTTGATGAGGCGCCGCTCTTGCTGTTCGCGACGGTATGGAATGAGTTCGCCCGCAACGACTTCGCCCTCATCAGTTTCAATGAAAGTCGGCACGTCGTTCTCAGGACCATATTCATTCACCAACGTCGTGAGATCGACTCCATGTTCTTCAACCGCCTTGAGTTGGAGCTGTTCGATTCGCATCCGTTGTTCGGCGCGAGCAATCTCATCTCGGTGAACGCTGGAGGTCAGTTGTTCCAATTCCGCTGCGAGTTCGCGCACCCGTGCGCGGACAGTAAGAGTCTCGCCTTCGCGCGCTGCTCGTGCCTCTTCAAGGCGACCGCGTTCAGCTGCTGCCTTTGCAATCGAACGCTCAATATGGATGAGCGCTTCGTATGCTGCCTCAGCAATCGCCTGTGAAACGACGGCTCCACGTGCACGTGCCTCGCGCCGACTTATCGCGTGCTCTGATGCTTCGCGTTCTGCCTTTGCGGCATCCTCAAGTGCTTTGGCTCTTGCCGAAAGCGATTCCACGCGTTCCTCGCTGGTACGAACGCTCAGTCGCGCTTCAACCTCGGTTGTGCGAGCTGCCGAAACTTCTGCCCGAAGCTCTTCCGCATGGGCGTGACTTGGTTCTTCAACATCCCCGTGGTGATGAATCTGCTCCTGCGCAATCGCCAATTCGCTCTCGTCACGAGATTTTGCTGACTCTGCTTCAAGAATTGCCGCATTGAGACGTTCGACCTCGGCACGCGCCGATTTCGAATCCTGACCGGCAACTGCCAACTGCTCTGTCAGCGCGGCAATGCGAGCATCGGATTCGTTTAGTTTGCTCAGGGCAATATCGAACTCGCTCTGGCGCTGGGCGACGTGAGTCTCCGCAGCCGAAATCTCAAAGCGAAGTCGCTGACACACGTGGGTGACATCGGAGATCTTCCGGTTCAACTCTTCAATGAGCGCATGAATTTCGATCAGTGAGGATGAGGATTTTGATCCACCGCGTGCGCGCGATTGCGTGAAGACATCACCTTCGCGCGTGACGACCGTGAGACTTGGGTGGGAGCCGATGATCGATTCTGCCTCGCGGGCATTGTCAGCGACCACTGTCGTTGCAAGGAGTTCCTGAAGAAGATCGTGAATCTGCGTCGAGCGCACGTGAGCAGTGATGGCGGTCAACCCTGCGGGAATCGAACTTGCAGAGTGTTGTGCATCGGGGCGAAGAACAAGGAAGTCTGCCTGCCCGAGATTCTCGGAACGAAGTGTCGTAAGCGCAGTGACTGCTGATGAGAGATCTTGCAGTACAACGGCGTCGGCCAAGGAGCCAAGTGCGGCAGCAGCCGCACCTTCCCAGCCCGCATCAATCTCAACAAGGGAGGCGATGCTTCCCAAGATGTTGATTCCGCGTGGATCCCGGAGAAGTGCCGCTGCCCCATCACGTGAAGCAGACGTTAGATGCATTGCCTCGAGTTTTGATTCAAGGGCGTTGCGTTCGCGGTCGGCCGCTCGCTCTTGGTCTACGAGATCGGTTAACGTGGTCTTGATCTCATCTAGGGCGGCTTTGGCTGATTCAAACTGCGAGTCCAAACCGAGTTCGCTGGAATCGGCGCCTGCGATATCCAATTCAAATGTGGAGTACTCGCGCTGCGCGGCATCCGCGCGCATCTGCGCTTCATCACGTGCCTTTGTGAGGCGGGAGATTTCTTCGGCGATCGCGTCCAATCTGGCGGCGAGGGATTTGATGTGGCCTTCTTGTCTGGCAGTTCCCTCGCGTTGGTCAGCGAGGGCGCGAAGGGCTGCGGCAACTCGATCTTCCTCAGCCTTGAGTTCTGCCTCGCTGATAGCGAGTGAGGCCGTGGCGGCATGCAATTGCGCACGTGAAGTCTCGACCGTTGCGCGAAGTTGTGCCTCTTCCTGTCGAAGCAATGCCGCTTCGCGATCGAGGGTCTCGGGATCGCGACCTGCGGTACGTGCTTCCTCTGCCTCTTCTGCCAGAAAACGCGAGCGCTCCTGTGCAAGGCTCTGGGTTCCGCGGAATTTCTCGCGGAGGGAATTGAGTTGGTAATAGGTCTCTTGTGCCTGCACCAACTTCGGAGAATCAATTGCCATCTGCGCATCGAGTTCGTTCTCGCGCGTTCTGGCAATCTCCAAATCATTTTCAACAATCGCGCGTCGCTCGCGCAGGGCAGTCTCGTCAGCAACTTCGGCATCAAGGGTGCGTGAAAGTGAGATCAGATCATCCGCGAGAAGGCGAAGCTTCGCATCCCGAAGGTCGGCTTGGATAGTTGCTGCCTTCTTTGCAACCTCGGCCTGCTTTCCGAGCGGGCGAAGTTGCCGGCGAAGTTCCACGGTGAGGTCTTGGATGCGTGCAAGGTTGGCCTGCATGGATTCGAGTTTGCGAAGCGCCTTCTCTTTGCGTTTGCGGTGCTTGAGTACGCCTGCTGCCTCTTCGATGAATCCGCGGCGCTCGTCAGGGTTAGCCATCAAGATGGCATCCAATTGGCCCTGTCCGACAATGACGTGCATCTCGCGACCGATTCCGCTGTCGCTGAGGAGTTCCTGAATATCTAGAAGGCGAGAAGCATCTCCGTTGATCTGGTATTCGCTGGTGCCGTTGCGGAAAAGGATGCGGGAGATAGTGACTTCTGTGTAATCAATAGGAAGAGCACCGTCGGTGTTATCAATCGTGACCGAGACTTCAGCCCGTCCCAAGGGCGAGCGTCCGCTGGTTCCGGCGAAGATGACATCTTCCATCTTGCCGCCGCGAAGGGACTTCGCGCCTTGCTCACCCATAACCCAGCTAAGGGCATCGACTACATTGGATTTGCCTGAGCCGTTTGGCCCGACGACGCAAGTGATTCCCGGTTCAAGGCGCAGGGTCGTCGCAGAAGCAAAGGATTTGAATCCCTTGAGGGTGATGCTTTTCAAATACACGGGGCAAACCTACCCTAGCCACAAGATGGCGCCGGACTTAGCCCTGCGGTGGGACGCTCAATAGTTCATATGCAACGCGCGCGGCAATCTGTTCAGCCTCGCGTTTGCTTTTTCCCTGACCCTCGGCGATAGCTTCTCCGCCGACCATGGCAAAGGCCGTGAAACTTTTATCGTGATCTGGTCCAGTCTCTGTCACGACGTACTCTGGGACGCCCTTGCCCTGCGAAGCCAAGAGTTCTTGGAGGGCGGTCTTGCCGTCCAAGCCCGCTCCCTTTGCAAGTGCGCTCTCCAAGGTGGGTGCAATAAGTTTGATAATAATTTTTGCGCTCTCGTCAAATCCCTTTTCAAGGTAGATCGCACCGATGATTGCCTCAAAGGCGTCTGCCAGAAGCGAATTCTTATCGCGCCCACCGGTGACTTCCTCGCCTTTGCCCAAGCGGATTACCGCGCCCAATTCGAGGCAGCGAGCAACATCTGCCAGGGCGCGCATGTTGACAACGCCGGAGCGAAGGGGTGATAGTCGACTTTCGTCCAGATCCGGAAAGCGGGAATACAACTCTTGAGTGACAACGAGACCTAAGACAGAATCGCCTAGAAATTCAAGGCGCTCATTTGTTTGCGTTGCACCGGACTCATATGCAAATGAACGGTGAGTCAGTGCCAACTCCAGCATGTGTGGGCTGAGTTCAACGCCCAGAGCCTTAGTTAGCGCAGAGTACAGATCAGACCTCGATTACCTGACGACGGTTGTACGTGCCGCACGTTGGGCAGGCTGTGTGCTGCAAACGAGGTGACTGGCACTGTGGGCATGCAACGAGGGCTGCTGCTGTGGTTTTCCACTGGCTCCGGCGGGAACGGGTCTTGGAGCGAGACATTTTTCGCTTTGGTACTGGCACTTTTCGTTCCTCTTTCTCATTTCAAACAGCCCTATACAGGATCGGGGCTAAGTATCCCCTAAAGAGGTCAATTCTTGAAATCGGGATGTGACGTGAAAGCCAGCCTAAGGTTCACGATCCTCAAATAGCTCGGACAAGCTCCCCCAGCGGGGATCCTTCACATCATGGCGGTGATCAGGCTCAAGAAGAGTCCATTTCACCCCGCATCGCGGACAGAGGCCCGGACAGTCCTCGGCGCAGAGGGGGTTGATCGGCAAGGCCAGGACGATGGCGTCCCGGACAGGACCTTCAAGGTTGATGAACTCTCCCTCCATCATCAGGTCCTCATCTTCATCGAGGTCATCGAAGGCTTCGGCAGCCTTGCGCTGTGCCTTGGTATGCGCCTTTTCTGGCTCGTATCGGAAGAGTTCTTGAAAATTGCGAGAGATCGGCATTTCCACCGGATCCAGACAGCGCATGCATTCGCCCTCAGCTACTGTCGAAACCTGGGCACTGACGAGAACTCCTTCGGTGACCGATTCCAGCCGCATCGCAATATGAATGCCCTGATCCTCGGGCACCCCTATGACATCGATGCCGATTCGCTCAGGGGCAGGCACATCAAAGGCGTACTCACGCATCTCCCCCGCGCGCCGTGGCAGGTCATGGGTGTTAAAAAGAAAGGTCTTGGACGTGCTCATCATCGGGGCAATCAGTCGTGGGCGAGCTGGGACAGGACATCCTTGTCGTCAGCCCCCGCGAGGCGTTCGCGGCCTCGAGATACCGCGTCCATAGTCTTGTTCAAAATAACCTCGAGGGTGGCCAAACGAGAGTCGATGTAGTTCTCAACCTCTTGGCGCTCGCGCTCTGCCATCGAACGAGCCTCATCCAAAATTCGCTGAGATTCATCGCGTGCGGCCTGAACAATCGAAGTCTGTTCGACCATACGTGCCACTTCCTCGCGCGCCATCGCAACCAGCTGCTCGGCGCTCTGACGACCCTCCTCAACTATGGCATCACGTGAAGCGAGCAGATTCTGGGCCTTAGCGAAATCCTGGGGAAGCATGTTTCGTGCCTCGTCCAAGATCTCGAGGAGTTCGGCGCGGTGAACAACACAGGAAGCAGATAGCGGAACGCTACGAGCCTCTTCAACCATGGTGATGGCAGAACTGAGTTTCTCGATTGAATCCATACTTCAGTCCCCCGCCAGTCGGTTTGTTGTCCCTGCTACTCGTTGGCGAAGTGCCTCATCGACGTTTGGAGGGACCATGGTTGACACATCCCCGCCAAAATGCGCAAGCTCTTTGACAATTGATGATGACAAGAAGGAGTGGGTGGGAGAAGTCGCCATAAACATGGTCTCAACCTGGGCGGCCTGGAAATTTATCTGCGCCATCTGCAACTCATAATCGAAATCAGTGACGGCTCGCAGGCCTTTGACGATGGTGGTTACGTTATGTGCCCGGCAATAGTCAACGAGAAGGCCGTACCAAGAATCTACGACCACATTGGACAAGTGCTTTGTGTTCTCACGAATCATGTCGATACGTTCTTCGATCGTGAAAAGGCTGGATTTGCTTCGGTTGGCGAGGACGGCCACGATCACTTGATCAAAGTGCGAGGTGGCTCGTTCGATGATGTCTAGGTGCCCATATGTAATCGGGTCGAAGGATCCTGGACATACGGCGCTCTTCACAGCGCAAACGCTAGCAATGATTGGGGGTCTTATCCATTCTGAGCCAGCTTTCCGTAGTAAATCACCGCCTGACCGTAGTTTCGCTCTCGAATCGGCTCGAATCCGGTGGGCCACTTCATTGAGCCAGACTTGCTTGCTCGCTCGACCGCGATTACGGCGTCATCCTTCGCAAAGCCGCCAGATCGAACGTGAACCAGGCATGTGTAGAGCTCAGCATCTGTGAAGTCATAAGGGGGGTCTATATAGACAATGTCATATTTCGCCGGAGCAGGGATCTCCAAGAATTTCTGAACTGACATTGAGTAAAGATGAAACACTCCTGGAACCTTTGATTTCGCAACCAACTCCGCATTCTTTGTGATTGTTCGGCACGCTGCCTCGTTCTTCTCGACGGCGTGCACAATTGCCGCGCCCCGAGAAAGAGCCTCAAGTCCGATCGCACCGGAGCCAGCAAAGAGATCGAGAACATTCAAGGCTGTGAAATCCCCGAACTCCGAGAGCAACGACGAGAAGAGGCCCTCGCGTGCCCGATCAGAAGTCGGCCGGGTTGCTCCGGCTACGGTGGAAAGAGTTCGACCCTTGGCTAGCCCTGCGATAATCCTCATAAGGCAATTCTACGTATCAACCTTTGTCTATGTAATCGGCGGCTTCATCTGCCTGCAGGACGGCAAGTTCTTCGGCCAATGCGGGATTCGATGAGAGGTCTGGGTCAGAATCGATTAAAGCTTGTGCATCGGATCGCGCATCGTCGATCAAATCTTCGTCACGCAGCACCCGAAGGAGGCGAAGATGCGATCGTGTACCAGATTGGCTGACACCGAGAACATCGCCTTCTCGTCTTTGTTCGAGATCTATTCTGGAGAGCTCGAATCCATCAATGCTTGATGCGACGGCATCCAGTCGCACGCGTGCAGATGAATCGGCGGGTGCGGATGTGACAAGGATGCATAACCCAGGTGAGGTTCCTCGACCGATCCGACCGCGTAACTGATGGAGTTGAGAGACGCCAAATCGGTCAGCGTCCATGATCACCATCACTGTTGCATTAGGCACGTCGACACCGACCTCGATCACAGTGGTCGTCACCAAGACGTCTATCTTTCCCTGTGCGAAAGCCTGCATCGTCTGTTCCTTCACATCCGAAGGGAGTTGACCGTGCATGATCGCAAGTCGCAATCCGGCTAACTGATCCGCGTGCAGTTTGGGAGTCAACTCCTCTACGGAAGTTAATTCAGCAGATGTTGTTCCGAACAGAAAGTCCATGTCGGCATCGGATGAGGCAGACGAATTTATCCGCGGTGCAACGACGTATGCCTGATGCCCCTTTGCCACCTCCTCGCGAATTCGAGCCCATGCCCTTTCGACATATGCTGGCTTCTCAATAGCATCAACCACATGTGTGGTGATCTGCTGACGGCCGCTAGGCAACTCCCGCAGAGTGGAAACGTCGAGGTCGCCAAAAACGGTCATCGCCACTGTTCGCGGAATCGGCGTCGCCGTCATGACGAGCACATGCGGAGGCAATCCCGCTTTGGCTTTGAGGGCGTCTCGTTGCTCCACGCCAAATCGGTGCTGCTCGTCGACGACGATCAGTCCGAGATCTGCGAAATTGACGCTCTGACCGAGAAGGGCGTGTGTGCCGATGATGATTCCTGCCTGCCCCGAAGCCGCAAGTGCGAGGGAGTCTTTACGAGATGCAGCATTCTGCGAGCCGGTAATCAACGTGACCTGAGTTGCTCGCTCGGAGCCACCCAACATTCCTCCATCGGCGAGATCGCCGAGCAACGCGGTAATGGTTCGATAATGCTGTTGAGCGAGTACTTCGGTAGGCGCTAGTAACGCGGACTGGCCGCCACTGTCGACGACAGCAAGCATGGCGCGAAGGGCGACGACGGTTTTGCCGGATCCGACTTCGCCTTGCAGAAGTCGATGCATCGGATGAGAGGCCGCCAGGTCGTTTTCAATCTCTGCGATCACTGCGCGCTGCCCATCCGTGAGCGTAAATGGGAGTTTTGTATCGAATTCCTCAAGTAGTCCGCCAGTGCGAACCGGACGGGCAGTGGCGTTGAGTTTTCGCAACTGGGCTCGACGTACAACCAGCAAGAGCTGCAGCAAGAACGCCTCGTCAAAGGTGAGCCTCTCGCGTGCCCGTTCTGCTGCCTCAAGATCATGGGGTTGATGAAGATCAACGAGTGCTTGTTTCA
>Ga0079306_1002133_pt1 | contig 11498 bp, 12 predicted proteins | sample Methanotroph_Enr_FD_79181 | JGI IMG/M metagenome (GOLD analysis project Ga0079306, IMG submission 79181) | Enriched soil microbial communities from Old Woman Creek wetland in Ohio, USA - Methanotroph_Enrichment_5 | ecosystem: Environmental > Terrestrial > Soil > Wetlands | place: USA: Ohio...
GACGTCGGGGTGTAGCACAGCTGGCTAGTGCGCGCGGTTTGGGACCGCGAGGTCGAAGGTTCGAATCCTTTCACCCCGACCAAAATGAAATGCCCCTAGGGGCATTTTTGATTTCTCAAGTATATAACTAGTAAATTCTTTGCTATAATCCCATATATGGAAGCTCGGAATATTTTCAAAGATAGAAAGTCCGTCATAGTTTTACTTGGTTTAACTCTCGCGCTTATCATCGCGGCAGTTTCCATTGTGTTTTTTCATGCAGACTTCTTCCGCGTGTTTTCATATAGCTATAGTTATCTTTACGCAATTATTGGGATCATTTCAGTTATTTTGTTTGTTGGTAAGAATAAAATAGTTGGTAATAAACTTCTTGTAGAGACCGGTCAAGGCGAAGCCGAGGTTAATATCGATGAAGTCATAGCTGTTGACTGTGTAAACGAGAACAATACGATGAGGCTTTACAAAAGATTCTATAAGGTAGGTTTTATCGGCTTTGTTTATACCATGAAAGATAGTAGTGTTGTGAAGATACCGTCATCTGGATTTAATACTCGAAGCGAGAGAAAAAGTTTCCAGGAAATATCTCTCAGCCACCCAAATATTATTTTCTCTGAGAATCTAAAAGCATTTCTTGGAGGTAAGGACATCTCATTAATAGGAACAAATCAAAAGTCAGTAACGTCTTTGTTTTTCTACGCCATACTGGTAGTTATGGCGATAATGATAATAGCGACTACGTACTATTTTTCATACTTCTTTCATCCCTATTCGCTGTAAACATTTCCAATAAGTGAAGAACTTGGGTTATGTGATATAATCTTACATGTAAGAAAAGTAAGAGGTATATTATGAAACAACCAATTCCGGAATTTTATGGCAGTACTGTCGTTAGCGACAAAGGGCAAGTCGTGATACCGGCTGAAGCAAGAAATGCGCTTGGTCTCACGAAGGGTGAAAAGCTTCTCGTTATGGGAATGAACGGAGAATCTTTGATGCTCGTGAAGGCAGGAAGCTTTGAGCGAATGGCGGCAGAGATGTCAGCAAAAATGCAAGTAATAAAAGAGAAGGTGGCAAAGGAAGGAGACGAGAAGTATGAGCACTGTGATTGAACTTCGAAAGGTTTCAAAGTCATACAAAACAGGTAAACTACATGTCGATGCGCTAAAGAATGTCGATATCAAGATAGAAGAAGGTGAGTTTGTTGCTATTATGGGTCCCTCGGGTTCAGGTAAGTCTACTCTCATGCATATCATTGGACTTCTCGATCGTCCAACTGAAGGTGACCTCTATATATCGGGGAAGAAGATTGAGCTCAATATGCCCGATGCGAAGCTAGCGAAACTCCGCTCGGAGAAGATTGGCTTTGTATTTCAGACATTTAACCTACTATCAAAGATAACTGCAATCAAAAACGTCCTCATGCCGACCCAGTACCGCAAGATAGGGAAGAAGGATAGAGACGCAAGAGCAAAGGAGCTGCTTCGTGAAGTTGGATTAGCGGGTCGTGAAGCTCACAAGCCAACCGAGCTTTCTGGTGGCCAGATTCAACGTGTGGCCATTGCTCGTTCGCTGATTAATAATCCTGACATAATCCTCGCGGATGAGCCTACGGGGAATCTGGATAGTAAGAGTGGAACAGAAATCATGAATTTGCTAACAGAGCTAAATAAGAAGGGCAAGACGGTAATACTCATTACCCATGATCCGCGGATTGCGGGTTTTGCTAAGCGGACTATCCAGATACTGGATGGCAAGGTCCAGAAAGGTGGTAAGTAATGGAAAGTGTAAAGACAGCACTTTTATCAATCTGGTCAAATAAGATTCGTAGTATGCTGACCGTACTTGGTATCGTTATTGGGGTGGCATCAGTCACGATATTAGTTTCACTTGGGCAGGGGCTGAAGGACGAAGTGTCGGGGCTGATTCGAGGCTTTGGATCCAATCTGATGTTTGTTACGGCAGGGAAGATAGATACGACAAAGGGATCGAGTGCAAGCAGTTCCAATCCCGCTAACTTTATTGCTGGAGACATACTCACACTTAAAGATATAGAAGCTATCAAGGCCGTAAATGGTGTTACCGAAGTTGCGCCGATGTCGCTCGTAGCAGGGGTTGTCACCAGCGGCGGTAAGCCAGTCGGAGCCACTGTTACCGGTACGTATCCAAATTTTGATAAAGCACTGGAAGTGCTGAAAGTTAAAGATGGCAAGATGTTCGCTTCCAACGCCTCAGGAGACGTGGTAGTTATTGGGCCTCAGGTCAAAAAGGATGTTTTTGGTGACGCTGATGCTGTGGGTAAGACCATCGATATTAACAAGGTACCTTTCACGGTTGTCGGAGTATTCGGTGAGGTGTCTGCGTCTAGTATTTTTGGTAGTGAATTCAGTTCATTGGCAATAGTACCATTTGATACGGCCACAGAACTGAATAAGGGAAAGGTTACTATCAACCGGATCGTTGTCAAGGCTGCGAATGACGCGAAGGTAGTTGATGTGAAGAAAGACGTTACGGCGGCAATTCTAAAGTCACATGGCGGCGAAGACAACTTTTCAGTATTAACCCAAGATGACATTCTTGGACTCTTTGATCAATTCTTGTCACTGGCAACGACCCTTGTATCGGCCATCGCCTCGATATCACTAGTCGTTGGAGGTATTGGTATCATGAATATCATGCTTGTTACTGTGACGGAGAGGACAAAAGAGATTGGCCTTCGTAAGGCCGTCGGTGCTACAAAGTTCGCCATTGCTACTCAGTTCCTCGTCGAGGCAGTCTTCGTTACTCTCATTGGAGGGCTGATCGGGTTAGGGATTTCGTTTGGAGTCGGTGCGATAGTAGCGGCCAAGACACCGCTAACACCATCTATCACCCCTAGCGTAATATTAGTGGCACTAAGTGTCTCTACTGTGATTGGCATCATCTTTGGACTTTGGCCAGCCTTGCGTGCTGCTCAAAAAGACCCAATCGAAGCGCTTCGTTACGAGTAATCTTTTGATTCGTTTGGCTTTGTTGGTATAATCTGGTTATGTCAGAGAAAATACACAATCCCCTGGAAGCAGCCGAAGAAGGTTCTATAGTAAAATCAGTGGCAATTAACCAGGCAGAACAAGTGGATATGATGGACAAGCCGCTTGCTCTGCATTATGACTATGCCTCGAAGCTTGTTGATGGACTGAAAGATGGCTGGGGATACAAAATGACTGAAGAAGTAGAGCCTGATGTAATCGACTTTCAGGAAGTAGCTAAGGTCTTTGACTCACAACAGCTTGAATACTTTATGCAAATAGCAAAACAAGCTCGAATAAAGTTGGACCACTCAATTCGGGAATTGGAAAGCTATATCGATGACCTGGAGGCCAGGGATACCGGTGCCAATCGAGAGGAACTAAAACAGGAATTTGAAGATAGATTGATGGAAATCTTTAAGCAGCAAGAAGATGATTTGGTGAATGGCTGCATCCGATCTGGTAGGTTTAAATATCGAACCGAGGAACTAGCTGAGATGATAAGCAGCTTTTTGGTAAACAAACCTAACGTCAGTTTACCGCGAGGCCATAACAAATTTTTATTAAAACTATACAATTATTAGTTTGCTTTAGTAGCGAGTAAAAGGATTTCGAATCTCAACTATATAGGATTGTAATTTTTGAGTTCGGGCAATATAATGGAGCGGGCAAATAAAGGAGAAGTAGATGAAAAAGTTTTCGGCGAAAGCCGTAGTCGGCACTCAGTGGGGCGATGAAGGTAAGGGCAGAATGATTGACTATTTTGCAGTTACTGCAGACGTCGTTGTGCGTTATCAGGGTGGTAACAACGCAGGTCACACTATCGTAAATGAATTCGGGACTTTTAAGTTACATCTTATTCCATCCGGTATTTTTAATAAGCAGGCTCTCAATATTTTGGGCCCAGGTATGATTATCGATATTCAGGCACTTTGTGAAGAAATAGATGATTTGAATAAAGCCGGTATAGACACCGGCAATATTAGGATTTCAAATCGAGCAAGTATCGTCTTTCCTTACAACAGACTCGAGGACGAGCTCGAAGAGAAACGTCTCGGCAAAAATGCCTATGGCTCTACGAAGAGGGGAATATCTCCGGCTTACGGTGATCGCTATATGAAGAAAAGTATTCTCATTGGTGAGCTCTTGTATCCCGAGAGTCTGAAGGCGCGCATCGATGCTATCGTCGAATGGAAGAATCTGACGATCACGGCTCTTTATGGTCATGAACCGATTGATAGTAAAGAGATGTATGATTGGGCGGTAAAATATGGTGACCGCATCAAGAGTATGATTTGTGATACCAGTGATCTCCTCGTTACTGCAGAGAAAGAGAACAAGAGAATTCTCTTCGAGGCTCAGCTCGGAGCGCTCCGAGACGTCTACTTTGGCATATACCCCTTTACGTCTTCGTCATCTGTTCTCGCCGGGTTTACGGAGATAGGTGGCGGGATGTTTGGGCAAAACGACCTCGAGACTGTGGGTGTCATGAAAGCTTTCTCAACCTGTGTAGGCGCTGGTCCTTTTGTCACTGAAATGAACGAAGAAGAAGCCGGACCACTTCGTGAGTACGCTCTCGAATACGGTGCTGCCACTGGCAGACCGAGGAGAATTGGTCACTTTGACGCAGTTGCTGCAAAGTATGGCTCCGAAATCCAGAGAGCAGACTGCATCGCTCTTACCAAGCTGGACAGCCTTTCGGAAGAAAAGGGGCTAAAAATCTGCGTGGGTTATGAAGTCAATGACAAGGTAATCGAGAGATTTCCGTTGAATGTTGAGCTTGATATCGCAAAACCGGTATATATCGAGATGCCGGGATGGTTAACTGACATTACCAAAGTGCGCGAATTTAGCGACCTTCCCAAGACGGCGCAGGATTATGTACTAAAAATAGAAGAGCTAGTAGGTGTTCCTGTCAAATTTGTCTCTGTGGGCCCAGAGAGAGACAGCCTCATCATCCGAGACATTTAAAGATTATCAAAAAAGAGCTCCTAGGAGCTCTTTTTTAGTACGAGTATTTCTCTTCCTACAAATTGGTCCTCTCGAGAGTAGGTGAGGTTGCCGCGGCCAAAGCGGCGGATTTCGAGGTCATTTGGAATGTAGTTTATGGTGTGTAGTCCTAGATTTTCGAGTTCTTCCATGAGGGGTAAATAAAAGTACTCTTTATCTACGATATAAAAGGGGATAGCAAGGACAATCGTTCCCTCATCAGTGAGCTGTTTCTTCATCTGAGCAAGGGCAGAAACGTAGAATTGGGCAAGTTTCTGTGTGTCAGCTAGGGCAGTATTGTGTTTTCTGCGTACGGGTTCACCGAGGTAGCCCTCACCGACGACGGCGCCAGAAGTTATGGTCTTCGTTGGAGTCAAAATATCTGAAACGAACACCTTGTCTTCGCCGATCTTTGGCATACCGAAACGATTGTACAGCCAGTCCATATTAGTGAGAGTATCGACGATATTCTTTTTCTCGATATCACTACCATAGATATCTCGGTAGCCTAGAAAAAGTGCCTCTTGGAGGATGGTACCGCTGCCGCAGAAAGGGTCATAAAGAGTGGTATTTATAGGCATGGCAGCAAGATTAATCATGATCTGGGCTAGCTTTGGGGGCAGCATACCATTGCGAGCATCACGAACCGGTCGGCCGAAGTCACGCTTTGAGTAGGCTTTGTAGTCTTGAACAGATATCGTTTTACCCAGGAGATATTCTTGGCCTGACTTGGCGATAATGGCCTCAAATCCACGCTCAATGAGCTTGTTTTCGTTCACTATTACGCTCGAGAGATCGACTGTTTTACCGGTGACAAAACGTGCCGCGTATCCACTTTCCTGAAGCATGTTTTTGATGTCGTAACCAATCTTTAGAACAAAATTTTTGTTCACGTTTCCATACCCGGAGACACCGAAGTTCACACGCTTTTCCGATTGGTAATCTATCTCGGTTTGCAACTTTTCAACAATTTCGGCGCCAGTGGTGTAGGTTCCGAGAACCTGAAAGAGTTTAATGCTCCCACCTAAGCCGTCAATGGAGATTTTGGGGACATCAGTACTAGCTATTTCGATAATGAGGAGATCGCCAATGAGCTGTCTGCCCAGAGTTTCTACACCTTGTCTTTCTAAATACGCAAAAATCTCGGCAACAGAAAGTGCAGTATCGCGGCCAAGAGCAAAACCGAGTTGTTTAGTATCTGTTTTCATAAGCCGGCTAATTATAGCAGAAAACACAACATATTACGAGTAAATTTGTTGAACAGGAAGGGTTTTTGGAGTATAATCAAGGGGCTTTTTAGTCAAAATGTTTGGCTATGGCAGTGGGCGCCCGTAGCTCAGGGGATAGAGCAGTAGCCTTCTAAGCTATTGGCCGTTGGTTCGAATCCAACCGGGCGCACCAAAAATCATTGAAAATATGGCCATATTCTGCTAAAATATTCGGTGTTATGTCACGAGGGCCCGTAGCTCAGTTGGTAGAGCAATTGCCTCTTAAGCAACTGGTCGTGCGTTCGAGTCGCACCGGGCCCACCATAGAAAGTACCTCAGCATTCGCTGGGGCTTTTTCTTTAGCCAGATAGTTTGCTATAATAGCTAAAACAGAGGAGACAAAATAGGATGGCAAAAGATACCAGTAAAATATCAGGCTCAAACGCGGCAACTATCGGACTAATAGTAGTGGCACTCCTTGCTCTTGGTGGCATAGTCTACTACGCTTGGAGTACAAAGCCAGCAGATAATAACGCAGCGGCGACAACTACAGAAAGTACCACCAATAATGCAAATGTGGCAGAGGTTGATAGGCTTGGGGCTCGTGAGGTTAAGCTGACGCCAGAGAATTTCGCGGATGTAACGACAAAAAACAAGTTAGTACTCGCTGACGTTTATTCACCGACTTGTCCTCACTGTCAGAAGATTGCACCTATCCTGACCGAGCTTTCAAATGAATATGGTGACAAACTGGTAGTAGGTAAGATGAGCGTCGCTATCGACGCAAACCGGGACTTCATCCTAAATTTGGACAAAAGTTTCCAGTATGTACCATCAATCTTTATTTACAAAAACGGTCAAAAGGTCGAATCCTTTACTGGTGAACGAACAAAAGCTGAGTTTAAAACCTTAATCGATAAATACTTGAACTAGTGCAAATCAAAAAATGCCTCCTTGGAGGCATTTTTTTAGTGATTATTTTTTCTTGTAATATGCTATCAGGTCTTTTACTTTTGTGGAAACCTCTAGTGGGGTAAGCTCGGCTTTGACTAGATACTCGGTAGCACCAAGTTCATATATTTTCTCTGCGGTTTTTTCGTCAGAGAGGTTGGTCAGCATGACGACGATGAGGTCAGCGAATTCTTTTTGATCTCTGATATAAGCGAGGACCTCTAAGCCGGTTACTTTTGGCATCATCACGTCGAGGATAGCAATGTCAGGAACGAAGCCACCCTTTAGGATGTCGATTGCCTTTTGACCATCTTCGGCCAGCTGGACCTCGAAGCCGTCCAAAGCAAACTTTCGACTGTACATATCGACGAGTTGTACGTCGTCCTCGGCTAGTAGTATCTTAATGACCATCAGTACCTCCTATATCAATTCTACTCCCACGTTAGTAAGTGTCAACCAAGTCCAATGTTAACAGAGTAAAGACACTTGATTTTTTGTTCAATATGTTGTATATTAGGCTGTTCGTTGGACAAGGCGAGTTGCCGAGTTTACCGAACAAAGCAGAAGGGTTCCTACTACGAGAGGGGCGAACGTGTCTGACAAAGGGTACGGCGTTTTCCAGCTGGAAATCGGCATCGTTGGACCGAAGGGTGAGTACAGCAAACAAGGCTCCGTTACAGGTACCCACGGACGGGTCACCGACGTCAAGGGAGCTTTCGCGAACGTGACGCTGATAGACGGCCGAAAGGTCAAGATTCGCAAGGTCGATGGTCGTCTGTGCATCAAGGGCAAGAAGGCACTCGCCGTTTGCGAGAACTGTCTTCTCGGCGTACTTCCCGAAGAGGGCGACATGGTGGTAGTCACGGAGGACCGGTGGGTTCTGTTCGTGGATTTCTCCACCTTGCACCGCCTGATCGTGGACGAGAGGGACTCAAGGATTGTCCTTCGGTCCACGCCGCATCGCGGCAGGCACTCTGCGACGTCGTTGAACACCTTCCTCGCCGTCTTGATCGAGCAGGACCTGATCTCCGACGCCCAACTCGAGGAGTTCAGGGCGTTGAAAGCCAAGGACGAGTTGCCCTCCAACATCAGGAAGGCACTTGTCGAGAATGGCTACCAGCTGTAGGGAACGCCTCACTCACTAGAGGTGTATCTTCTGCAAGAGCCCCGGCGCCAACAGGCGTCGCGGGCTCTCTGCATTTTCAGATGTTATAGCTCTTTTTATAGACATTTGCTGGTCCTAGTCCTAGAATATACTCATGGCAAAAAACGTAATTGAGGTGACTGATCTCGCAAAACACTACGGTAAACTCCACGCCGTTGATGGCATTTCATTCACAGTTACAGAAGGCGAAATATTTGGATTCCTAGGGCCAAATGGTGCCGGGAAAAGCACTACCATTCGTCTACTTATGGGCTTCAATATGGTTACCAAGGGAGAAGCAAAGATACTAGGGAAGAAACTTTTCTTTGGTGCCGAGGACGTCAAAAGGCAGGTCGGCTATCTCCCTGGCAATGTAAAACTCTACGATAACTGGACTGGCTGGGATCATATCCGCTTTTTTGAGAGCATCCGCGGGAAATCCGACACGGTCAGAGACCTCATCAAGAAGCTAGATTACAATCCACTAGCTAAGTTTCGTCATCTCTCTAGCGGCAATAAGCAAAAACTTGGACTTATTCTTGCACTCATGAATAATCCGAAGGTACTCGTGATGGATGAGCCAACAGTCGGGCTCGATCCCTTACTCCAAAATACTATTTACGAAATCCTTCTTGACCTACGGGACAAGGGGACGACAATCTTTATTTCGTCACACAATCTACCTGAGGTAGAGCGTCTTTGTGACAGGGTTGCCATCATCAAAGAGGGGAAACTAGTGGCTGTCGAGAATATCAAGGCTCTTGGCGAAAAGAAACTTCACAAGATTGAGGTCCGCTTTGCTGACAAGTATGACGCAACCGAGTTCATCGGCAAGGGTGTCGACAAAGTCGAGGAAGTTTCTGACGGCGTGATGATTACAGTTTCCGGTGACATCAATCCGGTTATGCACAAACTCTCGAAACACAAACTACTCGACCTCGAGGTTACTCATGCGAGCTTGGAGGATGTATTCCTGAAGTTTTACGAAAGGAAAGAATAATGCTTTCTGTATATTTTCGATTTCTGAAAGACAAGATGTGGTCTATCCTAATTTACGCAATGAGTACCATCGTCTTTTTGGAGATGTATGTCGCGCTTTTCCCGACTTTTGGTTCGGTAGCCCAAGACAAGATCAATTTGCTTATAAATAGTTATCCAAAAGAGATTTGGACTGTGCTCGGGCTCGACCCTGCATCGCTAAATTTCGGAAAGATTACCACTTTTGTGGCCACCGAACAATATAGTATAGTCTGGCCAATCATAGTTGTGATATTAGCCGTTTCGATGGCAAACTCGATGATAGCCTCGGAGGTGGAGAAGGGTACGATGGAACAAACGTTAGCGTTGCCACTCCAAAGATGGAAGGTTTTCGCCGGTCGGTATGTTGCAGCAGTTTCTCTACTGGCAGCTTTTTCTTTTGCGACGATTTATGCCATCGTCCCTCTCGCTACTATGCATAAGATTGATATCGCGGGGATGAACAGTCTGCCCCTGGCAGTTAGTGGGCTACTTTTTGGTGTTACGGTTTTTAGTATCGCCGCTTTTGGCTCTGCACTTTTCTCAGAAAAGAGTAAATCAGCTTTTCTTACCACATTTATAGTCATCGCGATGTATGGTGCCAATGTTGTTGGGGGACTCAAGACGGACCTGTCATGGCTAAGAGATTATTCCATATTTCACTACTTCAATGGATCAACAAATCTGATTCACGGCACTTATGTTGACAACTATCTTTTGTTTTTCTTGGGAGTTTCGGGGGTAGCAGCGGTACTTGCACTCGTCAGATTTACGCTTAGAGACACTTCAGTTTAACTACTTAGCAGGAGGGATATTTTTTGGATGATGATATTACAAATGCGATGAATTCGCTGGACGCTAGCGCGGCCGATGTTGGTAGTGTACCTCCCACGCAGACATCTCCGCCTGTGAGTGACACTGCCAAAGAGATGCCTCCCATTTTTAGACCCGAGGACGTGGTTGCGAGCGAAGAACCTTCAGTAGCCGCTATGCCGCAGGAGACTTGGGTGGCTCCCACGAGCGAGCCTATGCCAGAAACCAGTACCGTGGAACCTATACAGCCAGAACCGACAGCTCCAGAGCAGACATATGCGCCAATGCCACAGCTTGCGGCAGAGGAGCCTGTAGTGCCGAGTCCAGAGTCCTTTGTGTCTCCAGTATCTACTATGCCGACAAGCACAAATCCGGCTATGGTAGATGACCCTCTATACCCGAGTAAAAAGCCAGAATCCCAACAGATTGCTGTAGACGGATCAATGATTGTGAATCCTGTTCTAAATAACGTGGATAAGCCAATCGACAGACCAACCCCCAAACCAAAGATGGGGAATAAGCTAGTGAAACAGATTCTCATCTATGGTGCTATTGCTCTAGTTACCATCGGGGTAATAGTTGGTGGATTTTTTGGTTACAAAGCTTATGCCAATCAGCAGGCCATGACTACGCTCGCGAATGCGGCAAAGTCCTTCGTAGAGGCAAAAGGTGTGTCTAGACAAATCACTGTCACCGAATCAACGGGGGAAGTGAAGCTGACATATGACATTGATACTGACGGAAATATGAGAGTCCTCGTAGACGGCGGCTCGTATAAGTACTCTCTCATTAAAACGAAAGCTAAAGACTCGGTTTATTTGGGTGAGAGTGCTACACTCGCACCAAACAAGATAAAGACCTTTACCGAGTTTAAGAATTTCAAAAAGGCTCTCGATCGTTTGGCATCAGACGGCATAGACGTGTCAAGAATCAATGATGTTCCAAAGATGTTTACGGCAGATAACCAGAAATATATCACTATAGAGCCAGAAGAAAGCATCGATGGTTCTCCTCAAAATAAATATACCTACAAGCCGACCAAAGAAATGATCGCGGCATTTGATGATAGTCTGACAGGTGGTGACGAGAAGGCCGCGTTGCTTGCTTCTCCCGAGAGTTTTGAACTTACGATTTGGGTGGATAAAGCAAAGGGACGTATAACGAAATTATCCGGAGTATCGAAGGGGGCAGAGGAGGATATAGAGTCAGTGCCAGACAACCCAGAAGGTTTCGTCACACAGAGCGTTCATACGGGCCTTAACTTTTCGTTTACTGTCACTTCCAATTATGATTTCAACGAAAAAGTGAAGCTACCGATTGGTTTCAAGATAGCCTCAAGTGAGGATGCTATGGAATTTATCACCGGCAATA
>Ga0079306_1002134_pt1 | contig 11496 bp, 8 predicted proteins | sample Methanotroph_Enr_FD_79181 | JGI IMG/M metagenome (GOLD analysis project Ga0079306, IMG submission 79181) | Enriched soil microbial communities from Old Woman Creek wetland in Ohio, USA - Methanotroph_Enrichment_5 | ecosystem: Environmental > Terrestrial > Soil > Wetlands | place: USA: Ohio...
AAAACACAATATCAAGGTACTGGGAACTCCTGTGCAGTCGATTATCAATACCGAAGACCGCCAGATATTTTCTGAAATTCTTCACGAAATTGACGTTCTTACCCCAAGGAGTGTGGCCTGCGATTCGGTTGAAAAAGCCCGGAAAGCTGCCAAAAAACTGGGTTTCCCATTGATTATCAGGGCAGCATATACCCTTGGAGGATTAGGTTCAGGATTTTGCTCGAACGAAGAGGAATTGAATAACCTTGCTGAGAATGCTTTCAGTTATTCGCCCCAGATCCTCGTCGAAGAGTCGATTAAAGGATGGAAAGAGGTTGAATATGAAGTTGTTCGTGATATTTACGACAATTGTATCACCGTATGTAACATGGAAAACTTCGACCCGCTTGGAATTCACACCGGGGAGTCGATTGTCGTGGCGCCATCTCAAACTTTATCGAACGTCGAATACCATAAACTGCGAGCCCTTTCGATCAAAATTATCCGTAAAATCGGTGTGGTCGGAGAGTGTAATGTTCAGTTTGCACTCGATCCCAACTCCGAAGATTACCGCGTAATCGAAGTAAATGCCCGTCTTTCAAGGTCTTCTGCATTGGCCTCAAAAGCTACGGGTTACCCCCTTGCATTTGTGGCTGCAAAACTTGGCCTGGGATATGGTCTGCATGAACTTAAAAATTCGGTCACCAAAGTAACGACTGCCTGTTTTGAACCTGCACTCGATTATGTTGTAGTTAAAATTCCGCGATGGGACCTTAATAAATTTGTGGGAGTTTCAAAAACGCTGGGATCGAGCATGAAATCGGTTGGTGAAATCATGGCTATTGGACGCTCCTTCGAAGAGGCGATCCAGAAAGGGATCAGGATGGTTGGCGCCGGTATGCACGGCTTTGTCGGAAACCGTGGCGAAATGGAGATTGATAATATCGATGAAGAGTTAAAAAATCCAACCGACCGCCGCATTTTTGCAATTGCCGAAGCAATGCACAAAGGTTATTCGGTCGACAAAATCTGGGAGATAACCCGGATTGACAAATGGTTTCTTCAAAAATTGCATAATATTTTCGAGCTTCGAAACGTGCTGATTGATTATAATACGCTTGAAGAATTACCCGTTGAATTGTTGCAACTGGCTAAAAAACAAGGATATTCAGATTTCCAGCTGGCCAGGCTGGTTCTTAAAAGCAAAGATCGGTCGATACACCAGGACAACCTGAAAGTCAGGGAATTCAGAAAAAAATTAGGAATTGTTCCATGTGTCAAGCAAATTGATACACTTGCGGGAGAATATCCTGCAAAGACAAACTATCTCTATCTTACGTATAATGGCACAGAGCATGACGTTGATTTTGAGCATGATGGTAAATCGGTAATCGTTCTTGGTTCAGGTGCCTATCGAATCGGATCTTCTGTTGAATTCGACTGGTGTTCGGTCAATGCGGTGAATACAATCCGCAAAGAGGGTTTCCGTTCTATCATGATTAACTATAATCCTGAAACTGTTTCGACCGACTACGATACCTGCGACAGGCTCTATTTCGATGAGCTGACCCTGGAAAGGGTACTTGATATTTGTGATCTTGAGCAACCCCTTGGAACCGTTCTGTCGATGGGCGGACAGATACCGAATAACCTTGCGATGAAACTTCATGAGCAGGGAGTTCCGATTCTTGGCACTACGGCAGAAAAAATTGACAATGCTGAAGACAGGAATAAATTTTCGGCAATGCTGGACCGCCTCGGAGTGGATCAACCCCGCTGGAGCCAGCTCACCACCATCAAAGAGATCAATAAATTTGTTGATGAGGTTGGGTTCCCTGTTCTGATCCGACCGTCGTACGTGCTTTCGGGCGCGGCAATGAACGTCGTTTCCAATAAAGATCAGCTGCACCATTTTCTGACCCTTGCGGCCCACGTTTCGAAAGAGCACCCAATAGTTGTTTCTGAATTTATCGAAGATGCCAAAGAAATTGAGGTCGATGCTGTTGCAAAAGACGGTGAGATCGTTGCCTATGCAATCTCCGAACATGTCGAATTTGCAGGCGTGCACTCAGGAGACGCAACAATCGTATTCCCGCCTCAGAAACTCTATATCGAAACCATCAGGCGGGTCAAAAAAATATCGCGCAAAATTGCCAAAGCGCTCGAAATTACCGGGCCTTTCAATATCCAGTATCTTGCCAAAGACAACGATATCAAAGTGATTGAATGTAATCTAAGGGCTTCACGATCGTTCCCCTTTGTATCTAAAGTTTTGAAAACCAATTTGATCGAAATAGCAACCAAGGCTATGCTGGATGTTCCGTTTAAAAAACCGGATAAGTCACTGTTCGAGCTTGATTATGTTGGAGTGAAAGCTCCGCAATTCTCTTTCCACCGTCTCTTGAATGCCGATCCGGTCTCCGGGGTTGATATGGCTTCTACAGGTGAGGTTGCCTGCATTGGCGAAAACTTTTACGAAGCATTGCTGAAATCAATGTTGTCGGTGGGATACCGTATTCCGAAAAAAACGATCCTGATCTCTTCAGGACCAACCCGAGGGAAAATCGAATTGCTCGAAAGTGCCAGGATGCTGAAAGAGCGCGGTTTTACCATATTTGCTACAGGCGGAACACATAATTTTTTCCAGGAGCATGGCATTGAAACAGAACAGGTGTTTTGGCCCGATGAAGTTGACAAAAGCCCTAATACGCTCGATCTGATCAAAAACAGGAAAATCGAAATGGTAATCAATATACCCAAGGATCATACTACAAGGGAAATATCAAATGGTTACAGGATTCGCAGAAATGCTATCGATTTTAATATCCCGCTGATTACAAACGCCAGAGTGGCCAGCGCATTTATTTATGCCATCTGCAAACTCGATTTAAATAATATATCGATTAAGGCGTGGAATGAATACAAGTAGAGACAAGGCATGCCTTGTCTCTATATCATTTTGCAGTACGGACACGGCATGCAGGTACGGACACGGCATGCAGGTACGGACACGGCATGCCGTGTCCGTACAGATAAATGCAATATTAAACCAATAACTGCTCGCGCATTGCACAACCAAAATTAAAAAGAGGATGTCATTGCGACATCCTCTTTTTGATGAATATTAAGTTATTTTAAACTTATCGTTGTATCAACCATGAACCATTGGTGAAAATCAACATAAATCATAAACATTTAAAAGCTTTCATTTTTCACTGTTCACTGTTCACTGTTCACTGTTCATTGTTCACTGTTCACTGTTCACTATACTAATCCCTGCTCGCGCATTGCACCGGCAACCTTAAGGAATCCGCTGATATTGGCTCCCTTCACATAATTGACAAAACCATCAGGCTCTTTCCCGTTTTCAACACATGCTTCATGGATATTCACCATGATTGCCTGTAATTTAAAGTCGACCTCTTCGGAAGCCCATTTTGTACGCATAGAGTTCTGTGACATTTCGAGACCCGATGTGGCAACACCTCCGGCATTTGCTGCTTTACCCGGACCATAAAGAATTTTGTTCTGAATGAAAACATCCACCGCTTTAGCCGTTGATGGCATATTTGCACCTTCTGCCACACAAATACAGCCATTGGCTATCAATGTATTGGCATCTTCACCATGGAGTTCGTTCTGTGTAGCGCATGGCAATGCGATATCACACTTCACACCCCACGGACGCTCGTTTTCGTAATATTTGGCACCTGGATATTCGTTCACATATTCCTGGATACGACCACGCATCACATTCTTGAGTTCCAACACGAAAGCCAGTTTTTCAGCCGTAATTCCATCTGCATCATAAATATATCCATTTGAATCAGACATTGTTACCACTTTCCCGCCTAATTGAGTCACTTTCTCGACAGCATATTGAGCAACATTACCCGAACCCGAAATAACCACCGTTTTTCCGGCAATTGAATCTCCTTTTGTTTTGAGCATCTCCTGTGCAAAATAGGCTGTTCCATATCCTGTGGCTTCAGGACGCATCAAACTTCCACCCCAGCTTCCCCCTTTTCCTGTGAGGGTCCCTGTAAACTCGTTACGCAGTCTTTTGTACTGCCCGTACATGTATCCTATTTCGCGGCCACCAACACCGATATCTCCCGCCGGAACATCAGTATCCGGGCCAATATGACGTTGAAGTTCCGTCATAAACGACTGGCAGAAGCGCATCACTTCATTATCTGATTTGCCCTTGGAACTGAAGTCCGATCCCCCTTTTCCTCCACCCATTGGCAGTGTTGTCAAACTGTTTTTAAGTACTTGCTCAAAAGCAAGGAACTTTAGGATACTGAGATTGACCGATGAGTGAAAACGTAATCCTCCTTTATAAGGACCAATGGCACTATTCATTTGTATACGATAACCCTTGTTGATCTCAACTTCACCGCGGTCGTTTAACCATGGTACTCTGAACAGGATGACTCTTTCAGGTTCAGCCATTCTTTCAAGAATTTTTAACTTATTATAAGCCGGATTCCTCAAAAGAAACGGCGCTAGACTTTCGACGACTTCGCGTACCGCCTGGTGAAACTCTTTCTCGTGTGGATTTTTGGCAATCAGATTTGCCATAAAATTTTCAATGTACAATTCTACTTCATTACTCATGATGTGATAAATTTTTGTGCGTTATTGTATGTGACAATTTTACACAAAAATATCCAATTTAAGTAATAATTATAAGATATTATTGATATTTAATTATATATTTATTGTATTATGACACTTTGTATGTCATTTTGATATTTATATTTTCAATAGATATTATTACGATTTATTTATTATCATTTTGGTCATGATACGATAATTATCCTGTCTATTTGATACTATCTGAAAATTTCGTTCATTTATTTCAAGAATGTTGCATCGAAAAAATGATTTAGTCGAATTGAAGCCTGAGACTTCATTCGTAGATATATATTTTGAGTGGCTGTATTTATGTCTGATAGTAAAGGTTTTCCAGGATTAACTGATTGTTCGCCCATGGAGCTCACAAGCGTCTATGCGTTCCCTTTTATCCCGATGTTTGGGAGGACCGTTTCAGGAGAAAATGACTGAGTTGAGGCTTTTTCAAAAGTCAAATTCATTTAACCACAAAGGCCTCGAAGATATTACACAAAGACTACAAATAATTATCTATACCATTTAGGTAGGGTGAAACTCTTTTGGGATTCAATTCTTATTATCGTTGTGTAGTACGTTCCAACTCACGCAGCGTATCGAGTTTTTTCTTTTGCAGAAAACTGTTAATATCGCCAAGATGCTCTTTTACCTGTTTATTCCCGAATTCGAAAACCTTGGTCACTAAACCTGAAAGGAAATCGCGGTCGTGTGAAACCAGGATCAGTGTTCCGTCGAAGTCAAGAAGTGCACTTTTGAGGATATCTTTGGTTTTCATATCCAGGTGGTTGGTGGGCTCATCAAGAATCAGGAGGTTAACCGGTTCGAGGAGAAGTTTTATCATCGCAAGTCTTGTTCGTTCACCACCCGAAAGCACTTTTACTTTTTTTGTCAGGTTGTCGCCTCCAAACATAAATGCCCCGAGAATATCCCTGATTTTCGTCCGGATATCCCCTTTAGCTACATCGTCAATTGTTTGGAATACGGTGACTTCTTCGTCAAGTAATGAGGCTTGATTCTGTGCAAAATAGCCAATCATCGTGTTATGGCCCAGTGTAAGGGTACCATCGTATTCAATTTCACCCATAAGTCCTTTGACAAGTGTTGATTTTCCTTCACCATTTTTCCCGACAAAGGCGACTCTTTCACCGCGCTGGATGGTGAGTGATGCATTCGCAAAGACAAGATGATCGTCGTAGCTTTTCGACATTTCTTCCAGAACAACGGGGTAATTGCCTGATCGGGGAGAGGGGGGGAATTTAAGGCGGAGTGCAGAGTTATCCTCTTCATCAATCTCAACTAAAGTTAACTTTTCCAGCATTTTAACCCTCGACTGCACCTGGTTTGTTTTTGAATAGGTCCCCTTAAACCGATCGATAAAATCCTGATTGTCAGCGATCATTCTGCGCTGTTCTTCGAATTGTTTCAATTGCTGCTCACGACGTTCCTGTCGTAAAACCAGGTATTGCGAATAATTTACCTTGTAATCGTAGATGCGACCCATCGTTACTTCGATCGTACGCGTGGTGATGTTGTCGACAAATGCACGGTCATGCGAAATCAGGATAACCGCTTTTGCACTGTTAATCAGAAAGTCTTCAAGCCATTGGATCGATTCAATATCCATATGGTTTGTCGGCTCATCAAGCAGGATCAGATCAGGTTTTTGGAGTAATATTTTCGCCAGTTCAATCCTCATGCGCCAGCCGCCGCTAAATTCACTCGTAGGACGTGTGAAATCTTCTCTTTTGAAACCCAGTCCGAGCAAAATTTTCTCAACTTCAGCGTCATAGTTGATCTCTTCGATGGCATAAAACTTTTCACTTAAGGTTGATACCTTATCAATCAATGTATAATAACTATCTGACTCGTAATCGGTGCGCGTTGACATTTCGAGATTCAGCGCCTCGATTTCATACTCCATTTCTTTGATTTTTGCAAAAGCCTGGGCGGCTTCTTCAAATACAGTACGGTTATCTTCTGTCAATAAATGTTGCGGCAGATATGCGATTACTGCATCTTTGGGAGCCGATATTTTTCCTGATGAAGTGGTTCGTGTACCTGCAATAATTTTAAGTAAGGTTGATTTCCCTGCACCATTTTTACCCATCAGGGCTATACGGTCTTTATCATTGATTACGAATGAGATATCTTTAAAGAGGGTGGTCCCGCCAAACTCTACGGTAAGTCCGTCAACTGAGATCATAGCTGATTTTTAATGAGCTGCAAATATACTACTTTACTTAAAACCATTTTAAGCGAAAAACGACAGCCTGTTTTTGTAATATATTGGTGAATAGTTCACCTTATTTACTACTTTGTTGCCGGTATTTTTAATGAATTGACTAATTTTTATAATATTATTTATGAGCAAGTTAACTGCCATTGGTTCGTTCCGCATTTTGATTTCATCGCTTTTATTGGTCGTTTTTCTTACTTCTTGTAACCTCACACGCAAGTACACCAAAGAGGCATCGGAAAAATGGGAGAAGGATATTCTTAAATTTGAACAACTGGATAAAAGTGAAAAAGATCCTGGCAACGCCATCCTTTTTGCCGGCAGTTCAAGTATCAGGTTATGGTCGACACTAAAAGAGGACGTTGCACCATATCCTGTTATTCAACGCGGATTCGGCGGTTCTAAATTTTCTGATCTGGCTGTTTATACCAAAAGAATCATTTATCCACACCATTTCAGGGCGCTGGTCATTTTCGAGGCCAATGATATCACTGGTGCATCATCTGATAAATCGCCCGCTGAGGTTGTGAAATTGTTTCGCAATATTGTGAAGAATGTGAGAAAAAAATACCGCGATCAGCCAATTTTTGTAATCGAAATTACTCCCACAAAGAGCAGATGGGCAGTATGGCCACAAGTTCAGAAGTTGAATCAACTTTTGAAACAGACATGCAGTACAATGCATAATACTTATTTTATTGAAACTGCATCTGCTTACCTGAATAAGGAGGGTGAACCAAAAAACAGCCTGTTTATCAATGATTTGCTTCATCAAAACCGTGAAGGATATGTCATCTGGGGAGAGTTAGTCAGAAAGAAACTGGATGAAGTATTGACACAACCAATCAAAAAATAATTTTCTAACTGTAAGTGTGGATGATTTTTGATTAGTTACTGGCGGCTGGCAACTGGCGGCTGACCCATTCTAAAAGTATGTCTTGATTATTTGAATCAATCATTATATGGCAGTCCGTTAAAAATCAGCCGGACTAGCCAGTAGCTAGCTGCCAATAGCCAATTGCAATAAAAGTTTGATCATGTTTCGCCATGTAAGCCGGGAATTCAAAGCGGAAAAAGCTACATTTGCGATCAAAAAAATAATTTATTAACTAATATTTATACGGATGAATACCTGGTTCGAATGCACTGCAAAATACATCAAGATGGACGAAAATGGTCACGAAAAAAAGGCCAGCGAAACCTATCTGCTTGATGCAATATCATTTACTGAAGCTGAAAGTCGTATATATAAAGAACTTCAGACGATGGTAAGCGGAGAGTTTATGGTCAGTAAAATTGCAAAAACACGCATTTCTGAAATTATTCCGTCAGATAATGGTGATCGCTGGTATAAGGCGAAAGTAACGTTTATAACCGTTGATGAGGAGAGTGGCAAGGAAAAAAGGGTTTCCCAGTTAATGCTGGTTTTTTCGGAAAGCATTAAAGAGGCTTATGATCAGATTATCGAGGCGATGCAGGGGATGATGGCTGATTTTGAAATCAGTGGAATTAATGAAAGTACAATACTTGATGTTTTCCCCTACCTTTCAGAAAAAAGTGATGTGCCTCCACATTTAAAACCGATTGAATCATTTTTGACAGTCCCCGAGCTTCAGGATGAGTCCGATTTTGAAGAAGATGCCAATCATGAGGAATTGAACGACGATCTTGACCCGATTGAAGAGGATTAGATGTTGATGCAGGTTGCTAATTTGATCTCCGGTAGAACATTTTTTCGTTTGAGGCAAAAAGAGCAGATCCCTTTTATGGAAAACTGAAAATCATCGAGTGTAAAGTTTTTTAAGCGCTGATCCTGAATTAACTCATCATTCATGGAGAAGTCATAAACTTCATGGCATTCCTTACATTTGAAGTGTCCATGTTGCGAGATGTCGGCGTCATAGCGCAATTCATTGCTGTCGATATTCAGGGCGCGGGCAATTCCCTCCTGAACAAAAAGATTAAGTGTATTGTAAACTGTAGTTTTTGATAAACCGGCAATCTCATTAACCAATTCAAGGTAAATCATTTCTGCAGTAGGGTGGTTTCGCTTGGTAATCAGGTAATTCATTATTTTAACCCTTTTATTCATAGGGCGAACTCCATTCTCCGTAAGGTAATCTCTGATTTTGATCTCTTGCATAGTTAGATTTTGATCGACAAATATAAAACATAAATTTCGAATGAACAATATCGCGTGAGCGGTGTTATACCTGTTTAGTACCGCTTTCGTTGGGATTATTATGAATTTTAAGGCGCTTTCTATCTTGATTATTATTAATATTTTATTTATCAGATAGTTGGCAACCGGAATATTTTTATTTATCAAAATTTAATTTTAAATTTAATTTTATGAGCACATTAGTAGGAAAAAAGGCTCCTGTATTCAAGGCAAACGCCGTAATCAACGGTAAAGAAATTGTTGGAAATTATTCGCTTGATCAGTTCATTGGAGCGAAATATGTTGTGTTTTTCTTTTATCCGCTTGATTTTACATTTGTATGTCCTACGGAGCTGCTGGCTTTCCAGGAAAAACTAGCTGAATTTGAAAAACGGGATACCGTAGTTGTTGGCTGTTCCGTCGACTCCGAGTTCTCACATTGGGCATGGTTAAACACTGAAAAGAAGCATGGTGGAATTAAGAGTGTTACCTATCCGATTGTTGCAGATCTTTCTAAAACAATCGCTGAAAATTATGGCGTTCTTGCCGGAGAATATGATATTGATGAAGATGGCAAATCTGTATTTGTTGGTGCACCGGTAGCCTATCGCGGCCTGTTTCTGATCGATAAGAATGGCGTTGTGCGTCATCAGCTTGTTAATGATCTGCCCTTAGGCCGTAATGTAGATGAAGCCTTGCGCATGGTGGATGCACTGAGACATTTTGAAGAATATGGTGAGGTTTGTCCCGCTAACTGGCAGGAAGGAAAAGAGGCGATGAAAGCTACGGCAGATGGTGTGGCTGATTATCTTTCAAAACACTAAAAACTGTATCAGGCAGTATAATCAATAGCAAGACTCAGAAAAACTCAAAAAATGAAAATTAACCGTTACGAGGATATTTCCCTGATTGATCGTGAAGCAAAGCGCGATTACATTGATCGTCATTCAGCATTTGTTCAATGTGATAGTCAGGCATTTAAAGGTGAAAAATTTAAAGTGAAAATTAAGGTCGGTGACGAATACAAACACCCCGATGATTTTGATCATTACATCAGTTGGGTTCAATTGTGGGATGGTGAGCGGATGCTTGCAAAAACCTCATTTTTAGCCGGTGCACTGGGTGGTACACCAGGTCAGGTTGAAGTTGATTTTTATATTGTCCCCGTTAAAACTATGAAACTTACTGCTTTGGCCTATTGTACAAAGCATGGTCTGTGGCAAAGTGACGAGAATATTGTTGAGGTTGAAGGTTAATCAATCTTGAAGAAAAAAGAGAAGATTCGATTTTTAATTTGTCATTTCTCTCTTAGTTATTCTGACTAATTGCTTGTGAAAGTGCTGATAATATGGTAGATATATATTTATTTGTAATTGATACAAAAAGTTTAACGTTATTTAACCTTGATTAAGTGAAGTTAAAGGTTCTCCGAAGTATATTTGTACCGTTGCTTAAGAGCAGGTTTTTTCATAGGATTTAGGTTAGTTAGGTTAGGTTAGAAGAGGGCGTCGCTAGACGTCCTCTTTTTACGTTTAATAAAACCTGCCCTTTATTCAAACAAACCCTCATCCCTTATAATCATAACGATTGATGAATGGGAGAGGATGGTGTATTTTTCTCCTTTAAACTCCACATCAAAACCCGATTTACTCATGTAAACAGCGAGATCTCCTGTCTTTACCTGTAAGGGAATGTATTTTACTGCTTCCTGATTCTCTTTCCATGATTCAACTTCGTCGTTTATGGCCGGAATCGGGTATCCAGGCCCGACCTTTATCACGTAACCAGCCTGAATACTCTCTTTTTCAACAGCTGCTGGGGGTAAGTACAAACCTGAGGTTGTCTGGAGGTTTGGATTTTTGGGTTTAACAAGTACTTTGTCTCCTACCATGACGATCTTTTCAAGATCCTTTGCATCAAGATTCAGTGTCATATATAAATTTTTATACAAATATATTTATTTACGTTGTACCAATCCGGGTTAAATGGTGTAAGTGGATGTATTGCAGGTCCAAGTTCTCACCTTAATCCGGCAAAAGGAAAGAATTTATATAAAAGTGCAATTGATGCTTTGAATTGAATTGATAATGAAATAATGACTCAATGACCCAATGACAAGACAGTTTCAATATAAATTTCACCTTCCCAATTTCTCACCTTCACATTTTCTCACGCGTCAGCTATTTGCTTCCGCCTATTTACCGTTTAACTGAAGTTCTGTAAGTACGGGTAAGTGGTCCGAAGGATAACGACCATCTTTTGAATCGGTCAGGACGGAATACTTATTTACAGTAATTAGTTTATTTACAAATATATAATCAATACGGTTCTCAAGTTTTCCCGCGAAATCGAATCCGTTAAAAGTTCCTTCAGGACCCTGAGGAAGCGTCCGGGTAATTTGTCTTGAATCTTTCAGCTTTTGACGGATCAATGCCAACGGTTTTTCAGAAGGTGTCAGGTTGAAATCACCGGTAAGGATAACAGG
>Ga0079306_1002135_pt1 | contig 11495 bp, 6 predicted proteins | sample Methanotroph_Enr_FD_79181 | JGI IMG/M metagenome (GOLD analysis project Ga0079306, IMG submission 79181) | Enriched soil microbial communities from Old Woman Creek wetland in Ohio, USA - Methanotroph_Enrichment_5 | ecosystem: Environmental > Terrestrial > Soil > Wetlands | place: USA: Ohio...
ACCCCCAACTCTTCGGCCACGACGAGGGCCATGATGGTCTTGGTGCCGGTGCCGATGTCGCTTGCCCCCATGTTGAGATTGATCGAGCCGTCTTTGAACAGTTTGACGGTGACCGTGGACGGCGGGTCGCCGCCTCCGGCGATCCACAGGCAGGCCGCGACGCCAACGCCGCGCTTGACATGCGTGGATTGGCGGTTGAATCCCTTGATTTTCGCCAGCGACGACTGCCACCGAAATTCTTCGGCCCCCTTGGTAAGACACTCGCGCAAGCCCGTACTGGTGTAAGGCGGATTGTTTTTCCGGCCCTGACTCGTTTCGGGGATGTTCTTCAGGCGCAGCTCCACCGGATCCATGCCGATCTTTCCGGCCAGCTCGTCGATCATCTGCTCGAGTGCCCAGGCGCCCTGGGGATGTCCCGGAGCTCGAAAGGGTCGGGCCGGGCCTGCATTGATCAGGACATCCCTGCTTGTGGTCCGGACGTTGTCGCAGCGGTAGAGATCCCGCACCAGCCAATCCACCAGCTGGGCGCCGCCGGCGGGGTGGGCCCCGCTCGGTCCGATACAGTCGAAATCCAGGGCGGTGAGCCGCCCGTCTCTCGTGACACCCGCCTTGAGCCGCATGGTGTTGGGTGGCCGGTTGCCGACACAGAGATAGGTTTCCTCCCGGGTGAGCAGCAGCTTGACCGGCTTGGCCGCTTTTTTGGCGAGCAGGGCGCAGATTGCCGTGTATTTGCCCGGCTGCAGCTTGCTGCCGAAACCGCCGCCCATGTAATGGCCGATCACCCGCACCCGGGCGAGCGGCAGGCCGAGAACGCCGGCAATCGTCGACTGGACGGCAAAGACACCCTGGCTCGATTCCCAGAGGGTTAAGCGGCTGCCGTCCCAGTCGGCCACGCAGCCGTGCAGTTCTACGGGGGTTTGCAAATCGTATGCCTTGAGTTTCCGCCGACTCGCCGGTGAGGATTGCCCGGACTCCTGGCATTTTCGCCGCCGCGGCGACATCCACTTTCCTTACCAGGGCATAGGGATGGGGGCAGAGCAGAATGGTGCCGTAGAGCATGCCGGGCAGAAGGACGTCGGAGGGATAGACTGCCGAGCCGCTGACCCGGGCATAGCCGTCCACCCGTGGTAGAGGCGTGCCGATCAGGTCGGTTTCCTGCCAGGGAGCCGGGGCCTGTCCATCTGCAGGCGTCTCCGGAACCGGCAGACCTGCGGTGTAATAGATGCCGTCGTCGTGAGCATAGTGCCTCCATGCAGGTGGACCGGCAAAAAATGAAAAAAAACAAATGGAGTGTATCAGGAAAAAATTCGAGGGAATAAACCCAAAAAGGAGCAAGTTGCATACCAATAGCCGGGAACGTCCATGCGATTGGCCGTAAATGCTGAAAATTCTTAATTGTTCGGCGAAATGGCAGGAGGATGAGGCCGTGCCGGGAGGACTTTGCCTGTCCGGTGCGGGTGGATACGTCCTGTCAACCCGGACGAATGATGGAGGTGAGGATTATCGACGGGGAATCAATCCGCTTATGCCATTACCTTACGGGAAATCGACGACTACGACAGGTACAGCTCGTCAAGGGCGGCAAAGAGCTTGGCCCGTTCTTCCTCAAACGAGGTCATGAGTTGAGTTGCCTTCGTTTCTTCTCCACGATGGAAAAGATCGACGATTTGTCGGGCATGAACATGGACTTTCTCGTGATGGTTGCCGACTACGGAAAAGGCCGGCAAGCTTTTTAAGCTCTGTCCTTCCGGACTGTCATACCATTTGCCGAAGGCGCACTGATTATGACTTGTCACCTCCTCGGATTTTAAGGACTGCCGTCCGTGCAACAGTCCTTCGAGGCGAGCCCGCCATTGTAGATGGGCACTTTTTACGGCACCGACATCGAACCGCGGGGCGGCGATCGTAAATTGGGTGAAAACCTGAGTTATCCGCTTGGAGACTTTCTCCAGGTCCCGCGAACTCACCTGGACCTGCGAACTGCTGATTGCGATTTCCTCGACTGCGTTATCGGCACCGCCGACTTCCTTGGACATCTCGTCGGAAACCGACGAAATTTCGGTGATATTGGTATTGACCTCCTGGATACCCTGGGAAGCCTCGGCGACATTGCGGGCTATCTCCTTTGTGGCAACAGATTGTTCTTCAACCGCCGTGGCGATAGTCGATATTATTTCATTTGCCTCGGAAATGACCGTCGAAATCTGTTTGATTTGTTGAATAGTATTGGATGTCGATAGCTGGATGTCATCGATCTTCTTTTTAATTTCCCGTGTGGCCTGAGCGGTTTGCTTGGCCAATTCCTTTATTTCGTTGGCGACCACGGCAAATCCTTTCCCCGCCTCTCCGGCTCTGGCCGCTTCGATGGTGGCGTTGAGCGCCAGCAGATTGGTTTGTTCCGAAATTTCGGTAATAACCTCGGTCACCTTGGTGATGTCCCGGGCCGCCGCCCCCAATTCATCGACCTTGGCATGGGTATTTTCAGTCTGGGCAACCGCTTCGCTCGTAATACTGCTCGCCTTTTCGGCATTGCGGGCTATTTCCTGTATCGTTGCGCTCATCTCTTCCGTGGCCGTTACTATCAGATTGATGTTGCTTGAGGCCTGATCGCAGGACGCAGCGACCACGTTCATGTTGGTACTCATTTCTTCGGCCGCCGCTGCTACACTATTCACCTGAGACGAAGCTTGTTCCGCCCCTTGGTTCATCTCCACCGAAATGTGGTTGAGCTCGCAGGCGGATGAATCGAGAGCCGACACTCCATTCGTCACCTCCCGAATCATCTTGGTGAAATTGGCAGTCAGGGTATTGAGCGATGAGGCAAATTGGCCGATCTCATCCTTTCCCCCGATCCTTAGCGTATCGGTAAGATCGCCTTGAGACAGCTTCTTGGCAAACAGAGCCATTTGCGTCATCGGCCGAACAAGCGAGGAAGAAGACAGCCATGCCAGCAGCAGCCCGAACCCAATGGCTGCGATGGTCATTACGCCAATAATGCGACGGGTGCTGTCGGCCTTCTCCTGCATCCTTTGATCGCTCATGATTTTTTCGTCAACTGCTGTTTGAATGGCATGTAATTGGCCCTGAATCTCGGTCAGTTTCGGCAGGGTCTTGGTAAACAGGACTGAACTGGCCGCTGTCACGCCGGCGATCCTGTCGGCATCAGTCGCCATGAGGGAATTCATCTCGTCGATCGATTCATGGAGTTCGCGATGCAGGGGTTCGATCCTGGCGACGAGGGGCGCGAGGTCCGGGTAGGACGCGTCGAGTTGCTGACGACCTTCTCCATACAACCATTTACCAAGTCCGCATTCGTGATCATTGGACTGGAAGTCTATTCGTTTCACCTGAGGATCCGTCCACAATCGACCTACCTTGTTCACCCAGTTCAGATAATCGACTTCTTCTCGAGCAAGGAGGCTGTCGAGCACATGAGCGCTGATCTTCGTCCTGGCATTGGCAGTCACGGTGTCCACACTGATGTAGCCGATCGCCCCGACAACGATCAGAAATGTCAGGACGACAGAAAAGGTCAGAAGCAGCTTCGTGCGAAGTCGAATGTTGAATGGGCGCATATCACTCCTCTCAGAAAAGACCCTTCGTTGGACGAGACGTATCATCGGATACATTGTAGGTGAAACGGAGGGCGATATTCAAATGAATTGTTCCCACTCCAATATTCAAAAGGTGATGTTCTCGGCCTCCATCCAGAACCTGATTTCTCGGCGACGGTTACAAGTTTTCAGCGGGCGGTCTCGAGAGAATTACTGAGCCGCAAACATGGCCTGGACCGTTCTCCGGCTGTTGACCAGCAGTTGGCGGTCCTGTTCGAACACCTCGAGAGTGAGGGTGTCGTCGTAGCCTGTCTTCTTCAGCCGGCTCACGAGTTTCGGGAAATCAATCGTGCCCCGGCCGATGGCCAGATGATCATCCCGCTTGCCGCGGTTGTCGCTGAAATGCAGATGGCCAAGCCGGTTGCCGAACCGCTCCACCAGCTGCAGCAGGCGGTCGTCTTTAGGGTCGTCGATATGGGCGTGACCGGTATCGAGGGTCAGCTGCAGGGAGGGGAAGGCGGCAAAAATTTCCGCGAAATCCTCGGGCGTCACCCCCAGCCGGTTGCGGGGAAACAGGTTCTCAAGACAGACGGTTATCCGGAGCTGTGCCGCGGCGTCGGTTATTTCTGTGAGAAATTCGAAGGCGTAACCTTTGGCAATAGCGGGCACGAAGGCCCCCATGCCGCCGGCCGTGCTGGGATGGAGCACCACCTTTTTCGCCCCCAGGGTATGGGCCGTTTCCAGCGACCGGCGCATCTCGGTCACTGAGGCCCGCCTGAGGCTTTCGGTGAGGTCCGCGGTGGAAACGAAGGTGGGGAGATGACAGATGAGGCCGAGACCGTGGTCCGCGAGGGCGCGGGCGATGGCTTGCCGGTCCGCCGCAAGCTGGCTGTAGTGGGCCATGGGCGGGTCCATGGCCAGCTCCACATAATCAAAGCCAAGCCGGGCGATATCCTCGATCTGTTCCAGAACCGGCATAATCGGAAAATTCATGGCACCGTATTGCATATTGCCTCCTGCGTTGGCTTGGTTGCGGAAACCTCCGACCGATTCGGAGTCTGCCGCCGTGATTAGAGCTTGTCCCGCTCCGGATACTCCTTGACGAAACGGACCCAGGCCTCTTCGATCGGGGTGTCGGGAGATGCCTCACCCCGGCAGACTTGCACAAAATGGGTATTATATTGATCCATCGGAGCGATTCTCCCTGTCGCCAGGGCCTCCAGCCAGTGGCCGAAGTGAGTAATGAGGTACTTTCCCAGGGGAGGGTAGTCGTCGCTCAAGGTCACCTGATATCCTCCCTTCATAAACTCGTTCATGTGATCTTCGGGAATGGGGGCTTTGACCGTCTCGAGCACGCCGAGCAGTCGCTTGATCGCTTCGCGGTTCTTGAGGATGCCGGTATGGGTGTCGTTGAAGCCGTGCTGGGCGGTGGATTCGTCCTGAGCCCGGCTGCAGAGCTGGCTGGCCAGCGGCACCACGCCATCGCTGTTGTCGCCGAGTTTCACCATGCTTTCGTTGCCGAAGGCATAGATGAGGTGGTACTCCAGGCCGTCGGGCAGCTTCTTTCGCCGCAGGCGCTGCATGAACTCGCTGTTCGGATCGACGTCCCGCCAGGAAGGGAGCACCATCGGGCCCTGGGAGGACATGGCCGCAGCCGGATGGCCGCCCAGGGGGCTGGCGACGGTGATGAGACGGGCAACCTTGTTCTCGCCTTTTTCGCCGGACAACCGGTTCAGGGCATCCCGCACCACCAGGCCGCCCATGCTGTGGGCGACAATCATCAGCGGCATTTCGCCCAGCGGAATGGTCTTGCCGGAGAGGAAGATCTTGTAGAACATCTCGCTCAGCTGGCCGAGATCCTCGCCGGAAGGGTAGAAAAAGAACCAGGGACAGTAGTGCTGGCGATCGAGGCCGGCGACGATGTCGGCGAAGTCCCGGGCGCTGCCGTCGATGCCGTGGACGAAGACCACCGGCACCTTGTACCCGGCACTCTCCTCCAGGGCGTAGAACATCATCGGCGCCTCCTCGAGAAAGGCGGCCGGCTGGTACATGCCGAGCGTCGCCATCTGGCTGCTGAAGATCTCGTCGTCGAGGCTTCTGATCGATCCTTTGGGAAAGAAGAGCGACTCGCTCAGGGCTTCGGACTTCCTGGTCTCCACCTGAAAAACGACGGGAGAGGAGGGGGCAAGCGGGGTGGCCAGATCGATGTCGAAATCGCCCACCACCTTCTCCGGCGTGGCCTTTGGGTCGAGTTTCACCGGCCGGCCGCCCACCACCTCCTGCTCGTCATAGTGACCGTCGCGGTTCAGATCGCTGACCACCAGCAGTCGATATTCCCCGGCCGGCAGGTTGAGGCCGTAGTAGGAGCTGTTTCGAGAAAAATGGCAGACATCGACCACTTCGTTTTCCTGGTAGAGACTGGAGACGGCGATCACGGCTGTCGCCTCCTCGCTTTTGCCGTCGCCGTTTTCGATCCTGCCGAAGACGAAGAAATTGTCGGCAGCGAGCATATGCTTGTAGACCCGCTGGGCCGGCGACTGGTGGAAGAGGGCCGACAGCCCGGCCTGTTTAACGGTGTTGCCGAGATACGAGCAGCCGCAGAGGGCGAGAGACAGGGCGAAGATGACGACGAGGCTGCGCATGATGAATATCGTGATTATTGAAATTCTTTCCTGAACAATAAAAACTCATTCTTCAGCATTTCAAGTTCTTCCGTAAGCGTTGCCACCGATTTTTCCAGCTCGGCGAGGCGATCGTTATCCGCACCTGCCGCCGCTGTCACCTGCTCGCGATAGGTGGGTGTCTGGTCGAGGTTGTCAGGCTCGCCGGCCAGCAGGTGACCATAGCGCTGTTCCTTCCGGCCGGGCTGCCGAGGCAATCTGGCAACCAGTCCGATCGCCGAGAGATTGTCCAGGGCCTGGCCTACTTCCTCAAGGCTTTCAAAGGTGCAAAGCCTCTCCGTCCGGCTGCGCAACTCTCCCGCCGTCTGCGGTCCTCGCAGCAAGAGGGTGCAGAAGAGGGCCGCCTCGCGTCTGATCAGGTTATGCTCCTTGCCGAAATTGTGCAGATATTTCGGGACCCGGCTGGCGTCGCTTTGAAAGACCAGGCGCTTGTCTTTCAGGGACTGCAGCGCCCCGGTCACCTCCCCCTCGTCCAGGGACATCACCGGGAGTCGGGAAGTCTTCTGGTTGCAGGCGTTGATCAACCCGTTCAGCGAGAGGGGGTAGTATTCAGGCGTGGCCAGCTCTTTTTCCATCAGGCTGCCCAGCACCCGGACTTCGATGTGATCCAGAACGAGATTCATATATTGCCTCCCGAGGCTTTTGAAGTAAGCGTTCAGCGGTCAGCTATCAGCTTTCGGCAGGAAACAGCTGACGATGCCCTGATATTCAGTAATATCCGGCGCCGACGAATTCAACATAAAACGAAGCAATGCGCTCGGAAAAGTGCAGAAGAGCGGTGATTTGCATAATGCACTCCCCAAATGATAGCATTTACAGTATGGATCGGTCAGACACTAACAGAGCACTTGCCATCATCACCCACTCTGACCCGGTAAGATACCAATAATGAAACTTGCCTCCAAGACTATCGCCCTTTTGACCGCAATCGTCTCGACCGTGCTCGTGTCCGCGGGCTTCCTCCTCCTGCATTATCACGAAGAATCACTGAAGAGGACGATATTCGAGGGTTTGGACGGCCAGGCACGTATTGCCGCATATGGCGTCGAGACCATTATCGGCGACGGACTGCGGGAAACCGAGGCCATCGCCGCGTTCTTTCCGGTAGAGGCGCTGGAGAAGGGCGGGATCGCCCAGGTCGAGTCCTACCTCAAACGGATGCTCACGACCTATCCGCGGTTCGGCAACGGTATGTTTGTCCTCGGTCTGGACGGCAGCTTTCTTGCCGATTATCCCTCCCATCCAAAGCTGCGGGGCGAATCGTTTGCATACAGAGAATATTATCAGCGGACCATCCTGGCAGGCAAGGGCATCATCGGCAAACCCTACCGCTCCCGGCGCACGGAGCAGCCGGTGCTCACCTTCACCGCCCTGATCCGGGACGGACGGAACCGTGTGGTTGCAATACTGGCATGCTCGCTCGACCTGCTGTCGAAGCAGGCCTTGGGCGGTTACCGCATGCAGAAATTCGGCAAGACCGGCTACCTGTACATCTTCGACAAGTCGCGGCTGCTGGTCCTTCATCCTGACGACAAACGGCTGCTGACCTATGTCGAGCCAGGCAGCAACCGGCTGCTCGAGGCTGCGCTCTCCGACTTCGAAGGCAGCGGGGAAACCGTCAATTCCCAGGGCGTGCCCATGCTGCTGTCGGTCAGTCGGGTGCTGGTCACCGACTGGATTGTCGCGGTTCAGATCCCTCATATCGAAGCATACGCCCCGGTTAAAGAGACGCGTTTTCGTTTTCTCCTGGTGGCGGGGGGAGCGGTCGCTCTGGTGATTTCCATCGGCGCAGCGGCAGTCCGCCGGGTTACCAGACCTCTTCGGCAACTTGAACGGATGGCCGTGAGGATCAGCGCCGACCTCGCCGGTGCCGGCGAGCAGGGGACCTTCGCCCCCGACGCTTCCGTTCTGGAAGGTCTCGCCCGGATTCGCTCCGGGGACGAAATCGGTCTGCTGGCATCCGCCTTCTCACGGCTGGTTGTAACTCTCAAGCAGGCACTCGGCTCGCTGCAACGGTCGGCGGACGACTGGCAGCGCACCTTCGACTCGGTGAACGAGGCGGTGGTGACCCTGGACGGCGAAGGTCGCGTCATGAGGATGAACCGTGCGGCCGAAGACCGTTTCAGGACATCCGTCGGGAAGATCTGGGGCCAATACGGCTACCGGATGATCTTCGGCACCGACGCCCCTCCCTCCGACTGGCCCGCTATCTCCTCTCTGCAGGAGCACCAGCGAGTAAGGTGGGCTCAGCGGCTGGAAAATCCATGCGGCATCTTCGAATTTACGGTCACCTCAATCGCCGGCCCGGAGGGCTCGTCCGGCGCGGTCCTGGTCGTAAGCGATGTCACGGAACGGGTCGAATCGGAAGAGCAGATCCGGCGGATGGCCTTTTTCGACCAGCTCACCGGCCTGCCCAACAGGTTCCTGTTGCAGGACCGCTTTCAGCAGGCCGCAGTCGCCGCAGTGCGCAGCGGCAGGAAGGCCGGGGTTATGTTCATCGACCTGGACAGGTTCAAGGAGATCAACGACCTGCTGGGCCACGATGTGGGCGACGAGGTGCTCAGGCGGGTTTCGGGCCGGATCCTGGAGTGCCTGCGCAAAAACGATACTCTTTCCCGCCTGGGCGGAGACGAGTTCGTCGCGGTCCTCTGCGAGATCGAGAGTCGCGCCGAGGTGGGTATCATCGCCGAGCGGATCATCGAGGCGCAGGCGGCTCCGCTATCGGCAGGCGACCGGCAGGTGGCAGCCGGATCGAGCATCGGTATTGCCTTCTACCCGGACGACGGCGAGGATCTCGAAACCCTGTTAAAGAAAGCCGATACCGCCATGTACTCGGCCAAAGCCGCCGGCCGCAACCGGTACAGGTACCATGACGGGCGCGGAGGAGAGGAGATGGGAGGCAACATTCTATAAATCAAATGCTGCCCCATTAGCGCGCAACCAGTTTTTTCGTTCGTACCAGTCCGGCATCACTTTATCCACTTCATTCCAGAACAGTTCGGTATGATCCCGGTGATGCAGATGGCACAGTTCATGGACGACGATGTAGTCAATGGCCTTGGGGGTTGCCATCATGCACTTCCAGTGAAAATGTAAATGACCATCACTGGTGCAGGAACCCCAGCGATAGCCAATTTCCCTCACCTCGATGGATGACGGCGACACCCCGACTTTCGGGGCGAAAGAGTTCACTCGTTTGCCGATTCTCTCGAACCCCTTGGCGATATAGAACTTCTCGAAGGCCCGTTTAGCCATCTCTTCGCCGCCAGCCTCAACCAACCTGCGCTGCAGGCAAAAGCGTCCGTCCTTCAGCTTCAGCGGTTCATCCTGCTCCTGGACCAGCAGCAACCGGTATGAAGCGCCCAAATAGAGAAAACCCTCGCCATTGACCCATTCACGGACGACGCGGGTCGCATTCAGATCGCGCCACTCGGCGAGATTACGGTAAATCCATAAGCGCTTGCGCGTTACCACGGCATCGATCTCGGCTTCGGGAATGTGGCGCGGCGCCCGCACGGAAATTCGGCCGTCCCGCTCGATGACGATGTCGGCCGTCCTACGTTCGTCGCTGCGCAGCAAGTCGTATTCGATATCTTTCACGCGTCGTGCTGCCATTGTCTTATCCCCTTCACCAATTCTTCATGGCGGTTCTTCGCCAGTTTGACAATCTCCACGGCCAGTCGCTCAAAACCGGCAGTCACCTCGGGGATGTCTGCCAAGAGTAAAATCTTGGTCAATTCACCGCGCAGCCGCTTCTGCTCCGCGGGGTTGTTCCAGAAGTCGATGATACCGATAGTGTCCTGGAGCAGTTCGACGATGTTCCGCATCAGCTCCTTCATCCTACCGGCCCGGTTATTCGGCACTCCGTCCTTGCCGAAGGCCAGGTCAGCCATATGGGCATAAAAGGTTGTCGCTTCCCTGTCTAAGCCGGCAAGGCTCTCGGTACGCCCGGCGGCGGCCTCCGTCCGCAACTTTTCCAGCTCCTCGGTGAGTACATCCCACTGGCCATGATACTGATCGATCAGGTGTTCGAGCTTTTCCGACAAGGTTTTATAGAACGCCGGATCTTCAGCGAATTTCACCGTGCAGTGTTTGCGGATGGCATGCTCCATCTCGCTGGCCTTGGCCTCGTCGTTGCCGCCCGCATGGAGGTGGAGCCGGTCGAGGAAATCCTCCGCCAGCAACTCCACCGGCGGCACCTTGGGATTGATCCCCAGGCTGATGAGATGTTCGTTGATCAAACGCCGCACCTTGTCGCCGGCATCTCCCAGATCCAGGCTTTCATCCTTGTAGCGTTCCTTGGTGACGCTGAGAATATAACCAAAACGCCTGGCCGAGACACGGTAGCTCTGCGCGGCCTCGTGCGGCAGCAGGATGTCGAGACTCATCAGGAATTTTTTCAGGTACACTTCGAAATCAGCCCGCGGTTTCTCCTCCTTCAGTACGGTAACCGCCGCATGGACCACGGCGGCATCGGCCTCGATAGACGTAAGCCGTCCCTGCACGAAGTCCTCCACACCATTGACGCCCAAAGCTCGGAAGAACTGGACCAGCCGCTGATAGCGTTCCTCCAGCACCGGCAGCTCCGAGGTGATGCTTTTCAGGCCGCTGCGCAGTTCTTCCTGCTCGTCGGTGGCGGCATAGAGGGTCAGCGCTTCGGTGAGGTGATTGGCCAGGCCGATGTAGTCCACCACATAGCCGCGTGTTTTCCCCCCGGCCACCCGATTGACACGGGCGATGGCCTGTAACAGGTTGTGTTCGCGGATCTTTTTGTCGATATACATGACCTGCTCGATGGGTGCATCGAAACCGGTGATCAGCATGTCGCAGACGATAAGAAAGGCGATGCCGGTCAGTTCTTTGTCCGGGTCCCGGCGGTCGAAGGGCTTGCAGAAATTCTCCACCGCATTCCAGGCCCTGGCTTGCTTGCGTGCCTGGGTGACATAGACTGCCTCGTTGGTGCCGTCGGAAGAGATCACCACCGCCGCCTTGAGGAAGGCGATCCGGGCCAATAATTCAAGGTCCGGCGCGGCCTGAAGTTGTTCCCGCTTCAATCTCTCCGTCAAGGCCTCCTCGATGGCGCGTTGGTACCGCACGGCGGCCAGTTTGGAGTGGCAGACTACCTGCGCCTTAAAGCCGTTGGGCAGGATATTGTCGATATAGTGGTCGACCAGATCTCGGGCAATGGCCTCGATGCGCCGCTCGGCCTCCAGGATATCGCCGGTGACACCGTACTTTTTCTTGATCGCCAGCAGTTCCT
>Ga0079306_1002136_pt1 | contig 11487 bp, 9 predicted proteins | sample Methanotroph_Enr_FD_79181 | JGI IMG/M metagenome (GOLD analysis project Ga0079306, IMG submission 79181) | Enriched soil microbial communities from Old Woman Creek wetland in Ohio, USA - Methanotroph_Enrichment_5 | ecosystem: Environmental > Terrestrial > Soil > Wetlands | place: USA: Ohio...
AGGTATCTCTTTCGAGCATACGCGCAACCGTCATATTGCTTGTAAGCTTGATTATGTCCGCCAGGCTCATTCCCGCCAACCACTCGCTATTGGGTCGCACCTCCAACTTGTCCGGGTTTGTATCGAGTATCTTGCCGGCCTGATCGAAATAGGTCTTTGCGTTTGCGTCAATCTGCTGGGCCGTAAGCATCGGCCTGGTGGTATTTTGCCCAGACGGATCGCCGATCCTGGCGGTATAATCGCCTATTATAAGCACCGCCTTGTGCCCCAAGTCTTGGAATTGCCTCAACTTACGCAGCACAACCGTATGGCCGAGGTGAATATCCGGAGCCGTTGGATCCATTCCAAGCTTCACCCGCAGTTTCCGGCCTGTCTTGGCCGCTTCTATCAGGCGATTGGAAAGCTCATCCTCTCGGTAAAGCTCAACAGTACCTCGTTTGAGCATCTGCAACTGAGCAATAATATCGTTAGACATATTTAAACCTTAAATTTTCAAACCAGCCATTATACGCCTTCAAGCATCGCATGGCAAGCACAGCCGCATATCAAGGTTGACAAAACCGCTTTGCCCAAATAAAGTTTGGCAATGTTAAAAACAGGAATAATTGACTTTCACACGCATGCGTTCCCTGATGAGATAGCCCCAAAGGCAATGGCTGCGCTTACCAAGGCTGCCGATGTAAAAGCTTATGCTGATGGCACGATCAACGATCTGCTTCGGTCAATGGATCGAGCCGGCATCGAAAAATCAGTTATTGCCAACATAGCAACAAAGCCCAGCCAGTTTGAACCAATCATAAAATGGTCCGCCATGATCAGCTCCGATAGGATTGTTCCATTTGCATCCGTACATCCGAATGATCCAGCCCGAATAGATAATATCAAACGTATAAAGGATGCCGGCCTCAAAGGAATAAAGCTCCACCCCTTCTACCAGGATTTTTTTCTCGACGAACCTCGCATGTATGAAATGTATGCTATAATTCAGGAACTTGGACTTGTTTGCATGGTCCATACGGGCTTTGACATCGCCTTTGAGCGAATCCGTCGCTGTGATCCAGCCCGCATAATTAAAATAACACAGGATTTTCCCGGGCTTAAATTCGTTTCAACGCATTTCGGTGCATGGGAAGAGTGGGTCGATGTAAAAGAGGTGCTCCTGGGCAAGCCCGTCTATGCTGAAATTTCGCTTTCGCTGGAATTTCTTGACCCAAAGGTCGCAAGAACTATGTTGCTAACTCACAAACCGGAATATTTGATTTTCGGTTCTGATTCCCCGTGGGCCGACCAGCAAAACGCCCTCAGGCTCCTTGAAGAACTTGACTTGGATGAAAAACTATACGATCTCATGCTGCGCGAAAACGCGATGAGACTCCTCGGCGAGTAGCTACTTCGCTATAATTGTCGATATCCTGAACACTGGCAACAGCAGCGCTATCGCGACCGTACCTATTATCGATCCCATGATAATGATCATTACAGGCTCGATCATTGCCGTTAAATTCTTGATACTTGCCGCGAGCTTTTTTTCGTAAAAAGTCGACATCTTATCGCAGACCTGCCCCAGCCTGCCGCTTTTTTCACCAGCCCGAAGCATCTGTATAACACCGGGCGAGATCAAATAGCTGTTTGGAGCAGCTATCAGAGAATCTGAAAATTGCAGCCCCGCGCGTATCTTGTCATCAACGCCGGCCCACAATTCCTGGAAATAAATATTGGGACATGACCTCCGCGTTATTTCAATTGCGTCTAACAGGTTCACTCCCGTTTTTATCATTGTGGCGATAAGCCGCATGGACCTCGTCAGGCTCGTATCAACAAGCATCGTCCCCAGCACAGGCAAATGCACCTTAACATAATCAAACGCTCTTTTTCCGCCCAGAGTCTGGTTCCAGTAATATAGTCCCATGCCGGCCATAATCAAAAATGTCAAAGTAAACGTCATCTTCTGAGCATCACCCAGAAATGAACTAAAGTCCACCAGCACCTGCGTAAGCTTTGGAAGTGCAGCCCCCCTGCTTTCGTAAATCCTCATAAATCTTGGCAGCACGAAAAACATCAGTGTGCCAGTTGCCGAAATAGCCATCAGCATCATTATGAATGGATATATCATCGCGCCTTTTACCTGCTTTTTCGTATCGGCTTCGGCTTCCAGATACCTGCTCAAAACGTCAAACATCTCAGACATTTTTCCCGAAGCTTCCGACGCCTGCACAAGGCTTATAAACATATTATCGAACGCCCTTGGATATCGCTCAAGTGCACTTGAAAAAGTCTGCCCGTTCTTGATGCGGGTTGCTATATCGGTAAGCACTAATTTGAGATTACCTTCACCACTCTGGGCCGCGATAGCGTCGATGGCATCAGAGAGCACAACTCCGCTGTCAAGCATCACGCCAAGCTGGGTGGCAAAAAGGATCAATTCCGTAGATTTGATCTTCATTGATGCCGCTTTTTCATCACTGAAATTTACGACAGCAATATTGTTATTCAAAGGCATCACTGCCATGCTCTACTCCGTAACCCTTATAATCTCATCGATAGTTGTAATGCCTGCTTTTACTTTTTCAAGTCCATCGGCTCGCAGCGGAACCATACCGTTCTCAAGTGCCTTGGCCCGCAGCTTTTTAAGCCCCGCTTGTTCGCTTATCATGTCCGCGACCTCATTATCAGGCACGAACAATTCATGTATGGCAATTCTGCCGCTGTAACCGGTATTCCTGCATTTCTTGCAGCCCATACCGTGATAATATTTATCAATGTGTATGCCCCACTTCTCGACCATTTTCCTGATCGACAGCGCAGGCTCGAATTCATCTTTGCAGTTGGGGCATATTTTTCGTACGAGTCGCTGAGCTAGCACCGCGATAAGCGATGCACTGAGCAGGTATGGCGCAACTTGCAGATCAAGGAGCCTCGTAACTGCCCCTGGAGCATCGTTTGTGTGCAGCGTCGAAAGCACCAGGTGACCCGTGAGCGCCGCCTGCACAGCTATAGAAGCAGTATCCTCATCGCGGATTTCGCCTACCATTATTATATCAGGATCCTGCCTGAGCAAACTTCTCAGCGCCGTCGAAAACTCAAATCCAGCCGCCGTATTGACTTGGAATTGGTTTATCTGCCCAATATTAGCCTCTATTGGATCCTCTACCGTGCATATATTAACCTCGTCCGAGTTCATTTCAGTAAGGGCCGCATACAATGTTGTATTCTTGCCCGAACCGGTCGGACCAGTCACAAGCACTATCCCATTCGGCGCCGCTATTTTTTGCCTGAATAATTGTAAATTATTATAACTGAACCCCAGCGCCTCAAGATTGAACATCACCTTGCGGGCATCTATAATTCGTATCACAACCTTCTCGCCGTAATTGCCAGGCATTACCGAAACGCGCAGGTCTATAGGCCTCCCTTCCATTAGAACATGTATACCGCCGTCCTGTGGCAGACGCCGCTGTGCGATATCCATTTCGGCCATGATCTTAATACGGCTCACTATTGCTGCGTGCATTCGGAAAGGCGGACGCATCTTTTCAAAAAGCTTGCCGTCCACCCTGTAGCGTATGCGAAGTTTTTTATCGTCAGGTTCGATATGAATGTCGCTTGCGTTCTCACGCACTGCGTTATACAGAACTGAGTTCACAAGTTTGACCACCGGCGATTGTCCCGCCAGATCCTGGAGATTGCTTATATCTTCAGGTATGTTCTCTATAAGCGAAAAATCCTCGAGCCCCTCTTCATCGATGACATCATCGATCACAAACACGTTTGCCGCGGGCATGTAAGTCTGCAATGTGGCTTTAATGTCCTTGACTGTCGCGCAAACCACCTGCACCTTGCACCCGCCCAGCCGCTCGATCTCATCTATCACAAATACGTTCGCAGGTTCGCTTACCGCTACCGTAAGGATGTCATGCACTTTGAACAAAGGCAATACTGTATGCTCTTCAATGAACTCTCTTGGCAGGATTTCTATTACGCTCGCGTCACATATCTTTGGACTGATCTGCGCGTATGGCAGCCCGTAAGCTTTCGCCAGCGCTGCCGCGATCTGGTTTTCGCTGCAGTAGCCAAGCTCGACAAGCACTTCGCCCAGAAGTTTACGGTGTCCCGTTTCTTTCTGGCGCATAAGGGCAAGCTCGATCTGTTCAGCGCTTACTATCCCCTGCGCCTGCAGAACCTGCCCTAACTGAAGTCTTGTCTCTATCATTTGAGCCATATACCAATCACAACCAAATTACAATGTGCTTTGCTCGCGGGCAAAGCGAAGCCGCATATTCGATTATAAACCTTCAACGCGCGATAAAAATACCTTTGGTATTACGCCATGCTCCGTACCGCCTGGGAAAGCTCGGCATATTTATCGAATTCTTTAAACAGCCCGGTTATTTCCAATATCTTCTCGCAATTCTCACTTAACCCCGCCACCTTGAAAGCACAGCTGTTCTCATTGCTGTAATCCCTTGCCCAAAGCAGCAGCTCAAGCCCCTTGCTATCCACGAATGCTACCTGGCTCATGTCCAATATCATGCCGGGCTTGCGCTTTGACACCACATTTTCAAGTGTGTTCCTGAGCATCTCTGTAAAATCGCTCGTCATCTCACCCTGGAGTTCGACGACAGTTAATTCATCATATTCCTGCGTTTTGATCTTCATCGCAGAAGTGCTCCCACAGCACTGGTGCCGTATGCGCCCAGTCCTGCCCGTACCTGCTCAACCATACCGTCCTGCAATATCTTCCATAATTCATAGCCGGCATGCTTGATAAATAATCTGCCGATCTTCTCGTCAAATTGCGTTCCAAGCCCTTTCTCCATTTCCGAAAGAGCCTTCTGAATGTCCATAGCATTGCGATACACTCGCTTGGACGTCATCGCGTCAAACGCGTCCGCTATCATCACGATCTTGCCTATCAGCGGTATCTCATCACCCTTTAGCCCGCCGGGGTAACCCTTGCCATCCATTCTTTCATGATGACAAAGCACCCCAGGCACAATATCCGCCATCAGCTTGATATCCGAAAGAATATTCGAACCGATCGCTGGATGCGATTTTATCTGGTTGCGCTCTTCCTCGCTCAGCGCGCCGTTTTTGCACAGCAGGGCCTCGCTTATTCCTATCTTGCCTATATCATGCAGAAGACCTGCAAGGTATATTCTATGTATGAACTGCTCATCGAGAGGCTCTTCCTCTCCAAGCTTTTCCGCTATCCATCTTGATATGAATGCCACCCGTTCGGAATGACCTCTTGTATACTGGTCTTTGGCGTCGATGCTGTTTGTAAGCGCCTTCAGTGACCCTATAAATAATTCCTTCAGATCGGTAAACAACCTGATATTTTCGATAAAAACCGCGCACTCGTTCGCTACCGAATTGAACAGCTTAACATCGATGCTGTCAAAATCAGGCTTATCAAGCCTGTTGACCGCCACCATCAACCCAGCTACTTTCTCATTGCTGTACAGCGGCACCGCTATAATATTTTTTATCCGCCCCGGCCAGCTATACCTGAACTTTGAATCCACCTCGCTGTCCAGCAGCGCTTCTTTGCCGATCGACACTTGCTCGTTTAGCCTGTCGAAAAGCACATTCGCGAGCTTCTCATCTATATCGATCAGACCCGAACCTGCCGTCAGCACAGGTCTCTTCATATTACCTATTGTCTTCTCTATCAGTATCGCGATACCTTCAACATTCACCAGGTCCGAAAGGCTGTCACAGGCCATCTGAAGGTAATTCGCGTCAGATTCCGTAACCTTCATACTGGTACTCATTTTATAAAGCAGTACCAGTTCCTCGTACGTTTGCGCAAGTTCCGCGCTGATCATTTCGATCTGCTCCTGCGCCTTGACCGTCGATTCAAAATTGGCCGTCATTTCATCGAGCATCCCAGCCGCGCAGCATGCCATTTTCGCATCCGCCCCGCTGCCAAGATCCAGAAATGCAGCCCCAAACACTTCTGCCCCCGCCCGCAGTGTTGTGCCTATCACTTGACCGGATGCAAAGATCCTTGCCCCGTTTTTACCTGCTTCGAATAATGCCTTCGCGAATTCCCTCATGCTAGAGCAATCCGGCTCTGTGCCGTTTGACGAGCATATAACCGCCGGGCTTGCATCGCCATGCAATACCACAAAAGCGGCATCGAATCGCCTTGCCCTTTCGCCGAATTTCTTAAGCTGATCCAGTTGGACAGCGCTCAGATTTTTGCAAACTGTATCCAGCATCATTTTTTCTCGTTTACTGCATTACAACAGCTTCATGGAGCACATCTTCGACCGTACGCAATAATTCCTTTGGACTAAAAGGCTTGCTCAGACAGTCCGATATACGCAAGCTTTCCTTCTGTTTATCCTCTATTGCAAACCCTCTCGCCGTCAGCATAATGACCGGTATCACCGCCGTTTCATTGTTCTTCCGCAGCGCCTCGATCATCTCCAGCCCCGTCATCGCAGGCATCTGGAAATCTGTTACTATGATATCTGGCTTTTCCTGGCACGCTATCTTGTAACCCTCACAGCCGTTTTCAGCCGTCAAAACCTCATACCCGTTATTGCGCAGCTTTATCGCCACAACATGCACGATATGGATCTCATCATCTACTACCAAAACCTTTTTACCTGTCATAAATGGCCTTTCTATCATCAAGAAGACTGACGCACCCCCAGCGGCAGTTCAAAACCAAAGGTACTACCCTGGCCCTGTTTGCTGCTGACAAAAACACGACCGTCATGTACTTTTTCGACTATTTGTTTGACCAGGTTTAATCCTAAACCTGTCCCCTTTGCTACCTTGTTGTTGGCCTTGACCCGATAAAATTTATCAAATACCCTCTCCACCTCGTCTACTGGTATTCCAACCCCCGTATCGGTTACAAGGACCCGTACAATATTATCCATCTCATTAACTTCGCTTGAAATACTCACCTGCCCTCCCGCGGGAGTATATTTAACCGCGTTGCTAAGCAGATTAATAACTACCTGGCTAATCATGTCTTTATCCGCCATCACCTGGTCGAACACGATCGGAGTCTGCGCATGAACTGTTATGTTCTTTTCCGCGGCATAGCTCTTGATCATCTCAGCTGAATCTCTTATCACCAGCGTTATGCTCACAGGCTCTTTGCTTATCTTCACCAGCCCGGACTCTATCCTCGATATGTTCAGGATGTCCTCTATAAGCCGGTTCAGCCGCTGTGCCTGGCTTTGGATGATAGAATAAAATTCCGTTCGTGTCGCCTCGTCGCTCGCCTCACCGTCTGCAAGCATCTCCGCGTATGCCGTTATAGATGCCAGCGGCGTCTTGAGTTCATGTGAGACATGGCTTACAAATTCGTTTTTCATCTGAGAGATTTCTTTCTCTCGCGTTACGTCGTGGAGCACCGATACAACCCCGCAGATATTGTGCTTTTCATCGTAGATGCATGATATTATGCATGAAAATATCCGCGCTCCGTCCGGTTTGCTTATAGTTATATCGTGCTTGCTGTGGCGTGTCTTGCTGTCTTTGCTCTGACGAAGTATATTCGTAAATTCGGGGCACTTTATTACCTGCCCAACCGTTTTGCCCTTGCCCGCCTGCGGATCGAAGTCGAACAGTTCGCCCAGCGTATCATTTGCCAGCAGTATCTGTTCGCCTTCGTCAATTACAATAACCGCATCACGAATGCTGTAAATAATTTCTTCTGTATTGCGACGCTGCCTTTGCGACAGCATGATTTGGATGTTGAGTTGATCTACTTCGGACCTGAGTTTATCGACCTGGACTTTTTCCCGCTCTATTACATTCTCGATGCTCGCCAGTGCCCCACCTGCCCCGCACGGCACTCCGAGTTTCACACTTACTTTTTCCACCTTGTTCCAGATGCATGTATATGCGTATCCCGCAGTAACTGCTGCTGCTATTCCGATTATCCCTGCCGCCGCAGTAAATATCGGCACTCCAGCAAACGCGCATACCATCCCCGCGCAGCTCGATACCGCGCCGCCCATACATATCGCAAGCTGTGCCCGTTTCCCGATTATCAACCAACGCTCCTTAACCAAAACTACTGACTACTGACTACTGACTTCGCCATATACTCCATCAACTCAGGCTCGGCATACGTCTTTGCTTTCTCAAATGCTGCCGCCGCGTTTTGGGCCATTCCCTTCTTTTGATAACATTTGCCTATCATCATCCATGAAAACGCGCTAACTTTCTTATCAGCCGCTGATCTATGAAAGTTTTCTATCGCCTGTGTATACCTGCCAAGAGTGTATTGCGAACACCCCGCAAGCACCATCGCATCAGCGTAGTCGGCCTGCAGTTCTATTGCCTTCTGACTACATGCGTACGCCCGCTGCGCATCATTTACACCAAGTGCCGCCTGCCCCATCCTAAGCCAAGCCTGCGCGTTACCTCGATCAGTAACCGCAAGCTTGCTGTAAGCTCTAATTGCCTTGCCGTACTGGCCGCAATTCATATAACACATCGCAGCAAGTTGACCCAGATTCTTTTTCTGTTCCTCACTGCCTTTTGCGATAATTTCTTCCAGAGTTTGCGCGGCCTCGCCCCATTTATTCATCAGAACAAGGCAGTATGCCATCGACTCAGCTATCTGCATGTCCTCTGCTTCCAGCGATCTCGCCTGGCTGTACATACGTATAGCCTCATCAAACCTGCCCTGTTTTTCGTAAAACTGTGCCACCGCGAATTTAAGCTCCACGCTTGCTGGTATAGCTTCCATGCTGCTATCAAGTACCACCCCCGCGTCGGCATAATCATCCGCGTGGCAAAGCACGCGTACCTGCCCCAGAATATAATTAACATTGGCCGAGTCTATACCGCTCGCCTTGGCGTAAAGCTCGCATGCCTTCTTGTAATCCTTCTTATCCTCACTGGCCTGTGCCAGCAGGAAATAGCCTTCGTCGAGCTTATCGTTTATTTTTACGGCTCGCTCGATTTCTTCCACTGCCTTTTGCTTTTGCCCCAGCGCCAGCATTATCTTTCCAGATAGCAGCCGGGCTGGTGCGCAATTAGGATCCGCCGCAAGGCATTCATCAACCGTCTTCAGTGCGTCGGCATACCTGCCCTGCGAATACTGCTGCTGTGCCGCGGGAAGCTTGGCAAATGAAGTCGCTTTTTCCCACTTGGCTTTAATGGCATCCTTGCCATTTGTCGTCGGCGCGCATCCTCCCGCCGTTATGATCATTCCAATGATCAGACTTGTTAATAATAACCGTTTCATTTTTTTGCCTTCCTGTTAGCGTTTAAGCCAGTTTGTGGATTCTTCCCTGTCCATCATGTCTATCATTATGCGTTTGGTTATTTTGCAGTCCTCGCCCGCTGTTTCAAGCACGATCTTGTCCTTGAGCCTCATCGCGTCTAAATTCGTGGGATGGCTGGCAAGAATGGCTTCCGTTTCCACAAGAGCCTTGGCCTTGTCACCCTTATAATAGTAATCGACCGCCTTGATGTACCGATCCTGTGCCATCCTGGCCCTGCCAAAGAACAGCATTTCCTTCATCGCACCATAACGCTTACGGCTTACATCATTAGCTCTTGCCTCGCCATTTGTCTGTCCTGCCACATCAATTATATGGGGCGTAAGCAGAATAATAACTTCATGTTTTGTCAGCGTATCATTGGTACCGCGAAACGCCAGGCCGATCAAAGGTATATCGCCCAGAATAGGAACCTGCTGTCTGCCCGACGTCATTTCATCTCTGAACAGACCGCCCAGCACTATCGTCTCACCATCGCGCACCATGATGTTGCTCTTGAGTTCCGTAGTTATTTCCGTAGGCACGCCCGTCGTCTTATCCAAAGCAGCCGTACTGTCCTTGGGATAAATTTCCATCCTTATATATCCGTCATTGCCGATGTAAGGCCTGAACACAAGCTGCGTACCGGATTTGAGGAATTTCACTTCGCCCTCCGTCGCTACGCCGCCCTGGCCTATTGTTGTCGAACTTCTGTACCCAAGGTTCTTACCAATAAGCATTGAACCTTCCTGCTTGTTCACTGCAAGTATTTTAGGGTTGGCCAATATTGTCGTGTCCGTAATGGATTCCAGCGCGGTTATCACAGCCGAAAAATCACCGCTTGTAACCGTCACCGAAAGACCGTTGCCCGACTCCGTCCCGGAAAAACCTTTCGTTTCTATAGGCGTTCCGTTAGGTCTGCCTGTCGAAGTTATGCCGTTTAAAAAGCTGAAATCAATACCGAACTCCAACCCCTCTGTCAGAGTTGCGCTAAGTATTGTAGCTTCAACCAGCACCTGCTTGGGCCTTGTATCCAGCCGAGCTAATACATCCGCCGCCTTGTCCAGGTATTCAGGAAAATCCCGCATGACTATTGTATCATTAATAGCCATTGAGTCCCCGCCACCTGTTGTTGATATCGACCCGCCGATGTTGGCTCCGTTGGTCGTCGAACCCGATATCTCCTTCTCCGCAGCCGTCGATACCGCTATCGTGCCGAATTCGCTCTTGAGGGGCGTTATCAGCTTGGCCGCATCTTCCGCGGTGATGTAGTAAAGAGTGAAAACCCTGTGCTCCATCCTGCCTATATCATTCTGTATCTTTTTCCATTCCTCGTATGTATAAACCTTGATGAACCCGCCCTCTTCGTTATACCTGAAATCCTTGCCGCATATCGCGATAAGGGCTTCATCAAACGTAACATCATACAGGCTCGTTATGGGAATAGGTCCGTCCACCTTCAGTGAGGGAACTATGTTCCTGTGGTACTGCGCCGCCAAAAACCGCAGTGCGTCGCGAATGCTCATATCCCTCTTGAATGACAGGGACTGAATATCGCCGCTGCTTAGATCCGCCGAAGTCACCTCGTTATTTTCAACTTTCGTAGCAGCAGGCACTTCCGCTATCTTCGTAACAGCCGTTTCCAATTTTGCACTTACGGCCTCTTCAGCATTTTGCTGGGCACTTGCACTATTAACATCAACTGCCGCATTCACGTCAACTGCCGCATTTGCGTCAATAACTGCCGAATTATGATCCACAGCTACCGCCGCAACTGGCTCGTCAACAACAACACCGTTACTATCTTCGCATAAACTCCAACCCGTAAACGCACATGACAGCAATACCGCCGTCAATATCTTTTTAAAATCTGTATTCTTCATATTTACTCCAAATTAAAAATATTCACTGCCGCATCCTTCTCAATCCGTAGTCTCGACAGCTTTGCTCATTGCTACTGTAAATTCAACACCATTTACCGCAAGTACTACCGCCCCGTCCGTAATAGACTTTACTTCCACTTCGTACTTGCTCCCGTCAGCTTTGACGACCAGCTGTCCGCCTTTTTGCAAAAGCATTCCGTTTATGAATGCCTTGGGACTTGCGCCCGACGAGATCGCCTCAAGCTTCACGTTCATCTGAACTTTCTCAACAACAACATCTCCCTGCTCCTTTATTGAATTACCGCCCGTGTTAGTCTTCGCCTCACTATTATCCCAACTTCTGCTGCAGAACAGGTCACGAC
>Ga0079306_1002137_pt1 | contig 11484 bp, 8 predicted proteins | sample Methanotroph_Enr_FD_79181 | JGI IMG/M metagenome (GOLD analysis project Ga0079306, IMG submission 79181) | Enriched soil microbial communities from Old Woman Creek wetland in Ohio, USA - Methanotroph_Enrichment_5 | ecosystem: Environmental > Terrestrial > Soil > Wetlands | place: USA: Ohio...
AAGATGCTGGGGATTATCATTATATACGAACGATTTTCGGTCAGGTATACAAGGGCAAATGGATTGCAACCGGTGTGAGTAAAGGCGGGCAGACTGCCACCGAATACAAGGTGTTTTATCCCGACGATGTTGATGTTACCATTCCATATGTTGCGCCCATCAATTATTCCAGGCTGGATAAGCGTATTGACAGGCATTTCAGAAAAGTCGGTACCTTTGAACAAAGGAATCGCATAAAAGAAATTCAACTCTACCTTTTAAAAAATAAAAGCAAAGTCTTACCTGAATGGAACATGATTGAGGGAACATACGGGTTTAAATTTACCACAATTGATGAAGAATCCGCCTACGACTATTCTGTACTCGAGTTTCCATTCTCGTTCTGGCAATACACCGCTGATGAAAGCAAACTTCCTGATCTGAAGACAACTTCAACCGGTAAAATGACACAATTCCTTATTCAGATTGTTTCACCTTTCTGGTACACCGAAGCTGCCGATGTATACCAGGCTGCTAACTACCAGTTTTATACACAATTGGGATATTACGAATACAACGAGAAACCTTTCAGGAAATACCTGAAAAACAAGGATTATCCTAACTCTGTATTCGTGCCTGAAGGCGTGACAATCACGTGGGATCCATCTTACCAGGATAAGTTAAAGAAATTTTTAAAAGATAATCCACAGCATATGATCTACATTTACGGAGAAGACGATCCCTGGGGAGCAACAGCAGCTGATATAAAACCTGGGAGCGGAAGTCTGAAAATGGTCCAGACCGGAGGAACCCATGGTGCACAGATTGCTACACTGAGCGCTGAACAACGCAAGCAGATTATCGATACACTCGATAGATGGCTTGATATGGAAATAAATTGAGCATTTGTCCTTTGATTTTATCAAGGAAATAAAGGAATCGACATTCTTTGTAAAAATGAAAAAATTGATTCAATTCCTGGTTGCCTTCATCCTTCTGATATGGGAATTCCCGCAAAATCTGCTGGGTTTGCTCGTGTTTGCCATTATGAAAAACAGGCGAAAAATTACCCATATTGAACAGGAAAAACATCGGCTTTTTATTGAAACACCCAAAACCGGAGTGAGCCTGGGCTGGTTCATCTTCTGGACACCAGCGGGTAATCGGTTTACATACCTTAAAAACGATTGCCGGATGCATGAATATGGACATTCCCTGCAATCAGTCCTTCTAGGGCCGTTATACCTTTTAGTGGTTGGAATTCCATCTTTATCAAGAGTGTTCTACAGATGGTTGTATCGCAAAAAATACGGAAAAAGCTGGAAGAATTATTTCAATGGTTTTCCTGAATACTGGGCCGATAAACTCGGAAGAGTGATCGATCCCCGGAGAAGTGACTTCCATGAGCAATTCCTTTAGATTTTTAGCAATACATGGTAAACCGATCTGTTACACCTGCTAATATTCACACGATATGAAAGAATTCCTGAACCAGAACAAATCACTTAAACGTGTGATCCTCGAAATAAAAGAAGTAGCCGGATACCTTTGGCAACAGGGATGGGCGGAACGCAATGCCGGCAATATTTCGGTCAACATCACTGATTTGATGCTTCACAATAGTCCGGAGAAGGATCCGGTCTCATTCCATGAACTTTCCATTGCTTATCCGAGGTTATCCGGAAGTTACTTCTTTGTGACCGGCACAGGAAAAAGAATGCGCGACCTGGCAGGCAAACCTATGAAAAACGCAGTCCTTATCAAACTCAGTGAAGATGCAAGCGGGTACAACATTTTATTACAAAAAGCTAATGCGGATATCATCATGCCAACTTCAGAACTCCCTACACACCTGGGAATACACCAGATGATCGCCGAACGAGGGAGTTCCGAGAAAGTGGTGATGCATACCCACGCCAGCGAACTTGTTACTTTAACCCAGCCTAAGGAATTCTGCAACCAGGATGTACTCAACAAAATATTATGGGGCATGCATCCCGAAACTATTGTCTTTGTCCCTAAAGGCATAGGTTTTGTTCCTTATGCTATTCCCGGGTCGGTGGAAATTGCCAAGGCAACAATAAAAGCCCTCCATGATCACGACGTTGCCTTGTGGGAAAAACACGGCGTTTTTGCTGTTGGCCGGAGTGTTGCCGAGACTTTTGATCTGATAGATATCCTGGCAAAATCGGCCCGTATTTTCTTTATGTGCCGCTCAGCTAATATGGATCCCGAAGGACTTTCGGATCAACAACTGGAAGAATTAAAAAAACTGTCAGCGAATTTCTAATTCAATCTAGATGAAAACCGTACTTTTCCTATAACCATCCCAGGGGCCTGATAGTATTAGTTTGTTGTAAGCATCAATAAAAAAAACCGGCTTCAGGCCGGTTCTTTCAAATTTAGACTTGGAAATGTTTTAGTGTTTGCTCAGGTATTCGGCAACACCTTCAGCCGTTTCTTTCATGCCTGCGTCACCTTTGTGCCAATCGGCAGGGCAAACTTCACCGTTTTCTTCATAAAACTGCAGGGCATCAACCATCCGGAGGGTTTCGTCTACGCTGCGTCCCAGTGGCAGATCGTTAACAACCTGGTGACGAACAACTCCTTGTTTATCAATAAGGAACAATCCACGGTAAGCAATAGCATCGCCATTGAATTCAACATAATCTTCATCTTCATCATATTCCCATTCACCGGCAAGTACATCATAATTTTCGGCGATGGTTTTCGAAAGATCCGAAACCAAAGGGAAAGTAACACCTTTGATACCACCTGCACTTTTTTCGGTATTGAGCCAGGCCCAATGTGAAAATTTGCTGTCGACCGAGCAACCCACAACTACTGTGTTACGTTTTTCGAATTCGGCCAATTTATCCTGAAATGCGATGATTTCGGTTGGACACACAAAGGTGAAATCGAGGGGATAAAAGAAAAATACAACATGTTTTTTACCGATATATTGGGCAAGCGAGAATTTTTCAACAAATTCGCCTCCGTTTATTACCGCATCTGCCTCAAATTGAGGCGCTTTTCTTCCTACTAAAACAGCCATCTTAATTATTGTTATTTATTGGTTATACAAAATTATTTTTATGCAAAGATACATGCATTTTACCTGATTTTGTTGAAATGCACTTATCAATTATTAAAACTCCTTAACCCGGCAATTGTTCGAAGAGAACTTAACAATAACCGGAATGAAGTACATTACGTTTCGTTTTATAAGGAAACTGAACGGGTGTCTTTATCTTACCAATTCGTTAACAATAGCATCTGCGTTTATGCCTTCAGCTTCAGCTTTGTAGTTACGTACAATCCTGTGGCGAAGTATGGAAGTCGCGACGGCCTGCACATCAGCAATATCAGGTGAATATTTCCCGCTCACCGCTGCATGGCATTTAGCTCCGAGGATAAGGTATTGCGATGCACGCGGACCTGCTCCCCAGGTAAGATAGTTGTTCGCCCAGGCGTGAGCCATTGGCGTGCCGGGCCGGGTTACCGAAGCCAGCTTTACAGCGTATTGGTATACATTATCAGCTACCGGAATACGGCGCATCAGATCCTGAAAGTATTTAATTTCATCGGCCTTCAATATTACGTTGAGGGCAGAAGTATGCATGGTCGTTGTATTTTTCACTACCTGTATTTCCTGCTCAAACGTTGGATAATCCAGCCATATATTGAACATAAAACGATCGAGCTGGGCTTCGGGCAACGGGTAAGTTCCCTCCTGCTCAATCGGGTTTTGTGTAGCAAGTACGAAAAAAGGTTCTTCAAGTTTATGGCTTACACCGGCAACCGTTACCGCTTTTTCCTGCATGGCCTCGAGCAGTGCACTCTGGGTTTTAGGCGGAGTACGGTTGATTTCATCAGCAAGTATAATATTGGCAAACACAGGGCCGCGGATAAAACGGAAATTACGGTCCTGATCCAGAATTTCGGTACCGATAATGTCGGAAGGCATAAGATCGGGCGTAAACTGGATGCGGCTGTATGTTAGTCCCAAAACCTGGGAAAGAGTATTAACCATCAGGGTTTTTGCCAATCCGGGAACACCTACCAGCAAGGCATGACCACGGGAAAAAATAGCAATAAGCAGGTTTTTTATTACTTCATCCTGTCCTACTATTACTTTACCAATTTCGGAACGTAAGGCATTATATTTATTTATAAAATCGTCGAGTGCTTCCGTATCTGACTTATATTGAATCATAATTGCTGTAGTTTAAACAAAGAGCTATACTTCGGTATGATCAGCAGGATGAATTGGATTATTTTTCAGTAAAGGTCCATTTATACTTAAAATCGCAGTTCCTAAATTTATCGCCCAAGCGGATATAGGCAGTTTTCGATTTGGTTTCAATCCATTTTGCAATTACTTTCGATTTTTTATTTTCGAGTGCCCAATCCTGGATTTTATTATAATCGTCTTTTATGTTGGCCCTGTGTGGTTCCGTGCGTAGTTTGAGGTATAATACCCGGTATGCCTGGGTGCCGTCTTCGGTTGTATACGGTACACTGTTGGATATTTCGCCCGGTTTCATCTTATCGATCACGAAAAACACTTTAGGGTCAAGTTCATCAGCAGCAAGGCGGGTATTTCCCGAAGACTGACTTTGTATCAAGCCGCCGTTTACTTTTCCAGGATCGTCGCTGTATAAAATGGCTGCCTTTTCAAAAGTCATCGAATCAGCTCTCACTTTATCGGCAATGCTATCCAATTTGGTAGCTGCAGCAACCAGGTCATCAGGTGAAACTTTGGGGATGATAAGAATATGACGTACGTTGACGAAGTCGCCTTTGCGCTCAATCAGTTGTAACAGGTGGTAGCCAAACTTTGTCTTTATAACTTCTGAAATATCATTTTTATTTTTGAGGTTAAATGCAGCAGATTCGAATTCAGGTGCCATTGAACCACGGCTGAACATGCCAAGCTCGCCTCCTTTAGCTGCCGACCCGGGGTCTTCCGAATAGAGCACAGCCAGTGTTGAAAACTTTTCTCCTTTAAGGATCCGGTTTCGGAGTGCAACAATCTTATCACGAGCTTCCTTTAGCTGGGCCGGCCCTACAACAGGGGTTTTGACAATCTGCCCAATCTCGTATTCAGTAGGGATTATAGGTATACTGTCCGGTTTAAGACTATTGAAATATTCACGCGTTTCGTTGGGTGTCATTTTTACACTTTCAACTATCTTCCCCTGTTCTTGTTGCGAAAGAAGCTCAAGCCGCAATGGCTCACGGAGTTCATTTTTAAATTCATCCAATGATTTATCATAAAACTCCTCCAGTTTCTGTTGCGAGCCAAACTGTTGAATATAATAGCGCAGACGCCTGTCGAGTTCGCTGTTTACTTGTTCGTCGCTGACCACCAGGCTGTCAACTTCAGCCTGGTTTACTAGAAGTTTCTGGAAAACAAGGTTTTCAAAAATCTCACACTTCATTGCAAAAGGATCGCCTTTCATCCCCTGGGCTTTCGCCTGGGCAAACTGTGCTTCCACATCCGACCAATAAACCGGATGGCTTCCGACCAGCGCTACAATCTCGTCAACTACTTTTTCGTTCTGGGCTTTCACCTGAAATACTGAACCGATCAATACGATCAGTAAAACCGGCATTAACATTCGCTTTATCATCTGCATAGGGAAATTACTTCTTGAATATTTCATATTTGTTACGTTTCACAGCATCACTGATCAGATCATCTTCCATACGTTTCAGCAATTCAGCTTTACGTTTGTTTAACAGGATAGTGCGTATATTTTCAATCTCAAAATTAAGCGGGGAAACACTATCTTTGCCTTTATAGGCTGAGATAGCCACGTAATACATTGTAGTGGAATCTTTTACTTCGTAATACTTATTCGTTTTCAGGAAATCATCCTGGTCGTCAACCGTGAGGGGTATTTTACGGGTAAGATCAGCAAATGACAGCCAGGTGCCATCATTAATCATGTAATCTGCTCCGTTTTCCTGGCAAAGAGTCTGAAGTTTTTCCTTGTCTGCTTCACGATTGCTGAGCAACAGCGATTTAACCTTATTTGCCACAGGTGATTTCTTATTGATAATGACGTAGCTTGCCAGAACAATGTTTTCCCTGAGATGAAAGTTACCCTGGTTTTTCTGGTAATAATCTTCAATTTCAGATTGCGGGATAACTGTATCCAGTTTTTGCTTTACCAATTCCGATTCGTACGCATATATAATAAGTGAATTTCTGTATTGCTCAATTTGCTTGCTGAAATCACGATTGGGTTCCTCGAGATTATCTTCAGCCTGCTTCAGAAGCAATTCCTGCCTGACCCAGTTATTTATATATGCGGCCGTCATTTCAACGCTATCATTTGCACTTGTACCAACAGGGACAACACCCTTCAAATCGTCAGGATAAAGGTATTTATCATATACGCGTGCCAGAGGTTTTCCCATCTTGTTTGCTTTGTGAGGAAGCAAGTTACAGGAGCTCAACATGGAAATGATAAATACAGAAGTTACAAGCAGACGTAGCATGTTCTATTGAGTTAAAATTGTATTAAACACCTCGCGGTTAACTATAACCGGGTACCTGGTACGAAGTTCGCTTATCCATGCTTTTTCGAGATAGTTCTGATAATCGGCAGTGATGGCACCCCGGATTTCAGAGAGTAACTTTGGTTCAGGGGCAATAACTTTATGAACAACGACTATTGCATTTTGATTTCCGGGCAAAGGAATCAGATCCGAAATACCCGGCTTCCATTCAACGCCTTCGAGGAGAGGATTTTCACCTTTCAGGAATATTTTATGTTCGATAGTTACTTTTTGTATGGTATCGTGGTTAAATTTTGCCAAGATCTGTTCATCGCTGGTCTTTCTTTTCAATAATTTCTTCAGGCTTTTGACGATGGATGGATCTTTAATAGTAAAAACAGATGCATCAAGCCTGGTTTCCCACATGTAATTGTTTTTATTCTTTTCATAATATTCCTGCAGGCCAAGCGTATCTTTTACCGCTTTTGACCATACTTTTTTATCCGTTAGATCGAAAAGCAATATCCCGTCATGATATTCACCAATAAGTGCTTTAAAATCAGGGTTTTCATTCTCAAGCTGACTGTCGGCATACTTATTTACAGCTTCATTCACAAAAGTATCGTATTGCTGATACACGTATGCTACAATATCGCGTTTTTGCCCGTGGCGCTGGGTTTCAGCCAGTTGTTTTGCAAAATCGGCCTGTGTATAGGTTTTGGTTCCGATAGTGAAAAGATTTTTGTCCAGGCCGGCTGCCAGTACCGCTTTCCAGCTTGCGTCAAAAATCGAATCGGTGACTGTCATTATCAGTTCGTCAAGTGCAGCTAGATTCTGCGTAAACCCATACCTGGTCTTGGTTTTCCCGATGAAAGCATCCTGTATATCCGTATTCCGGTCGTTACGGGGGATACGTTGTTTAATTTCATCCTTCACTTCTTCGAAACTGCCAATGGGTTTACGATCGACCAGCTTGATGATATGCCATCCGTAAATGGTTTGGAAAGGCTCCGAGAAATCGCCTTTCTCTTTCATTTTCTGAATGTTCAAGATAAAGTCAGGAAGTAAACGGTTTACACCAAACCAAGGTAATATGCCGCCTTTTCCGGAAGTTGACATATCGTCGGAGAATTTTTTGGCAACATCACCGAAATCAACTCCTTCTTTTAATAATTTGTAAGCCATATTGGCTGAATCAGCTACTTTAAGGGAATCATCAAGAGAAGCTTTTGCAGGATAAACCAAAATAATATGGGCAAGCTGAACTTTTCCCATTGCCGGAATTTTCCCGGCTACCTTTATCAGGTGGTATCCAAAATCAGTGCGGACAGGCATGGTAACTTCATTCAACTTTGCGTTGTAAACGGCTGATTCGAAAGGATACACCATATCGAAAGCAGTAAAAAATCCCAGGTCGCCATAGTTGCCCTTTATTTTCTGACCGTTTGCTTCGCGGTCTCTGGCAGAGGGGTCTTCAGAGGCTTCGGCAGCAACTTTTCCAAAATCTTCCCCTTTTAAAATGCGCTTTCGTAATTGTATGATCTTATTCCAGGCTGCAAGGGTGTCAGATGCTGATGCAAGCCTGTCGACACGGATGAGTATGTGACTGGCACGTACATCATATTGCATGTGATCATAAGCTTCCCGGATCATTTTTTCATATGCCTGATTGTCAACAAGGTACGGTTGTGCCAATTGCTTACGGTAACCTTCCAATTCATTGCGGAACGATTTTATCGTATCCATTCCCAGCGCTTTGGCTTCGGTTACTTTCAGGCGGAAATTGATATAAAGGTCAAGATATTCCTCAAGCGCTTTATTATCAGATTTTTCGCCTTTAATATTATTCTTCTCATAGACTTTAATGAACTCATTTTTTGTGACTTTTTCATTGGCTACCTGGAGTAAAACAGGATCAGCCGACTGGCTGAAAGCGGATAAGCTAAAAATGCCAGATAAAAGTATCAGTAATGATTTAATAGGTATCTGTTTCATAGTCGAAGTGAAATGATTATGGGGCTGTTATAGCTATCTCAGTTTTATGCAGAGGATTTGATGAATAGCAAATTAACGACTATAGTTTGGCGCTTCGCGGGTGATCGTAATGTCGTGCGGATGGCTTTCGATCACTCCGGCAGAGGTGATTTTTATAAATTTTGCATTCTGAAGGCTGGCAATATTTGCCGAACCGGTGTAACCCATTCCTGCACGCAAGCCACCTATCATCTGGTGAATAACCTCGGAAAGAGCTCCTTTAAAAGGCACTCGGCCAACTATCCCTTCCGGAACCAGTTTCTGTATGTCATCTTCCGCATCCTGGAAATATCGGTCTTTCGAGCCTTTCTGCATGGCTTCGATGGAGCCCATTCCCCGGTAGGATTTAAATTTGCGTCCTTCATAAATAATGGTTTCGCCAGGTGATTCTTCCACTCCTGCAAACAAGGAGCCTGCCATGATGCTATATGCGCCGGCAGCAATGGCTTTCACAATATCGCCGGTATAGCGGATACCACCGTCAGCAATTACCGGAATCCCGGTTCCGCGCAATTCTTTAGCTACAACATAAATTGCTGAAAGTTGTGGGATGCCAATGCCTGCAATAACACGGGTCGTACATATCGAACCAGGACCAATTCCAACTTTAACGGCATCGGCTCCCGCATCAACTAATGCCCGCGCTGCTTCGGCAGTGGCGATATTTCCAACTACGATCTGCAATTCAGGAAATTGTTTTTTCACCATTCGTGTTGTGTCAAGTACTCCTTTTGAGTGACCGTGGGCAGTATCAATTACAACGGCATCAACACCATTTTTAACAAGTTCTGTAACACGTTCAAGTACATCCGCAGTAACGCCCACACCAGCGGCAACGCGCAGCCGGCCAAGTTCATCTTTACAGGCGTTCGGGCGGGCCTTTATCTTACTGATATCTTTATAGGTAATAAGTCCAACAAGTTTATAATCATCATCAACGACCGGCAGTTTCTCGATTTTATATTCCTGAAGTATATCCGAAGCCTGGTCGAGGTCAGTCTGGGCATGGGTTGTGATGAGGTTTTCGCGGGTCATAATTTCGGCTAGAGGCCTCAGCGGGTTACGCTCGAAGCGAAGATCCCGGTTGGTTATAATACCCACTAGCTTCCCTTCCGAATTAACTATTGGAATACCTCCGATTTTATTTTCGCTCATGATTTTGAGTGCATCCTCAACCAATGCATCTTCTTTCAGCGTGATCGGATCGGTGATCATGCCGCTTTCTGAGCGTTTCACACGCCTCACTTCTGCAGCCTGATCCTGAATACTCATATTTTTATGCAATACACCAATCCCGCCTTCCTGTGCAATGGCTATTGCCATGGTTGAGTCTGTAACGGTATCCATCGCGGCGGATACAATGGGTATATTGATTTTTATTTTCCGTGTAAACCAGGATGATGTATCAACATCGCGGGGAAGTACTTCAGAATAAGCAGGAATGAGCAAGACATCATCGTAAGTCAGGCCATCGCCTGCAAATTTTTCATTATCAATGAACATAGCCTTTTTTTTGAATTTGCAAATTTACTAATTTAAATGGAAGTCCTTGTTAAAAAATCTTAAGGTTTCGACTTATGACAAATGGTTGAAAATCAATAGAATTAAAGCGATGCGCCTATCATGAAAAGCATACCCTTCACCAAATCTTCCTGATAAACAGCAAGATACTTTAACAAGTATGATAAAGTGTTCTTTTATCCTCGAATATTAGCCAATCAAGGGAAGGAAAGTGAAATTAAATATGTATGAAAACCTTTACCGTGGAAAAGGTTCCGGTAAAACTGAAAAGTGAGTAAAAACTACCTTACAAGTAAAGCTGTTCCGCGTTTTGAATAATCTTTACCTTCCAGGGATTTGTATGTCAGTATGTATATATAAAGCCCGGCTGGTGCAAACTGCCCGTTAATTGATCCATCCCAGCCTTTCGCCATATTCGTGGTTTCGAATAGTTGTTGTCCCCACCTGCTGAAAATTGTCATTTTAAAGCTTTGAGGATCAACAAACGCAGGTGTCGGCACTGGCCTTAATACTTTGTTTTTACCTTCCGGATAAAAAGCATTTGGCATGAACAAAATTGGCGCTTTTAGAATGCAGCAGGTATTTGATTTTGATTCTGCATTTATTAGATATGGGTTTTGGGGATTTTCGTATGCTACCACCCAGTAACAAACTTCACTTGTAGGACCGATACCTGTTAACGGATCAGGGAATGTAACCGTAGTTGGGTCGAAAGGGCCAAAAGGCTCACCCATGACAGGCTGACCATCCACGATACGAAAGACTTTGTAACTTTCAATACCCTGAAGCCAGGATTGGTAGCTATTCCAGTTTAATGTATTTTCAGTCTGCGATGAGCTACATTGAAGCCAGATGGATTGAGAAATATTCATTGAGGGAGTTTTACCTCCACAATCATCGTATGCCACCAAGCGGTAATAATAACTCTGCGCATGAACGTCAGCTGTGGTATCATCAATATAATGATCCACTGGTACATAGCCACCTGTAACTAGCAATGAATCAACAGCCTGGAAATCTGATGTACCATTATCCGAACGCTCGAGCACCAGCTTTATGACTGTACTAGGAGGAGAAATAGAGTAGCGTACACGGATATACCTGTCGGCCTCGACACTCACCTGGGCAATATAAACTTCAGGAATAAGAGCGCCGTTATAAGGCCATACAACCTGGCATGAGGACGAGGTGAAAAGGCCACTATTGCTGTAGGCTTTTACTGAATAAAGATAAGTATGTCCCTGAACGAAACTGAAATTGTCACTATAGGAAGTGTCCTTCGTATCAATTTCCATAGGTGGCGCCGTTCCATCACCGCGGTATATCTTATATCCAGCAAGACCGCCTGGCATTTCTTTATACTTATTCCATGACAGTCTGGCAACCTTATCACACTGTCCGGGTTGCTGGGCTTCAAGTTTTACGGTTTGCACAAACAAT
>Ga0079306_1002138_pt1 | contig 11483 bp, 10 predicted proteins | sample Methanotroph_Enr_FD_79181 | JGI IMG/M metagenome (GOLD analysis project Ga0079306, IMG submission 79181) | Enriched soil microbial communities from Old Woman Creek wetland in Ohio, USA - Methanotroph_Enrichment_5 | ecosystem: Environmental > Terrestrial > Soil > Wetlands | place: USA: Ohio...
ACGGACCGGCTTTTTGGGCCAGCCGCGGAAGGTGAACGGCAGGTTTACATCTCGCCTTCCTAGCAGGGGATGGGTGGAGCGGCTGGACCGGAAAGCCGGTCTGGGCGGCAGGACCCCGAACCCGAATGGTCATCTCGCGGTCCCTATTCTTTTGTATATAAATGACAACGCGGGCCCGTGCCCGCGTCTGTCTCCCTCAAAGTTATGGAGCGGAGGACAACCGTTTATAAGGTGCTTCGCTCCAAAAATAGTATAGCAGATGATTTTGATTTGTCAAGGGGCAATCCTTGACGTGTCAATGGGAGGCGGTTACTTAAGTATGAAGAGGTAAAGTTCGCCGGGGGCTTTCATCGAGGACGCCTCGGTCTCGGCCACGGCGCCCGTGCCCCAGAACAGGTCCACGCGCCCCGGGCCGCGGATGGCCGAGCCCGTGTCGTGCGTGGAGATGAAGCGGTTGAAATCCTTGAAGCCCAGGCTCTCGCCCTGCGCCACCGGCCGCTTCGACTTCAGCAGGCCGAACAGCCCCAGCGGCACGTATTTCGGGTCGATGGCGATGGAGCGGCCCGCCGTGAGAGCCCGCCCGATAGCCCCGTAGGGGCGGCTGTCCTTTTCCCTCGCCTGGAAATAAATATAGCGCGGGTTCAGGTCCGCCAGGCGCTCTTCGCGCGGCCCCTGGGTGGCCAGGTACTTGATGAAATCCTTGAAAGACATCCCCGGGATCTCGCCGCAGTCGATCAGGATCTTCTGCACGCTGCGGAAAGGATGCCCGTTCGCCCCGTCGAAGCCCGCCCGCATATAGTCCCCGTCGGGGAAGCGCAGCACGCCCGAGCCCTGGATCTGCAGCAGCATGATCTGCGCCGGGTGCGCCGACCACACCATTTCGAGCCCCTGCCCGTTGAGGATGCCCGCGTGGATCTCGGCCCGCGAATAGTGCGGAACCAGCTTCCCGCTCTCGTCGTAGCGGCCGTAGTCGAAAGTCACGCCCATCGCCGGGGTCGTCTTGACCAGGTCCGCGGGCTTAAGGTGTATGGCGTACTTGTGCGCGGCGTCCGGCGCTTTCGTCACCGGGATCTCCGCCTCGTAATAGCCGGTGATCACCGTCTTGCCCGTCCCGTCGTCGGCCGAGGCCCGGTAAACCTTGAAGCCGCCCTTCAGCGCCGCGCGGAGGTCTTCCGCCGGCATGGGGGAGGAAAAAATGTCCAGCAGGGCTTTGATGGTGCGGCGCAGCCGGGGCGCGTCGTAGGAATCCGGCCCCACCTGTATCTTCGCCGAATCCGGGCGGGAAGTCCAGTAGTCCAGGTCCGTCTTCAAAACCTCGATGATCCCCGCGCGCTCCAGGTCGTCAGCCGGCAGCGGCAGCGCGGCCGCGTCCACTTCCGCCACTTCCCTCACCGCCGGAGCGTCAGCATAGCCCACATCAGCCTTAAGCGCGTTCAGCTTCGGACAAGTATCCAAAGCGTCCGCCGCTTCGGGCGTCGGAATAACGATATCGGCTCTTTGAGGAGTATACCAGGCCCCCTGGCAAAAAGCCGCCGCAGGGGAAAGGAATAATAATATAAGTGCGGCCAGCTTCATAATTGAATACTACATAAACAGTTGAGCAAAATCAATACGACAGGTATAAAGCTTAACAAGCTAGTGTTGGAGGGGCGGCGAGGGGATGGGTTCGGCGGGGCCTCCCGGAGCCCGACGCTTGCGTAAGCGCGGAGGGCGAGGGAGGAGGGGCGAGCACGGTGTGCGGGTGGCCGCAGCGGCCACCGCAGTGACCCCGTCCCCGACGGGCCCATCCCCTCGCCGCCCCGACTGGGCATCTCGCGTTCTTAATCTTATGGATTTTGCTTCAGCTGTCCGGCGCCGTGAAGCCGCAGGAGGCGCAGTAGCCCGGCATCGCGGTCTTCCCGGCTATGCTGTTCCGCAGCGCCAGCGCTTTAGGACTGTTCAGGATCTCCGCCAGCGGCCTTTCCTTGATATTCCCCAGCGCCAGCGCCCCGTCGAAATCTGCGCAGCACGGAACCACCCGCCCGTCGCTCAGGATCCCGAAATGATGCCGCAGCCCCAGGCAGCCCTTTTTCGCTTTGCCCTCGCCGCTCCCCGGCCAGTCGAAAATACTCCCGAAATTCAGGTACACGCCCTCGCGCAGCCGGAGCCCGTCCCGGACCCGCTCGCCAGTTCCGCCCAGCGCCAAGGAGCCGAGCATGCAGGCTTTCATTTCCTTGACGAAAGCGTCCTCCGGGTCCCCGCGCAGACGGAAACTCACGATAAGCCCCGGCGGCCGCCCCAGCGCGAAATCAGCAAGCCGGCAGACGGCCGCCGCGCGAAGGGAGGGAGAAAGCCCCGCTAAAGCGTGAAGCGAGACGGAGACCTGGCCCAGGCATTTTTCGCTGAAAAGATCCGCCCCGAATTTGTCCAGCAGGACGCCGTTCGTCACAAGGTTCACCTTGAGCCCCAGGCGGGAGCAGATCCCCAGGATAGCCGGAAGCTTGTGGTGCATGAACGGCTCGCCCAGGAGGTGGAGGAAGATGACGGACGCCAGCTCCCCGGCCTGGGACGCCGCGCTTTCAAAAGTTTCCAGGGACATCTCCGCCTTCGGGCGCGCGGAAGCAGCGCAGAAGCCGCAGGCCAGGTTGCAGCTGTTGGTTATCTCTATAAAAGCGCGCCTGAAAGGTTTTTTGATCATTTGGCAGGAAGAGTGAAATAGAAAACCGCGCCCTGGTCCGGAACGCTCTCGGCCCAGACCCGGCCGCCGTGCCTTGATATTATACGTTTTACCATTGAAAGCCCGATGCCTGTGCCGGGAAAATCCTCCACTTTATGCAGGCGCTGGAAAACCCCGAACAGCTTGTCGTAGTATTCCATGCTGAACCCGACGCCGTTGTCCCGCACGCCTATAATATGCGCGCTGCCTTTTTTCTCGTAGGAAACCGAGATCCTGGCGGGGCTGCGGTCGTGCGAGTACTTGGCCGCGTTGCTGAGCAGGTTTATGAACACCTGTTTTATCATCAGCCTGTCGCAATTCAGCTCGGGGAGCTCCATGGCCGACCATTCTATAGCGCGGCCCGCCGTCTCCGCTTTCACCTCGGCGAGAGCCTCATTGAGCAGGGCGGACAGCCGGACGGGTTCGAGCAGAAGGGGCTTGCTGCTGGTAGTGGACAGCGCCAGCAGCCCCTCCACCAGGCCGGTCATCTGTGTGACGGCCTTGCGTATCGACAGCATATGGGACTTCGTGTCTTCCGTCAGAACGGGGCCGGCTTCTTTCTCCAGCATCTCGGCGAAAATATTCACGCGCCGCAGCGGCGCCTTCAGGTCGTGGGCCGCGGAGTACGAGAAAGCTTCCAGCTCCTTGTTGACCTCTTCCAGCTGCGCGGTGCGCTCTTCCACCCGTCTTTCCAGTTCGGCGTTCGCCTCAAGCAGCTCCAGCTCGGCCTTCTTGCGCGCGCTGATGTCCTGCACGATGGTCATTATGCTGCTCTTGCCCTGGTAGCTTATCGGGATGGACTGCGTTTCCATGTCGAACACGGTCCCGTCCGGGGCCAAAAGCTTTTCTTCCGCAGGGGAGAGCGGGACGCCCTTCTCCATCAGGAGCGCGATCCGCTTTTTGGCCAGGTCCCGGTAATCCGGGTGGATGAAATCCAGCACGCTCATGCCGATAACCGAGTCGTAGTCCCGGATATTGCCAAGTTCCTCCATTTTTTTATTGAAGAACTGTATCCTGCCCTGCTGGTGGACGATGATCCCCACCGGGGCGAAATCTACCAGGGTGCGGTACCGCTCTTCGCTCTCGCTGAGCGCGTTCTGCGTCTCCTGGCGCTCGGTTATATCGAGCAGCGTCCCGAGCACGGCCGGCCTGCCCCTGAATTCGGTCTTGGAGCCGTAGACTTCCACCATTACCGGCGTGCCGTCCTTCCTGACGCCGCGGAAAGCGTAGTTGACGTCCGTTATCTCGCCGTCCATGCGCTGCCTGAGATTTTCGGCGACTATCGGCCAGTCGGCGGGGAGGACGAGGTCTTGCGGCCCTTTCTTGTCGACCAGCTCGTCCTTCCTGTAGCCGAAGATCTCCGTAAGCTTCGGATTGACGTACCTGAAGAGGCCGTCCTGTATCAGGTAGACGCCCGTCAGCGATTTCTCGGTCAGCGTCCTGAACTTGTCTTCGGATTCCTTAAGCAGTTTCTCGGCGCGCCTGCGGTCGGTGATGTCGCGGCAGAGAGTGAGGATGCGCCTGGAGCCGCCGATATTCACCACGGTGGCGTTCAGTTCCAGGGGGATGACGGAGCCGTCCTTCCCCGCGTAATCTATCTCGAAATTGCGGATGAAGCCGTTCTTGTCGCACTCCGCGATGGCCTTTTCGTTCTTTTCCCGGTCGTACGGGGCGGTCCACTCCATCACCGATCTGCCGTGGATCTCCGCCAGGCTCTTACGCCCCGTCAGGCGGACGTACTCCTGGTTGGCGTCCGCCACTTTGCCGTGATCGTCTATTATAAGGAAGCCGGTGTTCGTGGTCTCTATCAGCGCGCGGTACTGCGCCTCGCTCCGGTGGAGGGCTTCCTCCGCCAGCTTGCGGTCGGTGACGTCGCGCACGCTTTCTATGGCGCCGTAGATGCTGCCGTCCTTGTCCCGCAGCGGGGAGGCGGTCACCCACACGTGCGCGCCTTTGCCTTCGTAGAGCGAGGGGACGAAGACCTCGGCGTAGATGGCCCCGTCGGGCCTCTTGCGCACATATTCATAGAGCTTCTTGGTGGCGGGGTCGTCCGTTGCGATCAGGTCTATCAGGATCGGGCGGCGCTCGCCGTAGAAAGGGACGGAATAGGCGAAATCGCCCTTGCCCAGCATTTCCGCCTTGGGGACCCCGGTCATTTTCTCCAGGGCGCGGTTCCAGGCTATCACCTTCTTTTCGCTGTCTATCACGAAGGTGGCGTCGGGGAAGAACTCTATGATATCCAGCAGCTCCTGCTGCGCGGCTTTTAGCGCGCCCTCCCTGAAGATGCGAATTACGCCAAGAATGGCGCTGAAGATCAGGATGGCGCAGAGGGCGCGGAAGAGCTGCACCGGCAGCCCGACCGCGGCCTGGAAAGCCGCCGTGTCGAAAATGCCGGGGGAAAAGACCGCGCCTTCAGGCAGGACCAGCCCGCCCAGGAAGGCGTAGGCCAGGAAACCGGCGGCCGCGGCCAGGAAGTAGTTCCGGGCTTTGAGGCGGACCAGGGTGTTCGTGCGGCATTTTACGTAGCCGAGGAAAGCGAAGCCCGACAGCAGCGCGCCCGGGAAACCCAGCAGCAGGCGGGAGAAGGCCGGTGCGGTCCGCGTGAAATCCCCGGAGAGGGCGGCGGACAAGAGGGCGACGGAGAGGAAGAACGGCGTCAGGTATGGGCCCAGCAGCCATGAGGCTTTTGTGTGCCAGGCCGGTTTTTCTATTTCGAGGGACTTGGCGGCCCTGCGGCCGAACTCGAGCAGGAAAATAAAGGACGCCGTCAGAGCCGAGAACTTCGCAAGCTCTAATGAGCCCCGGCTTCCCGGGCGGGCTATCAGGTCCCACATGTCCAGGAACTCGTTGGCGCCGTGGACGACCCCGAACCAGCCCAGCAGCCAGAGCGAGGAGGCGAGCGCGAGGCTGCTCTCTTTTTTGGGCTGCACGAATAAAAGCAGCCCCATGGCGGTGAAGCTGAGGCCGTAGAAGAAGAAAACAAGGTCCAGCCTGCCGCTGATGGCGTTAGAAATTGATCCCATATAACACGGAGCGTCCGCCCGTGTCCCCCGGGGCGGGGCCCTGATGGAAAACATTCTAGCTAATTTAACAGGTTTATAGCCGCCGTAATTTCAAGCAGGTCCACTTCGTTCAGCGCCCGGTTCCCGTCCGCCAGCCATTCGGCCTTTACGCGGGGCTTCCAGGAGTCTTCGGCGGTTATTTTCCCTATCAGCAGGCCCCTGCTGCGCAGCTCGTAGAAACCGCGCAGGCCGCACATCCCGGTGCCCCAGTTAGGGCGCCGGTAAATGAAGACTATCTCGCCGTCCTCGCGGGTGGCGCAGTAGCCGCCGCTCATCCAGCCCTTTAATTGCCATTTCATAAAGCCTCCTTGATAACTCACAGGCCGCAGGTCTGAAGGCGGGCCAGCTGCGCCTGCCTGACCGTGGCCGCCTGCCAGAGCTGCAGCGAGAAGTACGTGCAGGACTCGTCGCCGCTCCCCAGGGTATACACGCGCAGGCGGGCTTTGAACCTGCCGCCCAGCAGCCCGGCGCGCGCGCTGATTATCGAGTTCCGTTTTATGTTAGTCATACCGATAGCATAGCAGGCCAACCCGACAAGGGCGTGTCGGGTTGGAAAACCGTGAAATAATATTTTCTGGCGGGCGCCATTGACTTTCGGACCTCCGCACACTAAACTATAGTTCATGGTGAAAACCAAGAGTACTTTGAAGCTTTTCCTGCTTCTCGCCCTCGCGCCGCTGCTGGCCGCCGCGGTTCCGGCGCGGGCCGTTTCGTCCGTGGAAGGGGCCGTGGAGGACGGGGCGGTCCTGTTCGACGGATCGGGCCGCTACGCGAAGGCGGTCTCGCCCGACGCTGCGCCCGAGGACAGGGCCAGGCTGCTGGCGGATTTCAAGAAACAGGTGACGATCAACGACCACGGGAACCCGGCGGAAAGGGAAGCCCTGGATTCGATGCTGGCCAGGATGATGGAAAGCCCTTCGGCCAGGGAAGTGGCCGCGAGGTTCATAGCGGCGGACGCGAGGGTGGAGCTTACCCTGGAGGATATTCCCGGGAGCACGATCGCCACGGTGGACGGCAAAAAAACTTTGTGGGGCACGCGCGGCTTGACCGAGACCAACAAGGTCCCGCCCCGCGTGGTGCTGAACAAGTTCTTCATGCAGTACGACAGGGATTACGGCATAGGGACGCTGGCGCACGAGACGCTGGGGCACGCTTTGGAGGCCCAGACTTCCGGCGACGTGGGGCGCGCGTACCTGTACAACACGAACGAGGAAGAGAACGCCCGGATGATAGGCTGGCTGGTGCGCACCGAGCTGGAGGTGAAGCCCGAGCCCGAGATCTGGCAGTATATGGAGAGCCCCGAGGCGAACCGGGAATCCCTCAAAATGGCGTCCGTCTATTACGCGCTCACCCTTACCAGCGAGGAGATGAAGGACCCCGCGCCCCAGTATACGAAGCGCCTGGCCGCCGCCGAGAAGAGCCTGAAGGGCCTTGACGGAAAGGTGGAAAAATACGAGGAGTGGAAAAAGCTGCTGGCGCATTTCGTGAACGACCACAAGATGGACGCCGCCTCGTTCCAGTCCAGGAAGGACGATATCGAGAACGCGCTGAAGGCCATTCCCTCCAGCAAGAAAAATTTCGAGGGCATAAAAAAGGCCCTGCAGGGCCAGCTGACTTTCTTCGGCACGGAGAACGGCAAGCAGTACCTGGCCGCCCTGGCCGTGGCGTCGGAGGACGAGTATTTCAGGAAGAAGGACGCGGTCATCCTGGAGCGGCGTGAACGGCTGGCCGGCCTGCTGCAGGGAACGACGCAGGCGAGCACCGCCCCGCCGCCGCCCGCCGGGCAGATCACCTGGGCTCAATTCACAGAACTGGTCAAAAAGGACAAGGAGTCTTGCCCTTTCGGAGGTCCTAAATGAACATCGCCGCCAACCTGGCCGTCCTTTTCCTGTTGACCGCGCCCGTCTGCGCGACCGTCAAAGAGGAGCCTATGAAGATCAAAGCAGCCCTGTCCGAAGCCGCGAAGTACGAGCTCCCGAAAGACTGGACGGAGGAGTTCTCCATGAACCAGGGCGACCCCGAGGCCCTTCTGTCGAAGGACCTCCACCAGATAAAGGTCCGCCTTTCCGGCGGCGAGGGGTCCCGTTATAAGAAGGCGGGGGATTTCCTGGTGGGTTTTGAGGCGCGGTCGAACGGGAAGCCCGCCGAGAAAATGGGGCAGGTCGCGGTCTCGGGCCAGCGCGTGATGATCTACCGCAGGGAAGTCGCGGTTTCGCTGCCGCCGCCGGACACCGGCGGGCCCTCCACCTTTACGCAGGAGGAATTCTGCGTGGTTCCCGCCGGAAAAACGTTCTTCGTGCTCAGCTATTCCTACGGGGATTCCATCCCGGACCCTTCCTACGACGGGCAGAAAGTCTGGCGCGCTTTCCTTAAGACTTTCCGCGTACTTAAAGCGAAAAAGCCAGTAAAATAGCCCGGACGCTGCCGCCCGGGCTATCTCTCCAAGCCTCGACGGCCCGGGTTATTTCATTATTTCTATCTGTCCTATGGAGGGCTGCGGGACCAGCGCTTTGGAGAGCGAGCTGACGCCCTCGCCCACGTAGAGCGAGGCTATCAGGACCACGCTCGCCAGGACCAGGCCCACGGCCAGGTTCCCTTTTTCCAGCTCCTTGCCGGCGTGCAGGCCGTGGATGCTCACCAGCTTGCCGAACATGCGCAGCGTGACCGAGATGGTGATGACCGCCAGCAGCATCGACAGCCCCAGGTGGGCGGTGCAGAGGAGCGCCAGTTTTCCCAGGCCCATCGTGCTTTCGCCGGGCGCCGAGATGTGCATGCGGAACATGCTCACCACCGAGCCCAGGCCCCGCTGCAGGATCATCGAGGCGGCGAAAAGTATGGCCGCCACCAGCGTGCCTACGGCGACGTTGCCTTTCTTGATCGCTTCCTCCATGTCGAAATCCGGGTTCGCTTTTATGAACACCCTGTAGGTGAGCGCGATGATGATCCCCGACATGAACACCGAGAGTATGAACTCGAAAATACTGACTATCAGCCTTGTATTGAACATCGTTCCTCCTGAAATATCCAGAAAATCCCCGCAGATCCGAGTACCTTCCTAAAAGAAAGGTTCCACCTTGTAGCCGTCCCTGCCTGAAAGCAGGGCGGTCGTGGCCGTCCCCACTGTGCCCGGCTCCAGCCAGGCCGGCCCCGCCGGCTCCACCAGCACGTACTCCAGCCCTTCGTAGCGGACGAACATGTCGCCCTTTCCGGGCAGGCGCCTGATAGCCATAAGGTAATGGCCCGGCACCGCTATGCCCACCATGCGCATCCCGGACCAGTTGCCGAGTATGGACGCAAGCAGGCCGGATTTAGTGTCGCAGTCGCCCCAGCCGCTCAGCAGCGCGCGGGCGGGGGGGAGCAGGCCGCAGATATGGAGGCCTTTGTCTATCAAAGGGGGGATCTTGTAGCGCATGGCCGTCTGCACCAGGGACAGCGCCGCGCCGATAAGGTCTTCCTCCGAGTATTTCTTCTCGGTGGCGAGCTTCTGCAGGGACATTGCCAGCGGCTTCATCAGCGGGATGTTGCGCTTCACTACCACCGGCATGTCGCATTCCACCACGTTCCCCGGGCGCATCGCCAGGCCGCGGGCGCGCAGCAGGGCGCGCAGGCGGGTATCGTAATCCATGTCCACGCCGGCGATAGCGGCTTCTGCGGCCGCCTTGCCGCTTTTCGTGTAAGTCTCTTTCCAGACGTCCTGCCTGGTCTTTTCCCGCCAGGCCCTGAGCCCGTTCATTTCCTTGTCGGAATAGCCGTAGCCTTCCAGGTACTTCATGTAGTCCGGGGCGGTCATGGCGAAACTGATGGTTACGCGGTCCTTGTTGAAATTAATGAACTGGTACTGCGCTTTGAGGGAGGTCCCTTCCGTATAGATCTTCTGGGAGGTGCCTTTCTCCGTGCGGGTCTCCTGGCTGGTGTATTCTTTCTCCTCGCCCGCTTCCTCTTCTTCGTCCTCGTCTTCGGAGGACTGGGCGCGGGCCAGGTCGCCGCCGACGGGCGCGATCACCAGCTTCCGCTCCCATTCGGCGCCCAGGACGCAGGCTGCGGCGAAGCAGGCCGCCAGGGCGGCGAAATGACGGTATTTCAAGATCGTTCCTTCCATGTTGTTCTCTCTGGGCTGAGGCTTCAATGTTGTTTTTTTAAATAGGCGTCTATGCGGTTTTTCGCTTCGGCCCGCAGTTCGCCGGGCTCAAGGATCGTGATCTCGGGCATCCAGTGAAGGACCAGCGGGACCACTTCCATGGGGTGGTGGATAACCGCGTTCACCGTGACGCTGCCGTCCTTGCCGGGCTTCGAAACTTTCTGGTTCGGCAGGAGCTCCTTGCTCTGCAGGAAGTCGGCGGCGGCGCCTTCCGCTTTCAGCGTTATCTTTATCTTCTTCCCTTCGTTCACGCCCCAGATGGTGGTGGCCGTGCCTATGATCTTTTTTATAAGCTCCGGGGAAGGGGGGGTGAATTCGTCGGGCAGGATCTCGAGTCGCTTTATCCTGTCCACCCGGTATTTGTGGAACTCGCCGGCTTTCCCGCGGTCGTCGGCGGCCATCATGTAGAAGAAATTCTCGCTCGCCAGGATCTTGACGGGGCAGAGGACCCTTTCCTTCGCGCCGCCCGCTCCCGCGTAGCTTACCTTCAGCTTCTTGTGGTTCTCTATGCCGAAGACTATGTCCTCGTAGAATTTGCGGGTGAGCGGGTTCAGCGCCCGGGAGCCCACCGCGTAAAAAGGGGAATCGCCCGCGCTGGAGGCGGTGACCCTGGTGAAGATGGCGTCGAACGCGTCCTTTATCGCCCCGCCCAGGCCGCCGGCCATTTCGCGCATCAGGATCAGCACCGAGAGCTGCTCGCTGGTGAGGTTGAAGTTTTTCAGGGAGACCCCGTTCGCGAAAGAATAAAGGCCTTTCTGCGGGGTGTCCAGGTGGAAGCCGGTGAGGTTGATGCGTTCTATATCGCGCTGGATCGAGCGCTCCGAGACGCCGAATTCGGCCGAGAGGTCGGCTATGCGCACGGGGCCTTCGTTCAGCCTGTTAAGGATGTTAAGGACCCGGAAATATTTTTTGTCGCCTGAGTCTTTCTGGTACATTCGGCCCCCCTGACCACTGGCCTAATTATATAATTTAAAGGAAGGGGGAGTCATTTTCTTGACTGGAAACGGATAAATGACTATAATTTATGTTCTGCTGGCTTCAGTTCGATCGCGGAACATGGGCTTTGCGGCAGCGAACGCGGGCGTAGTTCAATGGTAGAACACTAGCCTTCCAAGCTTGTTATGTGGGTTCGATTCCCATCGCCCGCTCTAGATTTGCGATAATGTGTTTGTGTACTTTGGCGATGGAAATTATTCCTTATGCGGAGAGCTCGCTTCCGCTCGCATGTCGCCCGCTTTAGATTTGCGATAATATGTTGGTGTCGCCCGTGATGCAGCAGACCTTTGATTTGTTTTTGCTGGGGTAGCTCAGTTGGTAGAGCATCTGCATGGTAAGCAGAAGGTCGTGGGTTCAACTCCCATCCCCAGCTAGATTTTTGGAATATATAAAACTGTAGGAGACAAAAACCATGGCAAAAGCAAAGTTTGACAGAAGCAAGCCCCACGTTAACGTCGGTACCATCGGCCACGTCGACCACGGCAAATCCACTCTTACCGCCGCGCTGGTGAAGATCCAGTCCGCGAACGGAATGGCGAAGACGATGTCTTACGCCGAAATCACCAAGGGCGGCACGGTCCGCGACGACTCG
>Ga0079306_1002139_pt1 | contig 11455 bp, 7 predicted proteins | sample Methanotroph_Enr_FD_79181 | JGI IMG/M metagenome (GOLD analysis project Ga0079306, IMG submission 79181) | Enriched soil microbial communities from Old Woman Creek wetland in Ohio, USA - Methanotroph_Enrichment_5 | ecosystem: Environmental > Terrestrial > Soil > Wetlands | place: USA: Ohio...
AAGGTTCACTTATTTCCTGCTGTCAATCAGAATCTCAAGCATGCTGATGGCAGCTTCCGGAATCCGCGTCCCCGGTCCGAAAATGGCAATAGCGCCTGCATCGTAAAGGAACTGGTAATCCTGGTGTGGAATAACACCTCCGACAATTACCATGATATCTTCACGTCCAAGTTTTTTCAACTCCTCTATGACCTGTGGAACGAGTGTTTTATGACCTGCAGCCAGGCTGGATACGCCCAGGATATGGACATCGTTTTCCACTGCCTGTTTAGCGGCCTCGGCCGGGGTCTGGAACAAAGGCCCGATATCTACATCAAAGCCTATGTCGGCATAACCGGTTGCAACTACTTTCGCACCACGATCGTGCCCGTCCTGTCCCATCTTGGCAATCATGATGCGCGGACGGCGGCCATCAAGCTCGGCGAAATTGTCAGCAAGCTGACAAGCTTTGCGATAGCTTTCGTCATCCTGGCTTTCGGATGAATAAACTCCTGAAATGGATCGGATCACGGCTTTGTACCTCCCATATACTTTTTCGAGTGCATAACTGATTTCACCTAAAGATGCGCGTTTGCGGGCAGCATCAATGCTAAGGGCCAAAAGATTCCCCTTGCCAGACTCAGCCGCTTGCGTAAGGGCATCAAGGGCCAGCTCGACATCTCCATTATTCCGCTCGGTACGAAGTTTTTCAAGCCTCTTGAGTTGAGCTTCCCTTACTGCAGTATTGTCAACTTCCAGGATATCAATAGGATCTTCCTTTTCAAGCCTGAATTTATTTACACCAACAATAGTATCCTTGCATGAATCAATCTTGGCCTGTTTGCGGGCAGAAGCTTCCTCGATGCGCATTTTAGGAATTCCGGTTTCTATTGCTTTCGCCATTCCTCCCAGGGCTTCCACCTCTTCGATCAGATTCCATGCTTTATGAGCCAGCTCATGGGTAAGTGATTCCACATAATAGGAACCGGCCCAGGGGTCCACCACCTTATTTATATTGGTTTCTTCCTGGAGGTATATCTGTGTGTTCCTGGCGATACGTGCAGAAAAGTCGGTAGGAAGAGCAATGGCTTCATCCAGCGCATTGGTGTGCAGCGACTGCGTGTGTCCCAGTGCAGCAGCCAGGGCTTCCACACAGGTACGTGTTATGTTGTTGAAAGGATCCTGCTCGGTAAGGCTCCATCCCGAAGTCTGCGAATGTGTGCGTAAGGCCAGCGATTTTGGGTCCTTGGGATTGAACTGCTTCACAATCTTGGCCCACAACATCCTTGCAGCACGCATCTTGGCAATCTCCATAAAATGGTTCATTCCGACTGCCCAGAAAAAGGAAAGCCTGGGAGCAAAGGCATCAACGGGAATACCGGCCTGTATCCCGGCACGGAGATACTCAAGCCCGTCAGCAAGAGTGTAAGCAAGTTCAATATCAGCGGTAGCGCCAGCTTCCTGCATATGATACCCGCTGATGCTTATAGAGTTGAACTTCTTCATGTTTTTGGAAGTGAACTCGAAGATATCCGCAATAATGCGCATCGAAGGAATAGGCGGGTAAATGTAAGTGTTACGAACCATGAATTCCTTCAGAATATCATTCTGGATGGTGCCACTCAGTTTTTCCATTGGAACGCCCTGTTCTTCAGCAGCAACAATGTAAAAGGCCAATATGGGCAATACTGCCCCGTTCATGGTCATGGATACCGACATTTTATCGAGCGGGATCTGGTCAAACAGGACCTTCATGTCCAGGATAGAATCGATGGCAACCCCGGCTTTCCCGACATCACCTACAACCCTTTCATGATCACTATCATACCCCCGGTGTGTGGCCAGGTCGAAAGCTACTGACAGTCCCATTTGCCCTGCTGCCAGGTTGCGGCGGTAAAAAGCATTCGATTCTTCTGCAGTCGAAAAACCTGCATACTGCCTTATCGTCCAGGGCTTCATCACATACATGGTGCTGTAGGGTCCGCGCAAAAATGGAGCAACCCCTGCAGCATAATGAAGGTGTTCCATTTGGGCCAGGTCTGCTGCTGTATAGAAGGGTTTGACAGCAATCTGCTCATTCGTCATCCAATTGCTGACGGGTTCTTCTGCTGAAGCAGGCTGCTCCTGTTTCCCGGGTTTATAATCAATTTTTTTAAAATCGGGTCTCATGGATTGTATATTGAAATGATACTCGCAATTTAATTATCTGTTAATTCGTAAATACCTAGCAAATTACTTGTTTTCTGAAGGAATTCAAGCACATTGGTCCTGACATGAATGAAGTCGTCAATGCCGGCCGCTTTAAGGATATCAACTATTTCTTTGGGATACCCGGCAAGGATCAGCTGTATATCTTTATTCTTTGCTTTCAATTCTTTGGCAATTGCCGGGGCAATCTCGGGATATTCTTCATCCGAACTGCAGATTACTACGATTTCAGCTTTGGATGTAACAGCCGCCTTCATTCCTTCATCAACCGATTTAAAACCGGGATTGTCAATTACCTCGTAACCTGCACATCCGAAAAAATTGGTGCTGAACATCGCCCTTGCCTTACGCATGGCAAGGTTGCCCATCGTAAAAAGGAAGACTGACGGTCGTTTGTTCCCATCTTCGACATATAGTTCGGTTGCAAGCCTCAGGTCATCAAAATCATCCGTTAAGCGGCAGATTTCCATTTTCTTGTAAGTAGTTGCCTTTTCTTCTTCCTCTTCAGCCTGACTGGAAGTTTCAGATTCTATCTGGATCTTTTCCAGCATCATTTCTCCGGGATTTGGGTATTGGTTGGTACCAAGAACCACCATTTTTCGGGTAGCGACGTCCTGTTTACGCAAATCCGTCTGCCTGCTGATTTCATCCTGGATAAACCCGGCTTTAATGGCAGCAATCATCCCACCCATTTCTTCTACCTTCTGGAAAAGTTCCCAGGCAGCTTTTGCCATTGAATCAGTCAGGCTTTCAATGTAGTACGACCCGGCAGCGGGATCAATTACATGTTCCAGATAGGCCTCCTCCTTAAGAATGATCTGCTGATTCCGGGCTATTCGGGTGGATATTTCGTCCGGGTCCTTGTAAAAAGCATCAAAAGGCGTGATTGTCAATGAATCGGTGCCGCCAAGAATGGCCGACATGGCTTCGGTTGTGGAGCGAAGTATATTTACATGCGGATCGTAAAGTGACTTGTTAAAATTGGATGTACTGCAATCGATATTCATTTGCATGGATGATTCACTTGCTGGCTTGTATTGCTCTACAATTCTCGCCCATAGCAATCTGCTTGCGCGCAGTCTGGCTATTTCCATAAAATAATTGGAACCGACCGCCAGGGCAAAAGTTATACGCGTTGCAACATCATCCACTGTAAAACCGTGGGATACAGCATTAGCAAGATATTCGTTCCCTGAAGCCAGGCTGAAAGCAAGTTCCTGTACCAGCGTTGAACCAGAGTTATGGAAATACTGCCCATTGACCGTGATAACCTTGAATCCTGGCAGTGAGCCTTTTCCTATCCCCATCATTTCATCAAGCTGGTCCATATCATATTCTTCTGATTTCCAAAAATCACCTTCCAGCAATAAGCTGCTGATCGGGTCAAAATCAAAGGACCCTTTAACGATTACTTTATTAAGATGATGTTTCCGTATAAATTCTGCCAACAAGTTGGCAAGATCAGGGTAGGAGGGAGCTCCCCCGAAATGAACGACACAATCCCCAAAGCAGAGTCCTTTGAGCAGTGTTTCTATATGTTTTAATGTTTTTATCTTCGATGCGCCGAAATTTATGCCTGTAGCTCCCCGCTTTATTGCGTCAATTGCCTGGAAATTGGCCTCGCCGGGATCAACAGAATCCATGTCCTGGCGGATTTCCCAGCGATTGGCCTTGGTCTCACTTCCGCGTACAAATGGGTAATGGCCGGGTTGGGAGCCAAGGAAGGTCAGGTCAGCCAAGTCTTCTTCACGGTAATATGGTTTGATATCAAACCCTTCGTTGGTTTTCCAGATGAGCTTCCTGGAGTAGTCAGCCCCCTTAAGATCCTCTGTAATCTTTGATTCCCATTCAGCTGTGGTCACCGGCGAAAATTCCGGGAATAGTTTCTTGATTTTCTGATCCATTGCAGGATAGTTTTTGACTAAGTTATGAATGTTTCCGTTCTCCTGAACAAGCTTGCAAAGGTATAAATAATTGATAATATCATAGCCGGGTATTGTTAATGAAGTAACAGAAAGAGAATTTTTTAGTCAAGAAGAAACTTGCCTAATATTCAACTCCTCAAAATGAACCAATACATCGAATAAATTGTTATATTTATTTCGATATATGGAACAAAATATTTTAAGAGTAGCTATTGCAGGTGCAGGAGGGTTCATTGGTTCAGCCCTTAAGGAGGATCTCAGGAAAAGGAATTGTTCTGTTATTTCCTTGTCACGAACATTGCTTGCAATGCCGTTGCCACAATTGATTAACCTACTGGAAGGTACTGATGTTATTGTAAACCTGGCAGGTGCTTCGATCATCAGCCGCTGGACCAGGGCAAACAAGAGTGCTATATATGACAGTCGCATAGTAATTACCCGCAAACTGGCTTCTGCAATAGACGCCTTGAAATCGCCACCTCAATTGTTTATTTCAGGTTCAGCCGTCGGTATTTATAAAGGCAATGGAATACATACTGAATCCAGCAATGAGTTGGCTGGTGACTTTCTCGGGAAGCTATGCAGGGACTGGGAAACGGAAGCACTGAATGCCAATGGGAGAACCCGGGTAGTTATTTTCCGGACCGGGATAGTGCTTGGCAAAGAAGGTGGAGCACTGTCAAGAATGCTGCCGCTTTTCCGTGCCGGGTTTGGAGGTGTGATTGCCTCCGGGGAACAAGGGGTTTCGTGGATTCACCTTCAGGATGTTTTAAAAGCGTTCGATTTTATTATTTCAAACCCCGGCTTGTCCGGCGTGTTTAATATTACTGCGCCAAAACCTGTTAATAACAGGATTTTATCGAAAACCCTGTCCAGGTTGCTTAAGAAAGGCCTATTCCTGCCTGTTCCTGCCATCATGTTGAAACTGTTATATGGAGAGGGGGCCCAGGCTCTGACTGAGGGCCAGATGGCTTTCCCTGAGAAACTAATAGAAGCCGGTTTCCGGTTCGAATTTGACGAGCTCGAACCTGCCCTCAGTGACCTGCTCAGGGTTGACCATGGTGGGTCATAGTCTGGTGGGTCATAGTCTGGTGGAAGTAGCTTATTGGTTGATTGCTACACATGGAAAGTAAATGAAGTGATTCAACGGGATATTATTTTAGCTTTTGACAGCAATCTTCACTTAAAAAAAGCCCCGGCAACTGCCGGGGCTTTTGAATATCCAATAAGACATTATCTTATATTGCCCCTTCATCATACGCTTTTTCACCATGCAAGGCTGCATCCAGTCCTAGTTCTTCCTCCTCCTCTGATACACGTACCCGTGTAATCATATTGATAAGGGAAAGCATGATGTAAGTGAAGACAAATGCATAGGCCGAAGCAGCGACCACTGCAACAAACTGTTTGAAAAAGAATTCGCCGTTTCCAAACCACAGCCCATCAGCTCCGGCGGCATTTACAGCTTTGGATGCAAATACACCCAACAGGATTGTCCCCAGCACACCACCTATTCCATGCACTCCCCAAACATCGAGTGCATCATCCCATCTCATCTTATTCTTCAGCTGAACTGCAAAGTAGCAGACTAAGCCGGCTACAGTGCCTATTATGGGTGCTGCCCACAACGGGACAAACCCTGCGCATGGGGTTATTGTCGCAAGACCGGCAATAGACCCGGTTAGCAATCCGACAAATTTGGGCCTCCTTTCTCTTACCCATTCAACAACTACCCATGCTACAGTTGCAAAGGATGCAGCCACATCCGTATTCAGGAAGGCAGTTGAAGTAATGAAATCCACGGAAATTTCACTGCCTGCATTGAATCCATACCAGCCAAACCACAACAAGCCACTGCCAATAGCGACTAACGGGATGCTGTTAGGTGTAGAATTTTTGTTTACACGGGCTCCAATATAAAAAACTGATGCAAGGGCTGCAAAGCCTGCCGTAGCATGAACAACAATCCCGCCTGCAAAATCAAGAACACCCCATTCAGCCAATAATCCACCACCCCAGATCATGTGAACGAATGGGTAATACACCAGTATCTGCCAAACCGTGAGGAAAATCAGATAGGATTTGAAAGTAACACGATTTACAAATGCTCCTGTAATAAGAGCGGGGGTTATAATGGCAAACATCATCTGGTAAGCGATGAATACAACTTCCGGGATCTTTCCGTTCGAATACATGGATGTGATCCCTACCCCATTAAGAAAGGCTTTGTCAAAATTACCCAACACCCCTCCAGCTCCTCCGCTGAAACAAAGTGAATAACCGAAGGCAAACCAGAGAACAGTTGTCCATCCTAATGATGCAAAGCTTTGTATCATAATTGCCAGGATGTTTCGTTTGGTAGCGAGTCCACCATAAAAGAATGCAAGTCCGGGGGTCATCAGCATGACAAGGCTGCATGCGAGCAGCATAAACCCGGTTGAACTAGTGTCTAACATGAGAAAATGAATTAAAGGGTTGTGAAACTACAGTGAGATTCCGAAAACTAGAAAAATGTTCTCGGCTTGCGGATTGGTTATGAGAGAAGTACTTATTGGCAGGGTAAATGTATCGGTGATTTTAATATCCCTGGTAGCGGTAATTCCGATGTTAATCACCCCGGGACCATTGCCATAATAACCGGTTTCACCTTTGGCTGTATCAGGTTTCGTGGGTGTGAAACCTAAGAAGGCGCTGCAGCCGGTTTCTTTTACGTTAAATGAATACCCTAATTCAATATAGGTGGAGAATTGGTTATCGCCATTGCTCTTTTTAGCATCGGCACCATATACATTGGTTGCAACCATAAGGCTAAGCGGAACTTTTTCAGTACCCAGGTATTTGGCTGAAATTTCGAACAAATGCCCGGTTTCATTTTTCCTGAAATTGAAATAATGGTTTGGCAGCGTATCCTCACCTGGAAGAAAATAATCAGTTGCCGTTATGTTAAATAGATCAGCGATTGTGTAAGATACATAAAGGTCAACCTCCTGGCTTGTAATAGCATGGTTGAATGAATAAGCGCCCCATGCACCCAATGCAAGATTTCCGCAGCTATATTCAAGGTTGGGCTGGATGCTGGGGGAAGAACCTCCCAGGTTCAAACCACGCCATATATACCGGCTCATAATATCAGCTGAAAGGTCCAGATTGCTTTTATTGATTTTTTCCTGGGCTGATAAAGTAGAAAAACTACCTGATAGCCAAAGCGTTAAAGTTAAAAGAAACAAAAAGGTTATACTTTTTTTCATAAAATGAAGTGAGTTTGTTTCACGGCAAAATTTGCTTTAGAAACCAGTTCACACAATAGAGAAATCCGGATTTTCAGTTGCACAAATTACGTAAAAAACTTGCTTGGAATACGTAATCAAATCAATCTTCTATATCTCTATTAATTTCTTCCTTATCGCGAATTTTACAAGTTCTGCCGTGGTATGAAGTTCAAGTTTCTGCATAATATGACTTTTATGCGACTCGATTGTACGTATACTGATGAAAAGTTTCTCTGCAATCTCATAATTTGGAATCCCTTCAGCCAGCATTTTCAGGACTTCCACTTCACGTTTCGATAATTCAGCCAGGTCTTTATCAACGGAATTCCTTGATTTTGCTTTCTTGATATAGCTTTTTAGCATGATCTCAGAAATCATGGGACTATAATAATCATTTCCTCCTGCAATGCTTCTGATCGCCTCAACCAATTCATCCCGTGTAGTGTTTTTCGGCAAATATCCCTTGGCTCCTTCGGCCAGCGCTTTAAAAATAAACTCTTCTCCGGTGTACATCGAAAGGATCAGGATTTTGAGGTCGGGGTAGTCATCACTGACTTTACTGCATATCTCCAGGCCGGAAATATCAGGGAGCTCAATATCCAGGATAAGGACATCTGCCTTTTTTTTTGTGAGGATTTCATACAACTCTTTACCGGTTGCTGCCTGGGCGATGATCTGTATATCCGGAACTCCATTGAGCATTGATTTCAAGCCATCTCGTACCACCTGGTGGTCGTCGGTCAGAATGATATTAATGAGTAAATCCTTCATCCTTTAATTGGTATTTGAATTTCAATCGTCGTTCCTTTGCCGTCCAGGCTGGAAATTGTAAATGAACCCTGAAGCAGGCTTGTACGCTCACGCATATTGTTCAATCCATTCCCGGGGCATGCCTTTTCGGTGTCAAAGCCTTTCCCGTTGTCGGAAATGCTGAGGAAAACATTCTCTCTTGTTTGGGCAATTTCAACTTTGGCAGCATTTGCCCCGGAATGTTTAACAATATTATTAAGTGATTCCTGCACGATCCTGAAAACATAGGTCTTTGCTTTGCGGCTTATATCCTGGAAGTCTCCGGCAGGATCGAAGGTGACTTCTATGTTGCTGTATTTTACGACTTCATCACAATGTTGCCTCAGGGCGGCAACCAAACCGAACTGGTTGAGCTGAGCAGGCATGAGGGCATTGGATATTCTACGTACTTCTTCAACCAATTGGTCGGAGCAGAGCTTGAGCTCAACCAGCGATGTCGCGGACTTGCCCATATCATCCGGTTTTATTGACTCCAACCTTAATTTCTGGGCAATCAGGGATTGCCCTAATCCATCATGCAATTCACGGGACAAGCGCTGCCGTTCCATATCCTGCCCGTCGAATGCTGCACGCATTCGCCTCACCCTTTCATCCTTCAATTCCAAGTCCTTTTCCTTGAGCTGTTCACTCATTCGATTAAAAGATTGCGCCAGTTCACCGATTTCATCGTTCGTGCTTACCTCCACCTTTGTTCCAAGTTTCCCTTCTCCCAGTTCCTGTGCAGCCTTTTGCAGACGGATGACCGGTTTTGTGATTTTTTTGGATAACACCCAGGTAGCAAAAAACACAATCAACGCAATAAATACGGTAATAAAGATCACATTATTCCGGATCGAATAGATGGGAATCATTGCTTCACGAAGATCAATCTCAGCTATAACAGCCCATTCGGGACAGGGAGGTCTCAACTGGGCGAAGGACCCCAATACCTGTATACCACGATAATCTTTCATCAGGTATGTGCCATTGCTTCCGCTAAAAGCAAGCCTGGCAGCGGATGTATCGACCCTGGTACTGAAAACAGCGTCCCTGGTAAACCTCGAACTGCTTCTTAAAAACCTGTCCTTGCCGGCCAGGTAAGCTTCGCCGGAATTACCAAGTCCATTCAAAGGACTGCGATCCGCCATTAGGCTGTCAAGGACAGTTGAGCGAAGTTCAGCGGCAATTGAGTAACCCGGCTGTGTTCCTTTTGGGCTAACCTGAACGATAATGTACTGCACCCAGTTCTCGCTTTCAGGATCATGAATCAGGTCGCTGATGAATGGGCCGGGAATTGTGCCTGCGCGAATGAATAGCGAATCAATTTGCCTGCTTCGAATATTGTTTGCAGATTCAACAAAATAACCGGAAATCGAATAAACAGCAGTTGCCCTGTTACCCTTGTTCAGAAATAGTTGATCGTAGAAACCATTTGAAGAGATAAGAGTTGCCAGCATACTGTTGCTTCCCGGGTACTTGCTTTGAGACTTAGGATCATCCAGGGAAAAGGATATTAAAGCAGGGTCCGAAGCCAGTGACTGAACTTCATGAATGCGGTCAAGATAGAATGCTTCAACTTCTTTCCTTTTTAAATACCTGACTGAGGCCAGCTGGTCGTAAGTGCGCGCCATTTGTGCCTTCCGGGCCGAAAGGTAAGAATACATTCCAACAATACCAATGGCTCCCATGCTGAGCAGCATGAAACTGATAATCAGTTTTTCAGATAGCGAGATCCGGGTCATTTGATAAGGGTAGGAATAGAATTCATTATTTCCCGGCGAAGCTCATTTCCTTTATCAACCGCCTGGCACCTGCATATTTGTCAATAATGAAGAGGCAATACCTGATGTCGAGCGAGATATTCCTGCATTGATCAGGATCATACATCAGGTCGCTCATAGTTCCTTCCCAGCAACGATCGAAATTGATACCGATAAGATTGCCATCAGCATCCAGGACAGGGCTGCCGGAATTCCCGCCGGTTGTGTGGTTGGAGGCAATAAAGGCCACATGCATGGAACCGTCATAATCACCATAAACGCCATAATCCTTTTTGGCATATAGTTCCTTTAATTTTGGTTCCACCTTGTAATCATATATCTCAGGATTTTCCTTCAGCATAATGCCATCCAAGGTCGTAAACCAATTGTAATCAACGGCATTGGCAGGAGAATATCCTTTTACATTTCCGTAGGAAATACGTAGGGTTGAATTAGCGTCAGGATAAAACCGTTTTGTAGTTTGCATCTCCATTTGAGCAGCCATATATATGCGTTGCAAACTGTCCGCCTTATTATAGAATGCAGTTACCACGGGCGCCAACCTGCTTTGAAGAAGGGAGTATACTGATAATGCAATCCGGTATGCAGGGTCCTTCTCAATTTTCCTGAAGTCCTTCCTGCTAAAATTGTTCAGTAAAGCAGTTGTTTTTTGCTGGTCGGCGAAAAAGGTTTTAACATATAGATCATCAGCCCAAAGTGAATAATTACCCTTGTATTCTTTCGTGGCTTCAGCGAAAATACCCGGTAATAATTCCTTGTCGCACTTAGTTCCATAGGTCCCCATCAGGGCTGCGAACGTTTCTTTGTCAATACCGGCATTGTAGTTTTTAAAATAGCCTTCGGCATTTGCAATAAGTTTCGCTACGGTCTTCTGGATTTCTTCATCAGCAACTGTTTTGTCTTTGCATTGTTTCACCAGGTTACTGAATCCGTAGGCATACCGGATAAGTTCAACCCCAAGTGCTCCTTCCGTAAGGTAAGTGTATGCCCGGTGGTAAGGGAGGAATGCATCACAGGACCCAATATATTCGGCAAGAAGGTTACTGTAGCGGGCCTTCCTGCTGTCATCATCATTAACCCAACTATTGAAGTCCTTCTCAAATGCTTCTTTTTTCTCAATTCCATCCAATATTTTAATCCCCCTGCTTTCGCCGATCATTTTCTTCCAGAAGTTGGCAGTACCTGCAGCTTTGGCTGAATACTGGATACGAATCAGTTTATCATTTGCCATTGCTTTATCAATGATATTGAGCTTTTGATTGCGCAGATCAATGGCAATGGGGTTCCGAAGGTTAGCAGCCATCTTTACGGCTGATGAAGGAAGATATTCTTGCGTACTGCCAGGAAATCCATAAACGAAAGTAAAATCACCCTCCTTTACCCCGTTGAGAGAAATCGTAAAGTACTTCTTCGGCTGATAGGGAATATTATCCTTTGAATAATCAGCAGGTCCGTTGTCCTTCCCTGCATAAATTCTGAAAACAGAAAAATCACCGGTATGCCG
>Ga0079306_1002141_pt1 | contig 11450 bp, 12 predicted proteins | sample Methanotroph_Enr_FD_79181 | JGI IMG/M metagenome (GOLD analysis project Ga0079306, IMG submission 79181) | Enriched soil microbial communities from Old Woman Creek wetland in Ohio, USA - Methanotroph_Enrichment_5 | ecosystem: Environmental > Terrestrial > Soil > Wetlands | place: USA: Ohio...
CCGCCGCGCTGATCGCGGTCGCGGGCTGCGCCTCGCCGACCTCGGCCGCATAGCACGCGCCGAGCAAGTCGATCGTGATCGCCTCGCGGCGCACGCGATTGTATGTGACCCGACATTCCCGCAGTGTCTTCTCCGCGCGCTCCGATGCCTCTTTCGTCGTCACCATCCGTGCACTCTGCTCACTGGCGTAGGACTCGAGCAGTACGTCGTTGAGTTGCGCGAGCAGTGACACCATCAGCAGATCGCGAATGACCTGTGAGAAGGACGACTCGTAGGACCACTGTTCGGGGCGAGCCTGCTCCGGCGGTTCCGGTTCGCGCATCGGCCTCGGTATGACGCCGATCTCCACCGGCAGCAGCCGCAGGAGCATCGGTGCGTGGTGGACCGGCGAGTAGAACCGCGTGAAGAGGACCCAGACCTCATCCGCCTCTCCGTTGAGGTAGCGATCGAGCAGTACTCCGAGGAGTCGACGGACCTCGCGTCCGGTCACGCCCTCGCGACACCATCCCTCCGCGTGCACGATTCTCGCACCGCGGCGACGCAGGTAGCTCTCTCCCCTCCGCCCCATCGTCACGAACTCCACGTCCTTGTTCCGGCGCGTGCTTCGTTCCCAGAACTCGAGCGCGTAGCGAGCGACCGCGAGGTTGTAGGCGCCGCACATCCCGCGGTCTCCGGTTACCACAAGAAGCGTGCGCCGGTCTCCGTATCGCGGGCGCAGCAGGGGTGAGACGCTTGCGAGATCGCGACCCGCCCCCGCCATGTATGCCTGCTGATTGCGAAGAACCTGCCGGAGCTTCTCGGTGTAGGCCTGCATCCGTTCGGCGCGCTCACGCGTGCGCGAAAGCTTCGCAGCCGAGACGGTCGCGAGCGTGCCTGTGACGGTCATGATCGTCTGAACCGACTTCATGCGCTGTCTGAGTTCGAGCAGCTTTTGCATCGATCACACCTCGCTAGGCGTTCACAGCAACCGGGGACCGCGCCGCGAGAAACTCGCGAACGAACTCGGCCGCTGCAGCCGCGAGTGTGGACTCAGTGGCAGGGGCGAGATCCCGCGTGTCCCGAATGGCCGCGAGCACCGAGGGGTAGCGCGCCTCGAGGAACGCCAGGAACTGCTGTTCGAACCGATGGATATCACGCAGTGGCACCGCGTCGACGAGACCGTTCACCGCGGCGTACAGGACGGCGACCTCCTTCTCCATCGAGAGAGGGGCGTGCTGGTCTTGCTTGAGAAGCTCGCGCTCGCGCTCGCCGCGGGTCAGCTGATCGAGCGTCGCCTGGTCGACCTCGGCGCCGAACTTCACGAACTGCGCCATCTCCTCGTACTGTGCCAAGTCGATGCGAAGCCGGGCTGCCACCTTCTTCATCGCCGGCGTCTGAGCCATGCCGCCAACGCGCGACACCGACAGGCCCGCGTCCATCGGCGGCCGGAACCCTTCGTTGAACAGACCGGCGTCAAGCATGATCTGACCGTCGCAGATCGAGATGGCATTGGTCGGGATGAACGCAGAGATGTCTCCGGCGAGTGTCTCGACGATGGGAAGCGCCGTCAGCGAACCGCCGCCCAGATCGTCGCGCAGCTTGGCTGCGCGCTCGAGCAGCCGCGAGTGGATGTAGAAGATGTCTCCGGGATAGGCCTCCCTGCCGATGGGTCGTCGCAGCAGCGCCGACATCTCGCGGTACGTCACCGCGTGTTTGCTCAGGTCGTCATAGATGATGAGCGCGTGACCACCACGGTCCATGATCGCCTCGGCAATCGTGCACGCGGTGTACGGGGCGAGGTACCGAAATGCAGGCTCCTCGTTCGGGAAGGCCGCGACGACAATCGTGTAGTCCATCGCTCCGTGCTCTTCGAGAACGCTCACGACGCGCGCGACCGACGACGCCTTCTGACCGATAGCGGCGTAGACGCACACGACGCCCTCCCCCTTCTGGCTGAGGATCGTGTCGATCGCAATCGTCGTCTTGCCTACCTTGCGGTCGCCGAGAACGAGCTCCCGCTGACCGCGGCCCAGCGGGACTAGGGCATCGAGAGCCTTGATGCCGGTGTGGAGCGGCTGCGACACAGGCCGCCTTCGCACCATCCCCGGGGCCACACGTTCGACTCGTCGCAGGTTGTCCAGTGGGATGGGGCCTTTGCCGTCGATGGGTTGCCCTAGTGCGTTCACCATCCGGCCCACCAGCGGATCACCCGTCGGGACCTCCAGCAGCTTGCCCGTGCGCTCGACGCCGGTCCCTATGTCCACGAGGTCTTCGGAGCCCAGCATGACGCAGCCGACGATGCCTCGGAGCAGGTTGAAGGCGATGCCGTACGGACCCGTAGCGAATTGCACGACCTCCTGCGAACCCACATGCGACAGACCCCGAACCAATGCGACACCATCGCCGACCTGCTCGACCACGCCTTTGCCGCTCGTGTCGGATACCCGGAGTATCGGCCGCGTTCGTGCGAGGACCCCCGACAGGTACTCCCGAGTCGATTGCAGCGAGCCCATCCGTGTTGTCTCTCGTCTCGAGAGCGTGGAATCGAGTGCATCGAGCAGAGCTTCGTTGAGATCGAGATCGATGCTGACGTCGCTGCCGAGACGCAGCACAGCGCTGGTCTCCAGACTCGGGTTCACGACGGTTTGGACAACGATGTCACGGCTCGCGGTCTCCGAGAGCTTCGTCCGGACCCTTTCGATGACGGACTTGGCAAGCGGAACGCGGCTCTCGAGGGTGCAGGTCGAGGCTGGCATCCGCTGCAGAAGCTTCCAGAGTCCTGGCTCGCTCACGTGTGCGAGCGGACCGGCGCTTCCAAGCATGTCTTCAAGCGCGATGTCGAATCGCGTGGAGTGCCCGACATCAAGGACAGCTCCCTCAATCGATGCGTCGACAATGGTCTCGAGAACGACCTCGCGGTCCGTGAGTGCCGCCAGCCTTGTACGGATGCGCTCTGCTGCGCTCGGGTCGAGCTCGACAGGCACCCTGAGGGTAGCGCGGAGGGTCGCAGAGCTATGGGGCTCGGCGCTCACGGCATGAAGCCTCCCTCACTCGACCTGCAAAGTGTCCATGCGTTCCAGGCTCGAAAGCACTACCTTCTCGGTGAGATCGCGCCGCTCGGCATCGGAGAGCACCTCTCTGAGGTAGCGACGCGCAACGACGGTCACGAGCACCACCGTCTCGTCGCACACCTGTGCCACGACGGCCGCCTTCTCTGCCTCGATGGTCCGACGCGCGACGGCCACGATCTCCGCGGCTTCCTGATCGGCGGCGCTCAGTGCCCCCGACCTCTCGGCTTCAACTTCTCCGCACGCCTGCGTCAGGGCGGACTTGGACTCTCGCCGCGCAGCCGAGACGATTCGCTTCGCTTCGCGTCCGGCCTTGGCGCGTTCTGCGTCGGCTGTCTCTGCCGCGTCCAACTCCGTCTTGACGCGCTGCGCCCGCGCGGCGATACCCGGGCCGAGCAGCCGTGGCACGAAGAAGGCAATCGCGGCGATGAGCAGACAGCCCTGAAAGAACTCAACGAGGAACTGAACGCTCAGTACCTCGCGACCGGCCTCCTGGAACAACTCGGCGAAGCCTGCCATCTCACGTCACCGGCTCTTCCGCGGCATTCTCGGCCAGCTGCTTGTCGACCAGTGCCCTGACAGCTCGCTCATCCACGGTCCCGATCAGGGTTGAGAGCGTCTCCACGACGGAGGTCGCAAGGGAATCGCGCATCTCGGCATGCTCGGACTCCTTCAGCCGCTCGACCTCTTCGCGCCCGGATGCGAGAATTCCTTCCGCCTTCGCCGTTCCCTGCGCGATTCGAGCTTCGCGCGAGGAAGCGATCTCGGCCTTGATCGCGGCGATGCGCTGCTCCTGCCGGGTTGCCGAGTCTGTCCATATCCTGTCCGCCTCAAGCTGCGCGTCCGCTACGAGCCGCTCGGCCTCCTCCCGAATCTGACGCCCCTGCTCGATCTTCGCATCGCGTTCCAGCATCACGCCTAGGAGGGGCCGGAAGAAGGTCCTGCGCAACACGAGCAGCGTGATCACGAACAGGACGATGACGCCCACTATCGTCACCAGGTTCAACTGGTGGATGGGATCGAGGTTCACGGCCGACACCCCCTCCGATCGAGCCGACGCTCGGCGGCTAGAACTTGCCGGCGATAGTCAGCCCGATGACCAGGCAGTAGATGACCAGCGCCTCGATGAGCGCCATGCCGATGAGCATCGCCGTGAACAACTCGCCCTTGACCTCGGGCTGTCGCGCCATGCCTTCAATGGCCGAGAGCGAGATGCGCCTCATCGCTAGTGCGGCGACGACAGCCACCGGCACAAGAGTCAGCGTAGGAACGAAGATGAGGAGCGTTTCTTTCACTGTGACTCGCCTCCCGTGACTAGCTGCTTACCGAGAGCGGCGGCCCTGCGTCTTCCGCCCAGCGAGAAGCGCCGCGAGCGCCTGGCCGCCCCTTCGTGTTTCGCCTGGTGCGTCATCGCGGTTCCAAGGAAGCTCACGGTGAGCAGAGTGAAGACAAGCGGCTGGATGAAGGCGGGAATCAGCCCGAGCCCATGGATGATGAGCGGGATCCCGTAGGGCGCGGACCGCAAGACCAGAAGTGCCACGAGGTACTCGCCGCCTATGTTGCCGAAGAGTCGCAACGAGAGCGAAGCCGCATGGCCCACCTCGGAGATAAGCTGGATCGGATTCGGCCATACGAGGTGAGTGAGCGCGGGCAGGATCCCCCGGTGGATGCCATTCAGAACGATGTTGCCGAGAACTGCGGTGAGTGCGAGCGCGAACGTCACGCCGAAGTAGGCTGTCGGCGGGATGTTCAGGAGGGGCAGCGGCACGATGAGCAGTAGGTTCGAGAGGAGGATGACGGCGAACAGCGTGGCGATGAACGGAGCGACGAGACCAACGACCGTCGCATCGATCCTACGGCTCTGCTTCACGAACCAGTCGAGGAAGTACTCCGCCACGTTCTGCGCGCCTGTCGGCACCTCGTGCATGACCATGCCGCCGATACGGCTCAGCGCGATCACGATGACAGCGCATACGATGCCGAAGTTCACCAAGACGATGTAGGGCATCGCTTCTTGGACAGCGGGGGCCAGCATCAGAATCAGCCTCCCTGCGTGCTCGCCGGACGCGCCGGAGGAGGTGCCGGCGGCACCAGCTCCACGATCGGTCGCTCAGATGAGGCTTCATTCTCCAGCTGCTGCCACTCCGCCAGCTGTTCGACCTGCTGGGCCTGCGGCTCCTGCGCCGCCTCCCGAGGCCGCCACAGCCGGGCAAGCGCCAGTCGCACGACAAACGTCGACAGGCCATAGACCACGAAAGCCGTGAACGTCGTGTTCCAGACTGCGAATGAGTCAGCCCGACTGGCGGCTACAACCCCGAGAAACACCGCCATCGCGGGAATCCCAACGAAGCCTGCGCCGAGCGCCGAGTAGAACACCACCGGTCCGTGCTGCTCCGAATGGAGCGCCACGTAGGACACCGTGAGCCCTGCAGCGAAGCCGAGCAGGCACATCACGGAGGCATCCCACCACCGGAAGGCGACCGTCAGGGCCGCAAGAAGCCCGAGGAAACATACGACCACGAGCGTGCCCCACGTCCACCGCATTGCGGCGACTCGAATCAGCCCCGACCGTTCCTCTTCGTCCATCTCCACGCCCCCCTCGAAGGGCGGGCACGTCTACGCCAACGAACAGTAGGAACGGAGGCCGGAGGAGGTTGGGGTTTGTGTCGGCATCACACGCTTGTGTGGTTCGGTTGACTTGGCCCTGTGCGAGCGTCGCCTCGACCGGCGCAGTTCCTCTAGGCGTACAGTCCCGTCATGCGCATCACCAACCGAATCACGCTGCCCCTCTGGGAGGGGCAGACACTGGTAGATACCCTCCACCAGCGTGGCTCAACCCGTGCTGCAGCGGTGCGGGACGACGGCTGACAGCTGCGGGTGCGTCACGATGCCCCTACGTCTGTGCCGGCGGCTCGAACGCCTCGGCGACGGCGCGCACGAGCGAGCCCATCGTCGACTCGCGCGCCTCGATGTCCTCGTCGTAGCCCAGGCGGTGCAGCGCCTCGGTCGTCACCGGACCGATGCTCGCGACAAGCGCGTCTTCCATGACGTCGTCGGGGTCGAGCCCCGATGAGCTGATCGCGTCGAGAAACGCCCCCGCGATCGCCCCCGACGTGAATGTGAGCACGTCGACGCCGTGCTCGCGCAGCCGGGCAATCACATCGGGATCAGGCGCCGCAGGCGCCGTGCGGTACACGACGACGACGTCGACGTCGCAGCCCATCTCGCGCAGCGCCTCCGGCAGCACCTCGCGCGCCTCCTCGGCACGCGGGATCAGCACCCGCCGGCAGTTCACGTCGTCCATCTCCTGGAACGCGGCCACGAGCCCCTCGGCGCGGAAGTCCTCCGGGACGATTGTTGGCGGGTAGCCCTCGGCGCGCATGCGGTGCGCTGTGGCCGAGCCGACCGCCGCCAGGCACGTGCTCGCCAGGTCGTCGTAGCTGCCGTGCTGGTCGCGGAATCGACGCAGGAACCGGTCGACGCCGTTGGTGGACGTGAAGATGATCCAGTCGTACGTGCCAATCGCCGCGATCGCTTCGTCGACGGGGCCCCAATCCTCGGGGTCCACCGTCTCGAGCACCGGCATCGCCAGCACCTCCGCGCCCAGTGCCTCGAGCGGCTCGACGAGCGAGTGTGCCTGCTCGCGCGTGCGCGTCACAAGCACAGAGCGCCCAGCGAGGGGCGCTCCGAGGTCTGTCTGTGGTGTCGCGGCTTCGTCGGGCACGCGGGCTCCCCTAGGTCTCGAGCAGGCTGTCGACGCTCGCCGCACGAATCTCCGAGAGGATCTCGTCGGCGCCCATCTCGACGAGCCTGGCGACGACGGTCTCGCCGAGGCCGATCGGGTCGCTGGCGGGGCCCTCTGCGCTCGTGCGGATGATGCGGTCGCCGGCGACGCTGCCCACGATCGCATCCATGCGCATGGTGTCGCCGTCGAGCACCGCGTAGGCGCCGATCGGCACCTGACAGCCGCCCTCGAGCTTGCGCATCACGACGCGCTCGGCGCTGACGCAGTCAAACGTATCGGGGTCGCAGATCGTGCTGCTGACCTCGCGCATGAACTCGTCGTCCTCGCGGATCTCGATACCGATGGCACCCTGGCCGACCGCGGAAACCATCTGCTCGGTCGGGATGTAGCTTGAGATGCGCTCGGCCCAGCCCATGCGGGTGATACCGGCCGAGGCGAGAATGACGACGTCGAGCTCGCCGTTCTCGGCCTTGCGCATGCGGGTGTCGAGGTTGCCGCGCACGTCGACGATCTCGACGTCCGGGCGGAGCGCGCGCACCTGCGCGATGCGGCGAAGCGAGCTCGTGCCAACCTTCGCGCCCTGCGGCAGCGACTCGAGGCTGTAGCCGGCACCCGAGACAAGCGCGTCACGCGGGTCGACGCGCTTGGGCATGGCAGAGATGTAGAGGCCCTCGGGGAGCTCGGTGGGAACGTCCTTCATCGAGTGGACGCACAGGTCGACAGTGCCGGCCATCAGCTCAACCTCGAGCTCCTTGGTGAACAGGCCCTTGCCGCCCACCTTGGCCAGCGGCACATCCAGGATTTTGTCGCCGGTGGTCTTGATGATCTTCAGTTCAACAGGAAGGCCGGTGATCTCTTCCACCAGCCCCTTGATGTACTCCGATTGCCAGAGGGCGAGCTTGCTGCCCCGGGTCCCGATTACCAGCTTCTCTCGGCTAGACGCCAATGGAGTCTCCCATCTCATTGCTCTTGGCAGTGGCGTTCTTCTCGCCACCTCTGCCCAGTATCGACTTGATCAGACCGAGCCCGTGAGGCACCTTGCCGTCCGGGTTCGAATCGAGGCCGTAGAGGAAACGTGCAGCCTCGACGTACTCGTAGCCGTCCTTCTCGCCCGCGACCCGCTTGAGGCGGGCGGTGGGACCGTGCAGCATCTTGTTCACTATGGCGCATGACAGCGCCTCGACCGTGGCGAGTTCCTTTTCCGAGAGCCCCCCGAGGCGCTTGATCGCCTTCTCGAGTTCCTCGGTGCGAACGCGTTCGGCCTTCGCGCGAATCGCCGCGACGGTGGGGACGACCTCCATCGACTCGATCCAGCGCTCGAACTCGCCCATCTCCTGGGCGATGATGACCTCGGCACGCTCGGCCTCGCGCATACGCTCCTCGAGGTTCTGCGAGACGACGCCGTTGAGGTCGTCGATGTCGTAGAGGTAGACGTCGGCGAGGTCGTTGACTGCGGGATCGATATCCCGAGGCACCGCGATGTCGATGAGGAAGAGCGGGCTACCCTTGCGGCCCTTGCGGGCGGCGGCGACCTTATCCTTGGTCACGACGTACTGCGTGGCAGCCGTCGAGGAGATGACGATATCTGCCTCGGACATGCGGTCGAAGAGATCCTCGTAGGGAATCGCCTCGCCGCCGAACTTGTCGGCGAGCTCCTGTGCGCGTTCGAACGTGCGATTTGCGACGAGAACCCGCTTCACGCCGTTCGCGACGAGGTGCTTGGCGGTCAGCTCGCTCATCTTCCCCGCGCCGAGCACGAGGATCGCACGGCCTTCCAGGCTCTCGAAAACCTTCTTGGCGAGTTCGATGGCGGCGTAGCTGATCGAGACGGCGTTCTCGCCGATCTCCGTCTCGGTGCGTACGCGCTTGCCGACCTCGAAGGACTGGCGGAACAACTTGTTGAAGATGCGCTGGCTGCCGCCGTTGAGGAAGGAGTGCTCGTAGGCTTCCTTCACCTGGCCGAGGATCTGCGCCTCGCCGAGAACCATGGAGTCCAGAGACGCTACGACGCGGAACAGGTGGCGAATGACCGCCTCGCCCTCGGAGATGTAGAGGTAGCGGGTGAGCTCGTGGCGATCGAGGTCGTGGTACTCGCACATGAAGTCGATGACCGCGCCGGGGCCGTCGAACTCCGAGGAGGTCACGGCGTAGACCTCCGTGCGGTTGCACGTGGACACGATCACGGCCTCGTTGACGGCCGGGGTCGAGGTAAGCAGCGATAGCGCCTCCGCCTGGCAGTTCGCCGGGAAGGTCAGCTTCTCTCGAATCTCAACTGGTGCGGTCTTGTGACTCAGACCGACAAGCGTCAGATGCATCGAATCGCTTCTCGTATGGCCGTATTGCGGACATAGATACGCCCTCGCCGGTGCGGTGCGTGTTGTTCAGGCAAGCAGGCCCGGCGAGGGCGATGTCGTACGCAAAGGAAAACGCACCACTGCTTCATGCCTGAACGCTCGAATCTTATCACCGAACAACCCTTAACGGCAATTAGCGAGACCCCTCTAGAGCAAGCGAAGCGCATGCCGAGACGGGCTCTAGGGCTTCTGCGAACGTGCCTTCTTCACGTCGCCATCGACGATGCTGAAGAAGAGCTCCGGAAGCAGCCCCTTCAGGCGGAAGTAGAAGGCGCTCAGCCCGTCGGGGATGATGTAGTACCGCCCGCCCGCAACCCCCTTCGCAATCGCTTCGGCGACCTTCTCGGGAGCGATGGGCTTGATGTTGCCGGCGATGGCGTGGGTCTCCTTGGGGCGCAGCGTGTGCTCGTACGCGAGCGCGGGCGTATCGGTGTCCGGCGGGCAGACGATGTGCACGCTGATACCCTCGGGCCGAAGCTCGAAGCGCAGCGCCTCGGTGAAGCCCATGATCGCGAACTTCGCCGAGGAGTATCCGGTGTAGCCGTAGATGCCGAGATACCCCGCGACCGAGCTCACGTTCACGATGTGGCCGCGCTTGCGCTTGAGCATGTGCGGCACGGCCGCGCGGCACGGGTAGACGACGCTCCAGTAGCCGTTGTCCATGTTGGACTCGAAGTTCTCGAGCGGCATCGTCGCGAATTCGCCGGGAACGATGACGCCGGCGGAGTTGACCAGGATGTCGGGCCCAAAGCCGGCCTCGACGAGCGAGTCGATCGCAGTGCGCGCTTGCTCGAAGTCGGCGAGGTCGGCGCTGCGTGTCTCGACGCGCTGCTCGGGCGTCGCGGCGGCCGTGCGTAGCTCGGCAGCTGCGGCGGCGAGCTTCTCGGCAGATCGGCCCACGATGGCGACGTCATAGCCCCGCCTCGCACACAGCTTCGCTGTGGCAAGACCGATTCCGCTGCTGCCACCGGTGACGATGACGGTTGGACGCTCGCCCATGGTCGTTCCCTCTCGCTGAGACGTGTGGCTAGCGACCGAACACGTGGAAGCCGATGGGAACGGAGCGCGCGATGATGGCGACGATGATGACCATCACGAAGCCGCCGAGCGCAACCCATGATGAGGTGCGGTTCGACGCGTTGTTGCGGTAGACGAGCACGAGGTACGCGCCGAAGACCAACCACACCAAGCCCGACCCCATGATGCGCATGTCAAACCACCACTCCGGGACGCGCGCGCTCACCGCGCGCAGGATTCCGAGGAGCAGGCCCGAGGTGTAGACCGGGAACGCTATCGAGATCGTCCGGCGAGCGATCATCTGAAGTGTCGTCAGCGAGGGCAACCGCCGCGTGATGATGTTGGAGCGACGCGTCTTGAGCTTGCCCTCCTGGAACAGATAGATGCCCGATGAGATCGCGCCGATGATGAAGCCTGCATTCGCGAAGACGATGAGCCCCACGTGGAAGGCGACGAGCCCGCTCTGGAGCAGCGGATCGGCCATGACCTCGTTGGGCGACGCCGGGTTGAGCGCGGCCAGAATCTCAGACGCGCCCATGAAGAACACAGCGACCGGCACGAGGAACGCGCCGTAGATCTTGATCTTGATGAGGTGCTCCATCACGAAGTACATGAGCACCATCGCCCACGATGCCAGCATGAGCTGGTTCGCGCCGGTCAGCTGCGTTCCGCCGTGATAGATCGAGTTCGCACCGATGGACAGCGTCTGGCAGATGAACCCGGCACCGACGTGCGCCCGCGCCCAGAAGCCGACCTTCGAGCGCTTGAGGACGAACTGGTAGCCATAGAGGACGGTCGCTGCGATATACAGTGCTATCGAGAACCAGAACAAGATGAACGATGCCTGCGCCACGTTCGCCCTCCTTTCAATTTCTGTGTGTTGCGGGGACTAGGGTACTACGAGTGGGAGCTACTGGGCGGACCCACTCCGGCTAGCGGCGGTCTCCTCGAGAATGACCATCTCCTTCTCGAGACGCATGAGCCGGCGAAGCACCGTCGTGATGTAGACGACGAGCGCGACCCACAGGACTGCGTACGCGGCGATCACGTAGGGCGCGTCGGCGAGCACCAGCTTGTAGAGCTCCATGTTCGTCGGGTCGAGAGTCATTGCACGCTACCTCCTCGGCGGGGAAATGCCCGCAATCAGCCTTCCAGAGAGTCCTTCACGATCTCGAGACGCTCGCGCATCTCCTCTTCGCGCACGCGGATCGTGTACACCGCGTAGCCGATGAGCAACATGCCCACCTGCGCCACGATGAACGGGATGAGGTTCGACGTCGCCATTCC
>Ga0079306_1002146_pt1 | contig 11437 bp, 7 predicted proteins | sample Methanotroph_Enr_FD_79181 | JGI IMG/M metagenome (GOLD analysis project Ga0079306, IMG submission 79181) | Enriched soil microbial communities from Old Woman Creek wetland in Ohio, USA - Methanotroph_Enrichment_5 | ecosystem: Environmental > Terrestrial > Soil > Wetlands | place: USA: Ohio...
GCAGGAATGGCGACTGGCTTACGAAGCCGGAATGTTTACCGAATTTATGGAACAGCGCGCTCCCGGACACACCGCCCTAGACGGGAAAATTTATCACAAAGGAATGTTGGATTATAAGCGTGAGATAGCCGCCCACCTGGCTTCGCTCGATTACCTCAACGATCCTGAGGCTACCGACAAATCGGAAGAATGGAAAGCCATGGACATTTCGTGCGATGCCGTCATCCTTTTCGCCGAACGTCATGCTGCACTGGCCGAAGAAATGGCTGCCACCGAAACCGATCCGGCCCGAAAAGCCGAACTCCTGAAAATTGCTGAAGTTTGTCGTTGGGTTCCGGCCAATGCGCCGCGCAACCTGTGGGAAGCCATCCAAATGTACTGGTTCGTTCACCTCGGAACCATTACCGAACTGAACGGCTGGGATGCCATGAATCCGGGACATTTCGATCAGCACCTGACTCCGTTTTACAACAAAGGGTTGGCCGACGGAACACTTACCCGCGAGCAGGCCAAAGAACTGATTTCGTGTTTCTGGATCAAGGTAAACAACCATCCGGCACCGCCCAAAGTGGGAATTACCGCGCGCGAAAGCGGAACCTACAACGATTTCACCAACATCAACATTGGCGGCATCAAAAATGATGGAAGCGACGGAACCAGCGAAGTCTCGTACATCATGCTCGAAGTGGTTGAGGAACTTCATATTCTTCAACCCGGAAGTTCGGTGCACATCAGCGCCAAAACTCCCGATAAATTTCTGCACGCTGCAACGCGCGTCATTCGCCAGGGACATGGTTATCCGTCGGTTTTTAATCCTGATGTGTATGTTCAGGAATTGATGCGACAAGGCAAATCGCTGACCGATGCCCGCGAAGGTGGATGCAGCGGCTGTATCGAGGTTGGTGCTTTTGGTAAAGAAGCTTACCTGCTCACCGGCTACCTCAACGTTCCGAAAATCATCGAAGTCACTTTAAATAATGGCATCAATCCGGTAACCGGAATTCGGGTTGGGCTGGAAACCGGCGATCCACGCACTTTTGCAAGTTACGACGAATTGTACGATGCGTTCCTGAAACAACTTAATTATGTGGTCGATCTGAAAATGCGCGTGAGCAATTACATCGACCGCATGTTTGCCAAATATGCACCGGCTCCATTCCTTTCTATTGTCACCGAGGATTGCGTCAGTCGCGGGAAAGATTACTACGATGGTGGCCCCCGATACAATACCAGCTACATTCAATGTTGCGGACTGGGAACCGTAACCGATAGTTTGGCCGCCCTCAAAAAACATGTGTTCGAAGACCAGACCTTCAGCATGGATCGGGTTTTAAAGGCTGTTCTGAACGACTTTAAAGGCGAAGAAGTTTTGCGTCAAACCATCATGAATCGTACACCTTTCTTCGGAAACGACAATGACTATGCCGATTCGATTGCCGTGAAAGTGTACGATGATCTGGTCTCGGCCATCGACGGCAAGCCAAACATCAAACCCGGTGGAAAATATCACCTGAACATGCTTTCGACCACTTGTCACGTGTATTTCGGAAAAGTGATGGGAGCCACACCAAACGGACGAATGGCCGGCAAATCCATTTCCGACGGAACTTCGCCATCGCATGGCGCCGACACGCACGGACCATCGGCAGTCATCAAATCGCTGACTAAATTCGATCACATCAAATCGGGTGGCACCTTGCTGAATCAGCGCTTTTTGCCTAGCCTGCTTAAAAAGGAGGAAGACGTCAAAAAGCTCGGACATCTCATCCGGAGCTATTTTACGCTGGGAGGTCACCACATTCAGTTCAATATTGTGGATACCGCAACTTTGCTTGCTGCACAGGCTTGCCCTTCGGATTACAAAGACCTGATGGTGCGAATGGCCGGATACAGCGACTATTTCAACGACATGAATGCCGATCTTCAGCAGGAAGTGATTGAACGCACCGAAAACGATGGGTTCTGATATTTTATTAATCCTGACAGGTTTTCGAAACCTGTCAGGATTGGACAAAAACGAACAATGAATCAACCTTTTATCTTCGATATCAAGCGATACGCCATCAACGATGGTCCGGGAATCCGGATTGTCATTTTCCTGAAAGGCTGTAACCTGAACTGCGCCTGGTGCCACAATCCGGAAAGTATTTCAACTAAAACGGAACGAATGTATGCACCTGCAAAGTGCATACAGTGCGGAACCTGTGTGTTGACTTGTCCTGAAAAAGCGCTGACTTTAACTCCTGAAGGAATTGTTACAGATACTGAACGATGCAACATGACTGGCCGCTGCGCCGAAGTGTGTCCTACCAAAGCCATCGAAATTTCAGGTAAACCCATGCCTGTTGCCGAAATCATGAACGAGATTGAAAAGGAGCGAGTCTTCTTTGATCAGTCTGGCGGCGGAGTGACATTTTCAGGTGGCGAACCATTGCTGCAATCTAAATTTTTAATTGAACTGCTTGATGAATGTGGCAAGCGTGGAATACACCGGGCTGTTGATACAGCAGGATTGACCAACACCGAAATCATTCTGGAAGTGGCCAAACGAACCGATCTTTTTCTGTACGACCTGAAGCTGATGGATTCTGAGAAACACCGGAAATGGGTTGGAGTACCGAACGAGAAAATACAGGAAAACCTGAAAATACTGGCCGAAACCGGAGTGAAAATCGTTATCCGGATTCCGCTGATTGGAGGGGTGAACGACGATTCAGCAAACATGGAAGCAACTGCGCGATTTGTTTCTGAACTTTCAGGAGAAAAAAAGGTAGTGAACCTACTACCCTACCATAAAATTGCACAGACGAAATACCAGAAACTGGGACGACCGGAAGAATTTCTGCTTCTGGAAGAACCGACAAAAGAAACTCAGCAACAAGCCTTGACCATTTTTGAAAAATATGGAATTCAGGCCAGCATTGGCGGGTAAACCAAACTAACGATCAAGCCTGAAAGGATTTAAATTCAGGCTTGTTTTTTCTCCTGAAATAAGCTCGGTAAGCAACAACCCGGTTGCCGGAGCTAATGTTACGCCCATCATGGAATGCCCGGTACCTACAAATACATTTTGAAAGGCAGTAATACATCCAATAAATGGCAATCCGTCGAAAGAGCATGGCCGGTGACCCTGCCAGATTTGTTCCTGTTCTATTTTCATACCAACTTCTGATGGATAAAACTGTCCAACAGCTTGAATGATCTGCTCAATTCTCGCCTTCCTGATTTCCATTCCGCCAAATCCCAGTTCCATTCCACCACCAAATTGGGTTCGTTCTGTGCCAAACGGAGTAACCGCAACATTGGCATCAGCTAACAAGGCCGGATAATGGATCGGACGAACCGTATTTACTTTAAAACTATATCCTTTACCTGGTTGAACATCAAGATTTATCTTCAGTTGTTTTAATATTTGAGTACTCCAGAATCCGGCGGTAATAACCAGTTGATCGAATTCAAATGTTCCGTTTTCGGTTTCAAGTGCAATTGCACGTTGTCCTGAAGTGATAATCTTTCGAACGGCACAATTTCGGACCAGGGTCACTCCTGATTTCTCCAAACCGAAAATCAAGGATTTCATCAATGCCGAAGGGTCTAAATGATCATCCGATTTGTAATGTACACCTCCGGAAACATTGGGTTTTGCATCGAATTCCAGGCTTTGAATTTCGGTTGACGACAAGGCTGAGACCTCCAATCCGGCATGACGTGCTATTTCGGCTTCTTCCATCAGTTCATCGCCGGTTTGCTGCGACCGGTAGAGCATCAGCAAACCTTTATGCCAAAGCGGGAAATCCAAATCTCCCGACACTTTCAATTCAGCATACAAACTTTTGCTGAAGAGACTCAGTTCTTTCAATACCGAAATCGATTCGTTCACATGTTTGGAACAAGCAGCTCCCGTAAACCGCAGGTACCAGCGTATCAAATCAGTATCAGGTGCCATCCTGACGGCAACCGGAGATGTTGGATTAAACATGTTTTTGATTCCTTTTCGCAACATCCCCGGCGAGGCCAGCGGTACGACATGACTGGGTACGATCAGTCCCGCATTTCCAAAAGAGCAACCGTCAGTCAGATTGCCACGATCAATCACCGTAATTTCTGCTCCCTTTTTTCGAAGATACCAGGCCGTAAATAAACCAATTACGCCACCGCCAACAATTACAATTTTGCTCATTTTATCTGTAAATAAATGTGAAAATAAAACACGAAGCCACTAAGTCACAAATGTTTGATAATCAAATAAATAAATTCATGTCATTGTGCCTTTGTGTTTAAAATATTTTCTTTTCGGACAGCCTCCCGGAGGAGTGGCAGCGATAAAATCAGATTACCTGAAATCCGAATGCATAAGGATCGTCCTCGTCGTCGATAAAAATGTTGTTGTATCCGGTAATTTTAGCCCAACCTTCGATGCTCGGAATGATGGCATCCAGGTCGCCAATTTTGGTCACATCTTCCACCCTTCCCAAAAACTGACTGCCAATAATACTTTCATGCAAAAATTCATCACCTTTTTTCAGTTTGCCACGCGCTGTCAGTTGTGCCATCCTGGCCGAAGTTCCTGTTCCGCAGGGTGAGCGATCGATGGCTTTATCACCGTAAAAAACAGCATTTCGTCCGTCTGCTTCCGGGGAAATCGTTGCACCGGTCCATTCAATATGACTGACTCCCTGAATCTGTGGATTTTCAGGATGTGTGAACGCATATTTTTCGTTGATCAGCTTGCGCAACGGACGGCTGAAGGCAATCAATTCGTCGGCTGAATAATTCTGCAACCCTTTAAAGTTTTCCTGAGGATCGACAATGGCGTAAAAGTTTCCGCCATATGCTACATCAAAAGTTAGCTTGCCTAAATGAGGCGATTCAATTTCTAAGTCTTTTCCGGCAAGGAAAGATGCTACATTAGTCAGTTTCACCGAACTCACCTTTTTCCCGTTCATTTGATACTTGATCTTGATCAATCCGGCTGGAGCTTCAACCAGCAACTCACCCGGTTTTTTCGGGGTAACCAGTCCCTGTTCGATGGCAACGGTTACCGTACCAATCGTTCCGTGGCCGCACATGGGCAAACAGCCGCTGGTTTCGATGAATAAAATTCCCATGTCATTGTCCGGATCAGACGGTGGAAAGAGGATACTTCCCGACATCATATCGTGACCGCGTGGCTCAAACATCAGCCCTTTCCTGATCCAATCGAATTCTTTCATGAAATGAAGACGGCGCTCGAACATGTTCTTTCCTTCCAGAATGGGCGCGCCACCGGCAATTACCCGCACCGGATTTCCGCAGGTATGGGCGTCGACACAAAAAAATGTCTTTGAAGCCATGATGCTAATTTTTAAGGGGTTCTTTAGTTAATTGGCCATCAACCCGTCGCCAGACAGCCAATGGATTGGCATTTTTCAATTCATCCGGCAAATACCCGTCCGGAGCATCCTGAAAAGCCACCGGCCGGACAAATCGTTTGATGGCATCCACTCCCACCGAGGTAAACCGCCCGTCGGTTGTAGTCGGAAATGGTCCGCCATGCTGTTGCGAATAACAGACTTCAACACCGGTAGGCACGCCATTAAAAATCAAACGGCCAACTACTTCCTGAAGGATTTCAATGTGACTCCGGAAAGCAGTGAAATCGCCGGAAGTTCCAAATACAGAAGCTGTCAGCTGACCCGAAAATGATTTCAGCACCTGCATCAACTCATTTTCACCGTCGCATTCAATCAAGAGCGAAAATGGCCCGAATATTTCTTCTGCCAAATCAGGACTAGCAATAAAATCTTTTCCGGATACTTTTGCCACGACAGGCTTTCCTCGTAATACAGCAGATTGCTGCTCCGATTCGGCCAACTTTTCAATCGCTGCATCATCCAAAATGTGTTTCACTTTTCGTTCGAAGTTGCTGCTGATGTTCACATGCAGCATGAGCTCCGAAGTAAGTTTCCGAACCTGAATGGCCAATTCTGTGATGAAAGCGGAGGTTTCGGGAGATTTGCGTGCTATCAGCACTCCCGGATTGGTGCAAAATTGGCCTGCTCCAAGATTAATCGATCCGGCAATGATAGCAGCCAGTTTTGCAGGGTCTTCTTTCACCTTTTCAGGAAGGAGTAAAACTGGGTTCACGCTTCCCATTTCGGCAAAAACTGGAATGGGTTCTTCTCGCTTTTGAGCAAGTTCAAACAAACTTTTCCCTCCGGAGAACGAACCGGTGAAAGCCACCGATTTCACTTCAGGATGAAGCACGAGCGCCTGTGCAACTGAAAAATCGATGGCGTTGAGCGACGAGAAAACCCCATCGGGCATGCCTGTCTTTTGTGCTGCCCGAATGATGGCACCAGCAACCAGTTCGTTGGTTCCCACATGGTACGGGTGAACTTTTACGATAACCGTATTTCCGGCAGCCAAAGCCGAAACTGTATCGCCGCCCGCCGTTGAAAATGCCAACGGAAAATTACTTGCAGTGAAAACCACGACTGGTCCAACTGCTTGCAACATTTTTCGGATATCCGGCCGAGCCATCGGTTTGCGGTCGGGTTGAGCCTGATCGATCGATGCTTCTACCCAGTATCCGTCTTCGAGAACGGAAGCAAACAACCTTAGTTGAGCTACTGTTCTGCCCCGCTCCCCCATAATCCGACCTTCGGGCAAAGCCGATTCTGAACAGGCCCGTTCAATCAGGTTAGTTCCCAAAAGTTCAATTTCTTCGGCAATGGCGCGGAGAAATGTGGCCTTTTCTTTCCCACTTTTCTTTTTGTAGGTTTGGTAAGCTTCAGCAGCTTTTGCCACAGCCATATCTGTTTCATTTTTTGTTGCCTGAACAAACAACTCGGGCAGTTCCTGAAAGCTAAGCGGACTGAAGGTTTTGAAGGTTACCGAACCTTCAGATGACAGCTCACTTCCGATAAAGTTTTTTCCGTGAATCATGGCGAATTTTCTTAAAGGTTTAGGTAATCGGGTAACTCCGGGCGAGTTGCCAAAGCTTCATTCAGAATGTTAAGGATTCGTTCACGTTCAGCCCCAATCAACGGAAGGCGCGGTGCACGTACAATTTCATTGCCCAGTCCGGTCAAAGTTTCTGCAAGTTTAATATTCTGCACCAGTTTGGTCGACACATCGAGTTCGAGAACAGGGAGAAACCAGCGGTAAATCTTCATGGCTTCCTGAACTTTTCCAACTTTAATCAAACGATAGATGGCAACTGTTTCTCGGGGGAATGCACAAACCAGTCCGGCAACCCAGCCATCGGCGCCCATAAGCAAGCTTTCCATTCCCAATGTATCAACACCGGTGAGCACGGCAAAGCGATCGCCAAACGCGTTTTTCATCCGGGTTACATTCGAAATGTCGCGTGTCGATTCTTTCACGGCCTGAACGGTAGGCAGATCTTCCAGCTGACGGAACATATCCGGAGAAATCCAGATTTTATAATCGGCTGGATTGTTGTATAAAATGATGGGCAATTCGGTTGCCTGAGCAACTGTGCGAAGAAATGTTACCGTCTCACGATCGTCGGAAGTGTAACGCATGGGCGGCAAAAGCATCAGCCCGTCGGCACCGCGATCACGGGCACGGAGCGCTGAATCAACGGCTACTCTTGTCGATTGCTCGGCAATGTTCATCAGCACCGGAGTTTTTCCAATCACCGCCTTTACAGTGTGGCTGAGTAATTCATCTTTTTCCACCTGAAGCAGCGTACTGGCTTCACCCAGCGATCCGCCAAGAATGATTCCATCAACTCCGGCACTTAACTGAGCGTTTAGATTGACATCAAAAGCATCCAGATCAAGCCGGTCATCGCTTTTAAATTTAGTCGTAACCGCGGGGAAAACCCCCTTCCATTCGAATTTCATTTTTTCGGGTATTAAATGTTCAACAATCTCTTTTTCAAATAAAGGATATAAATATCTTTTTCTGCAAAGTTATTTTGAATGAATCCAGATAATACCTTGATTTTATCCTGAACCAATACGATCTTACCATTGTTTTAATGAAAAATGTATTGAGTGAGAATATTTAATATTAATTCTATGGATTGTATGGAAGATAATCAATCAGGAATATAGGAAAAATTAGCGTCTATGAAGATTCTGCCTTTCAAAATAGCGAAACCGGTTAATGAATCATTTTGGGTTCAGAATGATCAGCTTCCGCATTTGTATGACATTCTGCATCAACACGATGAATTTCAGATCACACTCATCCAGGAGAGTACAGGCAATGTGATAGCCGGCAACTGCATCAATGAATTTAGGCCAGGTGACATTTTTGTGCTTGGGGCCAAATTACCCCATGCTTTCCGAAACGATCCGAATTATTATAAGCCGGAAAATAACCTGAGGGCTAGAGCACTCTCGGTGTACTTTGAATGGAAAAGTCTTGGTTCAGGATTTATGGAACTTCCGGAGACCAAGTCCTTGGTAGAATATAAGCAAAAGGCCGAACGGGGCATTTTTTATCCCGGAAACCTCAATCAGGATATTGCCCGGAATCTGGAAAAACTGGCGACGCTGAATGAACTCGACCGGCTGATTTTATTGCTGACAGTGCTCAACCAACTGTCGAACGCTGCAAACAAACAGACCCTGGCAACCGAAGGAACCTACAGCACGATGAATGAAACGGATGAAAAAAGGTTGGATGCGGTTTACCGGTTTACACTCAATGAATTTCACCGTCCGATACGATTGCAGGAAGTGGCTAAAGTGGCCAACATGACTATAAACTCATTTTGCCGCTATTTTAAGACCCGAACCCGAAAATCGTATCTTGATTTCCTGACGGAATACCGGATTGGCCATTCGTGCAAGCTGCTGCAGCAAGAGGAGTATGGTATATCAGAGATTTGTTACCGTGTGGGTTTTGGTAATTTGTCAAATTTCAACCGGAAATTCAAGGAACTTAATGGATGTACGCCAAAAGAATATAGAAAAAAACAAAAACATGTCTGAGGCTAATAAAAATAGAATTCTGCTACTTCATAAAATCAGAAGCAGCAGAATTCATTGAACAACTCATTCGCCCTCAGAATTGTAAACGAATCTAAATTAGCTTATGAATTGCGGATCGCCTCAACTTCTTCAATCGTTTTGGGTTTTGCTTTTCCCAGACGTTGATAGCCGTTTTCGGTAACAAGGAAATCCTCCTCGTTTCGAATTCCACCAAAATTTCTGAATTTATCAATCTCGCTCCAATTCAGAAAATCGTTAAACTTTCTCTCAGATTTCCATTTATCGATTAATTCAGGAATAAAATAGATGCCAGGTTCGATGGTAAAAACATGTCCCGGACGAAGTTCTTTGGCTAAACGGAGAGATTTCAATCCGAACTGAGTACTCTTCGGTTCACCGTTGTAGCCTACCCAAATTTCGCCTAAATCTTCCATATCGTGCACATCCAAACCCATCATGTGACCAGTTCCACATGGGAAAAACAAGGCATGTGCCCCGGCAGCAACGGCTTCAGAAGTATCTCCCTTCATTAAACCCAATTCTTTCATCGAGGTGGCGATTGAAAGACAGGCCGAACGATGAACTTCCCTAAACTTAACTCCTGGAGCAATGGTCTGAATAGCAGCTTCGTGCGCCAGCAGGCTTGCCTGATAGATTACTTTCTGAACATCAGTAAATTTAGTGCTCACCGGGCAAGTACTCGAAAGATCGCCGGCATAATGCATAGCCGATTCAGCACCGGCATCCAGAAGGAATAAATCGCCTGCTTTCAGTATGTTATGGTGCGAATGATTGTGTAGCGTTTGACCGTTGATGGTAGCAATAATCGGAAAGGCAATGCTGCAATTCTGTTCCAACGCGATCTCATAAACCCGCGCAGCAATTTGTGCCTCAAGCAGTCCAGGATGAGCCATTTTCATTGCCGCAACATGCATATCAACCGATAAATCAACCGCTTTCTCGATTTCCGCGATTTCTTCAACGGATTTAATCTCACGTTGGCTAATCACCGCTTTCACCAGTGCTAAAGAAGCTCCCCTATTGATCCGATCGGGGGAGATATCAAGAAGATGCTGAAGTTTCAGTTTGTTTTCAGGACGATAGGGCGGCAAAAAATGAATTTTCTTTCCGGAAGCCTGAGCTGCCTTCAAGGTTGGAACTAAACCCGCCACCGCTTGTGTTTCGGTTATGCCAGCCTGAATAGCCCGATCGGCAATCGTAGGTTGAGGTCCCATCCAAACCACATCATCAATCGTATAATCATTTCCAAAAATGATTTGTTTTTGATTATCAACATCGATTATCGCTGCCAATGAGGGAAAATCAATCCCAAAATAATATAAAAACGAGCTGTCCTGCCTGAAATGAAAGGTGTTGTCGGTATAATTCATGGGGGATTCATCATTACCTAACAACAGGATTACTCCTGAACCAATTTTCTCACAAAGAATCTTTCTTCTTTGAATATAAACTTCAGCTTTAAACATATGTTTTTCCCCTTTTTAGTTTGAAATATTATTCCTGATCAGGCAAAAAGTTAGGATACATGTAACTCTTTGGAGATACAAAGTTTTCCTTGATGGTACGGATGGAAGTCCAGCGCAGGAGATTAAATACCGAGCCGGCTTTATCGTTTGTACCTGAGCCTCTTGCACCACCAAATGGCTGCTGACCAACGGTAGCGCCTGTTGGCTTATCGTTGATATAGAAATTGCCTGCAGCATTTTCGAGGCGTTTGGTCATTTTCTCGATACTGAAACGATCCTGAGAAAAGATGGCACCGGTCAATGCATAGGCCGAAGTCTTATCCAGAATATCCAGCGTTTTGTCTAAGTCTTCATCTGCATAGACAAAAATAGTCAAAACCGGTCCAAAAAGTTCTTCAACCATGGTGACATAATCCGGTTTTTTGGCCAAAATGACGGTTGGCTCAATAAAATAGCCCACCGATTTATCGCATTTTCCGCCGAATATTACTTCAGCATCTTCATCTTTGCGTGCTGCTTCTATAAAACCTGCAAGCTTATCGAACGAAGCTTCATCAATTACTGCATTCACAAAGTTGGTGAAATCTTCAGGAGGTCCCATTTTTACAGTAGCAAGTTCGTTTCCCAACCGTTCGCAAACTTCAGTCCAAATACTTTCAGGAATGTAGGCTCTCGAAGCAGCAGAACATTTCTGCCCCTGATACTCGAATGAACCGCGCAACATGGCTATTGCCAGTGCCTGTGGATCGGCCGTCGGGTCGGCAAAAATAAAGTCCTTACCACCGGTTTCGCCAACAATTCGCGGATATGATTTATATCTATGAATATTCTCTCCGATTGTTTTCCACATCCCCTGGAATACTCCGGTTGATCCGGTAAAATGGATACCGCCAAAATCAGGCGATTGGAAAATAACATCAGCTGCTGTTGGGCCTCCAACATAAACCAGGTTGATAACTCCGTCAGGTAATCCGGCTTCCTGAAGAACTTCCATAATCA
>Ga0079306_1002147_pt1 | contig 11430 bp, 7 predicted proteins | sample Methanotroph_Enr_FD_79181 | JGI IMG/M metagenome (GOLD analysis project Ga0079306, IMG submission 79181) | Enriched soil microbial communities from Old Woman Creek wetland in Ohio, USA - Methanotroph_Enrichment_5 | ecosystem: Environmental > Terrestrial > Soil > Wetlands | place: USA: Ohio...
TGTATAGGCCTTATCACTAATAATAAAAAAGTTAATGTTCTGAGAATTTCTGATATGAGTTTGATCTTTGACCATTCAAAGTTATTCTATGAAGAACCTGATGATACTCCTTATAAATTTTATACCAGTCACCAGTACAACATATATATATCCAGCGAAGGGTCATATGTATTAAAAACCAGTCCAGGCTCTGGTATACTGGGACTCCCTAAAGGAGTGTCGGGTGCAAGCGACAAATGGGCATTCTCATCCAAAACATTAGGTATTGTTTACTGGGATGAAAATAATCACAAATTACTTTACACTAGTTACACAGGATTAGCATCAATACTTACGGGCAATAGCTCAACAACTCCCGGCATCAATTACGACTGTCTTTTCATGGGTTCCTATAAAGGCACTGTATATGGTTTGTTTAAAGATAAAAGCACCTTAAAGTTATATTTATATAAAATTACTACCCTCAGCATGCAAATGGCCCCTACTATAGGCAATGTTAAAGAATTAAGCTCCTCTTCTAAATTGAATACAGCAACTCTCTTCGCTTCCAATGAAAGGACAGCACAGTTGATATATTTCATTAACAATAATAAACCCTATTATTACGACGTTACGACTAATGCCGAATACGAGCTAAGTGTCGCCGGACTTCCTGAAGATGAAACTATTACATATATTTCCAACAGATATGACAGAATTAATTCCCCAAAATTTGATTATTTAACTATAGCAACTTATAAATACGGGCATTATAAATTATATATGTATAATATGGTTGGAGGTCTTCCTATAGGAGAAGCTGTAAGGAAAGCCACAGGTTCAGGTAAACTTAAAGAGACACATTATATTGGATTAGGGAGATATGAGTACCTCAATGAAGTTATGGGCTCCATTATGGGATTTGATTACGGGTATTCAAGATAAGATTAAGCAATTTGAAAAATATTGATATAAACAATTTAATAAAATTAAAATGAAATCGATGAAAATAAAATCAACCTTGTTATTTCTGCTGTTAATTCTAAATGCAACTTGGGCAAGAACACAAGTAAAAGAGTTTGTAATTGAAGGAACAGTCAAAGGTATCCATGATCAGAAAATATTTCTTATAGGGAATAGTAATGATGAAGATAATGAGATACTACAGTCAACAAATATACTCAACGGAAAATTCGAATTTCGAGGACACTTGGAAAATCCTCCTGCAATTCTGGACATAAGATTTGAAGATAAAAAATATTGGTTGATGAACAATACGGGTCTTCCAGGAGGATTTATCCTGACAGATAATGGTGAAAAGATAAAAATTGAAATATCTGTAGATCCCAATAATATAATTAACAGGGATGGTTATATTGTACCAGAGGTAAAAGTAACCAGTGACTATCCAGTATATTTAGAGTTTCAAAAAATAAAAGGAGAAATATATGATAAGTATGGCAAGTATGATGATAAGGGTTTTAATAAACTGATGGCAACAATAAAGGATAGTCTGAAGTTAGATATAAAAAAACAGAATGGAGAGGAGCTGAACGAAGAAGCCAAAGTTAAGCTACAGAAAGCAAGGGAAGACTATATGCAAGTCAGAAATAAAATTTCTGAAGAAAGAAACTTATTTGTTAAAAATTATATAGAGAATAATCCTAACAGTATTGTCAGCCTTTTATTAATTTGTGAGATGATAGGTCCCGCTCCTTCGAAAAGTCCTTTTTATGATAAACTTACCCAAGAAGTAAAAAACTCATCAATTGGTGTTTATTACATAAAAATAGTTGAAAAGGGAGCACCATACATACCAATTATTTCTCCGAGTAAAAAAATGATGGCTGAAGAAGTAAGTGTAGGTAAATCTATTAAAGATTTCACCCTACAGGACCCTAACGGGAATAGGCTGAACATAAACTCGTTATTCAAAGAAGGAGAATATATTCTGCTTGATTTCTGGGCCTCTTGGTGCGCTCCCTGCCGTGCGGAAATTCCTAACGTTTTACAAGTATATAACGAATACAATAATAAAGGATTAAAGATTGTATCTATATCCCTGGATGACAAGAAAGAATCCTGGCTAAAGGCAATAAAAGATGAAAGAATGCCATGGTTACAACTTTCTGATCTGCAGGGATTCGATGGAGTGGCCAAAATATACGGTATTATAAGTATTCCTATGCCTTTCCTGTTGGATTGGAGAGGCATGATCATTGCCAAAGGGCAAGAGTTACGCGGGGAAAATCTCCACAAGGTGATTAAAGGACTGCTGGACAAAAAATAATAGTAGATTATTAATAATTGAACTGTAAAATATAACCGATACAAATATGAGAAGAATAGTTTTCACATTCATCATCCTGCTTACTGCTGTATCAGCCGTTTTCGCACAACAGGGAAAGCAAGTTCCATTTGATTCAAAAGTCAGGGTCGGCAAGCTGAGCAACGGGCTCACATACTATATCCGGCACAACGAGCTACCTCGACAACGGGCGGAGTTCTACCTTGCCCAGAAAGTTGGCTCCATCCTCGAGGAGGAGAACCAACGGGGACTTGCACACTTTCTGGAGCACATGTGCTTCAATGGGACAAAAAATTTCCCCGGCAACTCGTTAGTGAAGGAGCTGGAGAGCAAGGGGGTCAAGTTTGGGGAAAACTTGAACGCCTACACCGGCATCGATGAAACAGTATACAATCTGTCCAACATCCCTGTCACCCGTGAAGGGTTGATTGACACGGCGCTGTTGGTGTTGCACGACTGGTCCGGATTCGTGTCTCTGACCGATAAGGAGATAGACGATGAACGGGGCGTAATCCGCGAGGAGTGGCGTACCAGGAATACTGGAGACAACCGCGTGATGGAGGAGACCATCAAGAACATCCTCCCTGGTTCACAGTATGCCGAGCGCATGCCCATCGGCCTGATCGAAGTGATCAACACCTTTCTTTATAAAGCTATCCGGGACTATTACCGGAAGTGGTACCGCCCCGATTTGCAGGCGATCATCGTGGTGGGTGATATCGACGTGGACAGGGTGGAGGCTAAAATTAAAGAGCTATTCGTAGACATTGCAGCCCCGGTGAACCCGGCCAAAAGGAAAATATTTGAGGTTCCAAACAACACCGAGCCCATCGTGTCCATCGCCAGCGATCCCGAGGTGCAGCGGACGGTGGTATCGGTATTCTGTAAGAGAAATGTTGTTCCGGAAACAATGAAGGGTTCGACTGATTACTATACCGGCATGTTACTGGAGGGTCTGATTTCATCGATGTTCAACCAGCGGATGTACGAGCTGTCACAGAAACCCAACCCCCCGTTTAATGGGGCCAGAGGAGGAATGGGAGATTTCTACGTTGCAAAGACTAAGCGAGCCTGGTCACTTAGTGTGGATCCACGTAACAATGGCGATGGGGAGAACGCTCTTCGGACAATACTTACAGAGAACGAACGTATGAAGAGGCACGGATTCACCGCATCAGAACTGGAGCGCGCCAAAACGAACTTGCTACGTAACTACGAGTCGGCCTACAGCGAGCGCAACAAGCGGGAGAACAGTGCCTTCGTGAAGGAGTACGTGAAACATTTCACCCGTTGCGAGTCCTTGCCTGGCATAGAATGGGAGTACGAGTATGTTAAAACTATACTGCCTGGTTTAACTCTGAATCAGGTCAACGGGCTGGCCAGGACATTTGTCTCCGACACTAATATAGTGTTTGTGGTAACAGGTCCCCGGAAGGAAAGTGTAGTGCTCCCGACCCGGGAGAAAATCCTGACAATTTGGAATGAGGTGAAAAAAACCAATATCGATCCATATGCAGAGAAACAGGTAGAGAAACCCCTTCTTGACAGGAAACCGGTCAGTGGTAAAATAATTAAAACAGAACAGCAACCTTTCGGGTACACCCGATGGACGCTTTCGAATGGGGCAAAGGTGCTGGTCAAAAGAACTGATTTTATGAAAGATCAGGTAATTATGTCAGCATATAGTGTTGGTGGTATTTCACTGATTGAAGATATTGATCTACCTTCAGCTTTGGCTATCAACAGTGTTGTGCCGCTGGGCGGGGTTGGACAACTCAGTCAGGTTGACCTCGGGAAGGTGTTGACAGGCAAGAAGGTTAGCATCTCTCCATTAGTTACCAACCTAAGCGAGGGAATAGGTGGTTCTGCTTCTCCAAAAGATTTCGAGACACTGCTGCAACTTACATATCTATACTTCACACAACCCCGTATGGACCAGGATGCATTCAATACATGGAAATCGAGGATGAAGTTTCAGCTTGAGAATACCTCGCTAAACCCGATGAACAGCTTGATGGATACCCTAAGTAAAATAATTACCAACAATAATCCGCGAGGTAAACAATTCAACCTCGAGATGCTCAACAAGGTTGACTACAGCAAGGTAATGTCATTGTATAAAGAACGTTATGCCAATGCTGGTGACTTTACCTTCTTAATAACAGGAAATATTGAGCCAGACAGTATTAAAAGCTATGTCGAGACCTATCTTGGAGGGTTGCCATCAGCAAAGCATAAAGAAGAATTTATTGATCGTGGAATTTATCCTCCAAAAGGGATAGTGAAGAATAACTTTAGCCGGAGTATGGAAACCCCAAAATCAACGGTTGTGGTTATGTACACGGGAGAAATTCCTGCTACGCTGCAGAACATGGTACTGATGAGTTATCTTAAGAGCATACTTAATATCATTTACACCGAAAACATTCGCGAGAAGGAAGGAGGCACCTATGGAGTTTCTGTCGGGGGTGACATAAAAAAATTCCCCAAAGAGAGTTTCGCTTTCCAGATACAGTTCGATACCGATCCGGCTAAGAAGGACAAACTGCTAAGTATTGTATATGATGAAATTAAAAAGATAACGGAGCAAAATCCCAGCGAGGAGAATGTAAAGAAGGTAAAAGAGCATACCTTGAAAAAACAGCAGGAGCAGTTAATTAACAACTCTTACTGGCATGGAGTTATCAACGCGTGGGTTGTTAATGGGTTTGATTTACATTCAGACTACGAAAAGGTTGTGTCGTCTATAACCCCATCCATGATTCGCGATTACGCAAAAAAAGTATTTTCACAAGGAAATATAATTGAAGTATCTATGAATCCAAAGTAAATAATTTATTTGCTGATTACACTCATTCTGCATAACGAGTTCTGTCAATATGCAGAAAAATAAGGCAATACAACTCAAAAAGATTTACAAAGAAATCTTTTTGAGTTGTTAATGTGCAGGATATAACTGTAGCGAATCACCCCCACAACATATCAATAGATCTTTATATTTAAATCTATCTGAGGAAGTGATTCTAAAAAGAGAGTTTTCATCATTAGTGTCCACTAAAAATATGGGTGATTATTTAGACTTTAAAATTAAACAAATTATGTTCACTAAGACCACTCTGTTTTTTCACAAACCTATCACCACACCTGCCTTGATCCATCTTCCGGGTTGAGGCAGGTTTCCTATATACAGATAATCTGTATTAAGAAGGTTTGTCGCCTCAACAAACACCTGATACCACCTTTCGCTCCAGAGTAACTTAATATCTACTAGTGCAAAGCTCTTGTAAGGAACCTCTCTGCCTTCTGCTCCCAGATATGTTCCGTCCCTCTTCTGAAACGAAATATCCCACCTGGCCGACAACTTAGAAAATATGTCGTGATTAACAAAAAAAGAGGCCTTATGTCTCAGATAATCTGTAGCATAGAGCGAATGAAGGTTGCCGCTCTCTTTGGCAACATTCAGATAAGCGTATGATACACCCATCTGATTTAGCCAGCCCTCTCTCCATATATATGCAGCATTCAATTCAAATCCCGCAGAGCGGATGTCAGTAATATTGCCAGCCTGCCATTGGTCCGAACCCGAAGCCCTTGTCCAGTCAATTATTCTGTATCCATATCTGTAGAAGGTAGATAACGATGCCCGGATATTTGATTTTGTAAGCTTTAGGCCAATCTGTGCAGCAACAGCCTCTTCTGGTTTCAGATCCATATTTCCTGTTTGAGTGGGACTTTTGTAGTAGAGGTCGGTAAACGTCGGATTCCGGTAGCTGTTGTTAATCCATCCATTTGCCTCCAGATATGGGTTAATCTGATATGCAGCAGCGAGGCCTGCATAAATTCTTGCTCCGTAACTGCTACCTGCAGAATTATATGTGTCGCTCAGCATAAACCCGGCGGTAAAACGCCATTTTTCAAGCTGAATCAGATGCTTTAAATAGAGGCTTGGTATCTCTCTGCCCTTTGCCTTAGTGTATTCAATTCCTTCCTCAAAAGGAGCCGGTTTTCCGCCAGACATTGCATCACCCAGAACTGTACTGAAAATATGCTCGATCCTGTAGTCGGCACCAATAATGGAGGTGCCTCCCTTACCCCAGCGATATGCAACCTGCGCATTGGCCCCAAGTATATCGTTCTGATGGTAGTTGTGCCCTTTATACCATGCAGGAGCCTCATATCTGAAAAGCTCAAAACGGTCGAAGTGCCTTCTCTGGTAGACCGATGCCTTAATCTGCCAGCGACCCCTCATATACTGATATTGAAGTGATGAAAGAAAAAGCCGGGTGGACTCAAACTGTTCAGGGTAGGCAATCGTATAGAAGCTATTGGCGCCAAAATCCTTGCTCTGGAAACCGGCCTGCAGTGCAAATGAGTGACCCCTTCGGTTTGTGATATTGACATTTGAGAAGATATTAGTAATACCAAAGTCCGTATTGTCGGCAAAACCATCAGAGCGGCTGTGACCGCCACCTGCCTGACCGCTTATCTGCCACGACCTCTCTGCCGTAATCTTCCTGAAACCTATGTTGGCACTCCCTTTAAAGTAACCAAAACTACCCCCCAACAGCGAGGCACTTAAACCTGTTTTAGAGGGATTTTTTGTGATAATGTTTATGGCACCCGAATACGCAACCGATCCGTTGGACCATGCACCCGGTCCTTGAAGAATTTCAATTCGCTCAATTTGTGACAGTTCCACCGGAATATTGAGGGAGTGGTGCCCTGTCTGCGGGTCCGTGAAGTTTATCCCGTTTATCATGACCATTGTCTGGTCGAATGTCCCCCCAAGAATGTTTATGTCTGCCTGAACCCCCTCGCTTCCACGGCTCCTTAGGTCCGTCCCCTGTATGTATCGTAATAGATCCGTAAGATTCTGAACAGCCGCCCGCTCAATCTCCTTTTGCTGAATAACCGCAACTACGCGGACCAGCGGCTGAAAAGGGGTGGGTCGCCCGGCATCTATGACCAACTCCTCAAGTGTCCTTATTGTATCGTTCCCGCTTTTTGTTTCGCCCTGAGCCAAAAGAGGCTGACTCTTCATAACCAGAAGAGAGTAGGTTACACAAAGCACTCCGATTTTAATTGTTTTGCCCATGGAGGCAAATGCCGCCCATGGTGTACGTTTCCATCTTTTAAAGCAGATGGGGGCTCGTCTTTTTAATTTTCTGTTCATAAAATCTTATTTATCTATTACGGGCGGCAAAATTGGACTTAAAATAACAATCACCCAAATTAATTTTCTATTTTTGATTAAAATATGACATGATGAAAACGCTTCTTTCATGCAAACTGTTGCTGTTAATTACACTTAATGTTATGTCGATAAAAGCAAATTCCCAGGAACTCATAAATATCAGAAAAGAGCTTCATGCCTGCCCTGAGTATTCACACAAAGAGGCAGGTACAGCAAAGATTCTGCTTAAATATCTGGGAAAAACAACTCCCGACAGAATCTACAAAGGAGTGGGAGGAAATGGAATCATTGCCGAGTACACAGGAAACAGACCCGGCCCTTCAAAAATGTTCAGATGTGAGATGGACGCCATAAAAACGGACGCAGGTTGTGAGCATCTCTGCGGGCACGACGGCCACATGACAATACTCCTGGGTCTGGCCATGAGACTTGGCTCGGACAGAAATTTCAACGGAAAGGTCTATCTGCTTTTCCAGCCGGCAGAGGAGATAGGAGAGGGGGCGGTACTTATGGTAAAGGATATCGAAAAACTGGGGCTTAAATTTGACTTTTCCTATGCACTGCACAACAATCCAAACTATCCACTCAACAGCATAATAATTCATAAAGGTACCTATGCAGCCGGCTCAACTGGTATGGAGCTCAGGTTTATCGGGGCCCCCTCTCACGCTGCATTTCCCGAACAGGCAAAATCCCCTACAGATGCAATAATATCAACGGTTCAGGAGGTGAAAAGATTAAACGGCCTGAAAAACCACTTTTCTGACTTTATATTGGCAACCGTTGTGAACATAGAGGTTGGCGAGGTGAATTACGGAGTCACACCCGGAGAGGGATACCTCAGACTTACCCTCAGAAGCTTCAAGGATTCCGATCTTGATAAACTGTGCAACATGATAGGAAATTTTGCCAAAGAGCAAGCAGCCGGACAGGGTCTAATGCTCGAAATCACCTATCACGACAGGTTTCCTGCTACAGTAAACAGTGACGAAGCGAATGAAATTGTCATAAAAGCGGCAGACAAGGGCGGATTAAACATCATATATGCAAAGGACCCAACCAGAGGTTCAGATGATTTCTCTTTCTTCACATTAAACTCAAAGGGCTCTTTTTTCGATATTGGTAACGGAGAGGGAAGAGAAGACATTCATCAGCCGGGGTATATTTTCCCCGATGACATACTTATACCTGCAATCAATATTTTCAATGAAATAATTTACTAATAATAAATACTAACCCTATGAAAAAGAATTTTTTAATGCTCGCCTCATTTATGTTTCTGCTTAGCATGACAGTAATGGCGCAAAATCCCACACTGGAGACAATTTACCAACGCAAAAGCGTAAGGAGCTACACAGACCAGCCCGTATCAGTAGAGAGCCTTACAACTCTGGTTAAGGCAGGAATGGCCGCACCAACCGGAATGAACCGACAGCCATGGGAGTTTCTGGTTATCCAGGACCGTGAGGTAATGGCAAAGCTTTCTGAAAATCTACCTTTTGCAAAGATGTTGAGAGACGCACAAGCTGCAATAATCGTCATTGGCAATCCCGAAAAGTCTCCATATTGGTATCTGGACTGTTGTGCAGCTACCCAGAATATACTTCTTGCAGCGGAATCGCTTGGTCTGGGTGCAGTATGGACATTGGCTTATCCGTCAGAAGAGAGGATGAATGTAATAACCACAGCACTCTCAATACCTCTGCCATACAAACCTCTTTGTCTTATCCCCATTGGTTACCCAAAAGGCCCTCAGACCCCAAAGGACAAATGGGTAGAGGCCAAGATGCACCTTAACAAGTGGTAATATACTCCTCTATCACTCTTGGAAAATGAGTCTGTTCAAGAATATGAATCTTGTTTGCCAGGTCTTCGGGTGTATCATTCTCTGAGATGGTACACCTTGCCTGGAACAATATCTGTCCGTTGTCGTAGTGTTCATCAACCAGATGTATGGTTATTCCCGATTCCTTTTCTCCGGCTTGGATAACCGCCCTGTGGACATTCATCCCGTACATACCCTTGCCCCCGTAAGAAGGAAGCAAAGCGGGATGTATATTAATAATCCTTGATGGGAACTTTGCAAGCAAACTATTGGGTATTTTAAGCAGGAAACCTGCCAGGATTATATAATCAATATCCTTCTTATCGAGCAGGTTGTTCACAATATCGGTTTCACCAAGTTCATGGGCAGAGAATACAAATGATTCAACGCCAAGCAGTCTGGCTCTTTCCAATACATAGGCATCCTTTTTGTTGCTTAAGATAAGTTCCACTTTGCAAATGGTACTATCCTTGAAATATCTGACGATATTTTCTGCGTTTGTGCCTGAACCGGAAGCGAAAACAGCAATTTTTATAAGGCTCATTTATAAATATTTGAGGGGGCAAAGGTAAGAAAAAAAACCAAAAAACAGTACTAATTTTTAACTACACCAATAATTTTTATATACAGACTATCAGGAGGTTATTAATTCACTTTATAGAAATTTTCATTTTACGATTTTTTTATCTTTCTTTGCAACCTAATTTTGAAATAACAAACACTTTTTTTATTAACTAATTATTATTAATCATGGCAGACATTAATGCAAAGGTTAAGGCCATCATCGTTGACAAGTTGGGCGTTGAGGAATCTGAGGTAACTCCAACAGCTAGTTTTACAAACGATTTGGGTGCTGATTCTTTAGACACAGTAGAACTTATTATGGAGTTCGAAAAAGCTTTCGGTATAACCATTCCGGACGAAGCAGCTGAGAAAATCTCTACAGTTGGAGACGCTATCTCTTACATCGAGAAAAACGCTAAATAAATTTCTTAACACAAGCTTATGCAATTAAAAAGAGTCGTTGTTACTGGTATAGGTACAATAAATCCATTAGGAGACAATATTCAAGAGTACTTTGGTAATCTAGATAAAGGACTGAGTGGAGCTGGTCTTATCACCCGATTTGACACTTCTCTTTTTAAAACTAAGTTTGCCTGCGAGGTAAAGAATTATGAACCGGCTAAGTACGGAATTGATCGCAAGGAGGAGAGGAAGCTTGATTTATATTCTCAGTTTGCTTTAATAGCTGCAGAACAAGCAGTCAACGACAGCAACATACTTGAGGGTATGGATCCGGAGAGGATTGGCGTTATAATCGGTTCAGGAATAGGTGGCATAACCACACTATTCAATGAAGTAGAGGGCTACTTCGAAGGAGGAAAAATCCCTCGTTTTAGCCCTTTTATTATTCCAAAAATGATTCCTGACATTGCTCCCGGACTCATATCAATGAAGTATGGCTTCAGGGGACCTAACTTTGCCACGGTTTCTGCTTGTGCATCGTCTACTCATGCAATGATAGACGCATTCACTTACCTTCAAATGGGAAAGGCAGACGTTATTGTAACAGGTGGATCAGAAGCAGGAATCTCGGTGCCAAGCATCGGCGGTTTCAATTCTGCCCAGGCACTCTCTACAAACAATGAAAACTACATGACTGCATCACGTCCTTTTGATAAAACCAGAGACGGTTTTGTAATGGGCGAAGGCTCGGGCATACTTGTATTTGAAGAGTACGAGCATGCAATAGCGAGAGGTGCAAAAATTTACTGCGAGGTTATAGGCGCAGGTATGACAGCTGATGCACACCATATAACAGCACCTCATCCCGATGGGTTGGGAGCAATAAAGGTGATGACAATCGCAATAAAAGACGCCGGGATAAAGCCGGAAGATGTTGACTATATTAACGTCCATGGAACATCTACTCCTCTTGGAGATATAGCTGAGCTCAAAGCTGTCAAGGCAGTATTTGGTGCACATGCATATGATCTTAATATCAGTGCAACAAAATCAATGACCGGTCACCTTCTGGGTGCAGCTGGTTCAGTAGAGGCACTTGCTTGCGTTCACGCAATCACAGACAGCATTGTCCCACCTACAATTAACTTTAGTATAGAA
>Ga0079306_1002148_pt1 | contig 11429 bp, 9 predicted proteins | sample Methanotroph_Enr_FD_79181 | JGI IMG/M metagenome (GOLD analysis project Ga0079306, IMG submission 79181) | Enriched soil microbial communities from Old Woman Creek wetland in Ohio, USA - Methanotroph_Enrichment_5 | ecosystem: Environmental > Terrestrial > Soil > Wetlands | place: USA: Ohio...
CATTCGTTGAAAATGACGAAACTATTATTATTGTAAAAGATACTGGGATTGGGCTAAGTGAAGAACAATTTGACGAAGTATTTACTCCTTTCGTTTCTGATCCAGAGGGTAAATTGTACTTGAGTTTAGAAAGCAAGATCAACCCAGAAGATAGTACTATCGTAGGAATGGGATCGGGTCTTGGATTAGGTATTGTCAAAGAGATTGTTATGGCCCATGAAGGCCAAATCAAATTTCATAAACCAGAAAAACCTTGGTCAACTAAATTAGAAATACGCTTAAAATGAGTTCAAATTTGAGAATTATTTGGATTGATGATAATCCTAAAAGAGAAGAAGAAGCAATAAATCTCAAACATAGCATTAATGCAAATGTTGAATTTATATGTGTAGAAAAATATAATACTGAACAGTTCCAGAAAAAAATTGATGGCCTGAGTAAACCAAATCTTGTGTTAATGGATCATAGCTTAGACAAGACTTTCTCGGATACATTTAAAACTGGTTCTACAACTGCTACTATTTTACATGATAAATGGCCTAATTGTCCCATAGTTTGTGTTACAGGTATTGAACCTAACTTAGTGTTATCAAGGCAACGCCTTACCTATCAGGAAGTTTTCTTAATAAGCAATATTTCCAATAAATATGCTTCAATCAATGCAATTGGTGAGGGATTTAAAATTATTAATCATAATCGCATTAAAAACCTTGAAGATATATTCGAAGCTATAAAAGCCCCCAACGAGGAAAATATGAGACTATCAAAAATATTTCCTAAAGAACTAAAGGAAAGTTTCAGTGATCCAAGTTACTCTCTACAGTTTTACAAATGGTTTAGTACTGTATTGTATTCTAGGCCAGGTTTTTTATATGACAGATTATGGGCTGCCACTATTCTAGGATTGAATGAATTTGGATTTGAAAAAGTTGAGAGTTTATTCGTGGATGCAGAATATAAAGGAATCTTTTATGATCAATCACAAAAAAGATGGTGGAAGAGTCTTTTATTATCGAAGCTCGGCGAAATTGTTGAAGCATCTGGACTGCCATGGGTAATTGGAAGACATCTGCCAAACATTAACCAAGGAGATTATTCTAAATGTTATGCTTCGGGGGAAAGTTATCCTGAAACTGTTGCATATGAGGATGAATCAATCAATTCAAAGCAATACTCTATGAAATTGAAAAATACTATATCTCACCCTAAATATGAGAATATGTTATTCTTTGAAGAAATTAGGATAATGAAAGCAGCCGAATGAAAATAAATAATGAACACCCTGAATTTATAAAATTCATTAAAAATGAATTTAGAACTTTAGAATTTATAAAAGATCAGCCTTGCCTCAATGCCAGTTTCCCGGAGTTAAATTCATATGTACACCAATTTTATTGCATAAATCATAATCGTATTAATAAAGTTACTGCAAATCTCAATATTGATTTTGAGGCAAAATTTAAACTTTCTATTGATGGAGAAGATAGAACTGTTTTTCTTGGTGTAAATTTGGGTAGTAATTTTTCTCATGTAAGTTATATGCTTTCTTTTTGCGAATCATCAGATGAAGAAGATATAAATCTTATAAGGAAATTCCATTTTGATTACGAAATAAATACGGGAGATACCTATAAACCAGTTTATCATTTACAATACGGAGGGAAATTAACTCCATTCATGCTTGAATCCAAAGCTAGAGAAGACCATATTTATTCATGGTTGTCTATTCCAAGAATTAATTTTGTTCCAATTAATCTTGCCTTACTTCTAGATTTTATATTTATTGAATTTAAAAATGATGTTACCGATAAAATTACAGAAAAAAGTGAATGGAGAGATTTTATAAAAATGAATGAAGATTTTTTACTAAAAGATTACTATAAAACCATTAATGGTTTTTTTAGTAGAGAACACTCTTCAAAAAATCTTTTTAGAGACTTTTCTTATGGGAAATAAATCTATTGTAGAAAAAAGAAAGAATGGGGTTTTTTATACCCCAAAGATATTAGCTAAATATTTAATTGATAATTTGATCGATGGTTCTAGCATCTCAATATTTGATCCTGCATATGGAGATGGCGCATTATTATTGGCCGCCGAAGATATTTTTAAAGAAAAATCTTTACCAAATTCTAGTATTAATATTTATGGGTGTGATATCAATCCTGTAAATGGATTATTAAAACACCTTCCACAAGCTAATTTAATAAAAGGTGATTTTTTCGAATACAACAGTCCTATAAAACACGAATTAGTTTTAACTAATCCCCCTTACGTAAGGCGTCAGAATCAAGATTCTGTTTTAATTGATGAATATAGATCTTTAATTCCAGAATTAAAATTAGTTAGTAAGAATGCAGACCTATGGGTATATTTTCTTATAAAATCATTTTCGCTTATCAAAGTAGGTGGTTCCATGGGGGCAGTATTACCATGGGCATTTCTACAAGCAGAATATGCTATAAAACTTCGAATTTGGCTTACTGAGAATTTTGGCGACATTCAATATTTGGCTCTAAATCATAAATATTTTGATTCAACTCAAGAACGAGTTGTATTAGTCTGGCTTAAAAAATTTGGTAAAAAATGTGAAAGTTTGAAATTTGCTCAGTCGAACAACATAGATTCAAATATAAAATTTATAAATACTTCTATTAAAAGCTGGAGGTACGATAATATTGTTCATAATCCGCAAAGTAAACTTGATAAATTATTAGCTAAATATAAACGGGAACTTGGGCTCGAAGAATTTGGGAAATATGCCAACGTAAAAATTGGAGTAGTTACAGGAGCTGATAAATTCTTTATACGTAAGATTAAAGAAGAAGACAATCTCCAAATCGAAGAGAAAAATTTGATTCCTATTCTAACAACATCCAAAGAATTACCTGAATATTTAATTGGTAGTTCTAACTATCTAAAGAGGTTAGTTTATTTGAAGATTCAGGATGAAAACAAATATATGGATTTCATTAGTTCCGGGGTATCTGGGAATTATCACCTAAGGTCACATTCCAAACTTAGGGAACCCTGGTATTCAGTTAAGGTTGGAGATGTTCCAAATGCTTTCTTTCCATATCGAGTAGGAAAGATCCCATATTTGGTAATTAATACCTTGAATGTCCAGTGTACAAATTCTATTCATCGGATCTATTTTAATGATCTGAATGAGATTCAACAAAAATGGATTCAAATAAGTTCTCTTACTTTATATTGTCAATTGTCAATTGAAGCAAATGCAAAAACTTACGGTAGAGGTATGCTCAAAGTTGAGCCAAGTGCACTAAAAAAAGCACTTATTTATGTAAGTGATAATAACTCAATTGACGAAATCTATTCTAAGATTCAAGTATTATTGATAAAGGGTGCAAAAGAACAGGCAATGAAAATTGCCACGGATTTTTTTAATTCTGAGTTAAATATTCCTTACGACATTATCGAAGACTCTGAATCAATTTGGTTAGAGTTTCAGAGAACAAGACATTAAGTGTTATATTTATTTTCATTAGTTATCTGAACATAAGGTCAATCAATTTATCATCCACATATTGCTTAAAAGCTTTGTTCCAGACTGCATTATTACACAATTCTTCAAAATCCATGTACTCTTCATAACGGAGAATAAAATCAGTTGACCAATCCAGATTTTCATTTGAAATCAGCCCTCCTTTAACCCGAAATCAATTTTCATGCTTGTAATCTCAGGCTACTTAAAAGCATAATTTCTGCCCTAGAGACTTTCAGCAACTTCAGATTGGCACAAAAATAGGCATGTTATCTTTTAGGAGGGAGTGCCCATTAGGTTTAGTTATTTTTAATGAATTTGTATGTGTATAATATTATCGCAATTTTGAAATAAGGTAGTGGTCATATAAAGAATAAACGCTTAATCTAGCAGTTGAATTGAGGATTGAATTTTACCAGACTTTTCTAATTTCACCAGTACTCATTTCCTAAACAATCAATTCTACCTACCCTTACATTCAATTTAATTGTTGCATATCCACGATTGAAGTAACTTTCTTCGTCGTATTTTATTGCGGATATTTCTTTCCCAGTTTCATCAATAAAGCCCCATTTCCCATTTATCTCCACTGCTGCTAATTTTTCATGGAACCGGCCAATACAGTTATATTTTATTTCAGTTAATAATTTACCTGACTGATTGACATATCCATACCTTTCATTATATTTCACTACTCCATGTTTTTCAGAATCAAAATATATCAAATCATATATTTTTGGAGCAAGTTCATTGCCTAAATGATCAATTAATCCATATTTATTTGATCCCACTCGTATAGGTCCAGACTTGGAAAGTTCTCCAAAATCACTTCCATAATTTTTAAAAGGTATGGTCAAATTTCCAACTTGGTCTATAAATCCAGAGGCATGATATAATCTAACCTCAGCAACTCCATGATCAAATGGTCCGATATAATCGTATTTTAATGGCACGACCTCCTTCCCAAATGTATCTATAAAGCCATATTTATTATTTAACTCTACAACTGTAACACCATTTGAATATGAACGGGCAGAATCATATTTCATAGGTATAATATAATTCCCCAAATTATCTCTAAAACCAAATTTCTTATTTACCGAAACTAAGGCTAATCCTTCTGAAAATGACTCTGCATAATCATAAGTAATTGAGGAATCTTTTTCTCCCAAATGGTCAATAAAGTAATACCTGTCATTAATTGAAACAACTGCTAATCCCTCTGAAAAGGATTCTGCAGTATCATATATTAATGGGATAATTTCTTCTCCAGAACGATCAATAAATCCACATTTCCCATTTAAATATACGACTGCCACTCCCTCTGAAAATGGCTCAGCTCCGTCATATTTTATAAAAATAACTTCAATGCTCTTCTTATCAATAAAGGTACCACCGTTCCCGTTAGGGGTTGCAGCGAAGGCCAATCCTTCAGAAAATTTGGAAACCTGTCCATGTATACATTGTATCTTTTGGATACCTGATCTGTTAACAAATCCATAATGTCCTTGTGATACTACGGCGGCTAATCCTTCGGAAAATGGTTCAGCATCTTGGTAGACAAATGGAATAACTGCTTTCCCATCAAAATTAATAAATCCCCACTTTTCATTTAAATAAATTGGAGCCAAGCCTTCTGAAAATGATTTCACTTCATCATATTTACAAGGGATTAAGATGTTTCTATATTCATCACAAAATCCCCAGAATCCTTTTACAAAGATTGGTGTCAATATTGGACTATGTTTAAAATGAAACTTTTCTCCGTTTAATTCAGCTATTTCCTCAAAAGTGGGTTTGTCGCAAAACTCTTCATTTGAATAACATTCAGAGTAGTTTTCAAAATCAGGTTCTTCATTACCATTAATTTCTTTACTAGTAGTACACTCTGTATCTTCTATTTTAAGTTTTAGTTTATTTTCATTTCTTATTTTTTCTTTTTGTATTGCTCTTTCAACCATACTCTTTCGATCTAATATTTTTTCATGATTATCGGCGACGATTTGTCCATTTTCTTGAACAATCAGTGAAGTTGATTTTTTTTTGTCAAAACTCAGCAGCACTTGGCTTAAAAACAATGGAATTCCATCTTTATCTGATTTGTATTTTGCGCCTTGAGCTTCTTTAAAAGCTAACAATTCTTCAAAAGTTCCCCAAACAGAATAAACAAATACTGTTTTACTACTTTCATCACGATACATTTCTCTATACTTTGCTTCCAGGCAAATAGAAGAAACTACAAATTGACTCATTCGATATAACTGGTGAACGATTTTTGCTTCATGTTTGGCATCATCAATTGCTCTATGTGCTTCCACATAACTAGTATTACCAAAGAAAAACCTCCATGTTTCTTCAACATTTGGCCATTTGAATGTACCGTATCTATTTCTATTTTTTATTTTGAGAATAGGGGTTGCCAATAGCATGGGGCAGGGAAGTTCCTCGATTATAAATCCACGGTCTTTCAAAAAATCAAAATCAAAATCTTTATTATATACTGTAGCCTGGTATGAATCAAATAATGCTTGAAGCTCAATACGACAATCCTCTAAGGATGGAGCCATTGTTATCTCGTCATATTTGAGATTTGAATTTTTAAATATCCAGCCAAATTGACCCATCGTATGCGACAAATCTAATCCAGACTCCTTTATAAGTGAATCAAAGACTGGCTTAATCTCACCTGTTACAAGATTAAGCTTCACAATGCCAATTTCAACAATTTTGCCACCTTGATTTAAAAATCCTGTCGTTTCAATATCAACGACTAATATTGTTTTTCCCATAATTGTTTCATTTGAATTATTATAGTAGTGGGTTGTGTAATGAGTCAAAATGGAATAAAAATGAAATAGACGGACTTGATCTGGCTATGTAACGTACAGGTGATATTCAATTTTATATAAATATACTAATATCAATCAAGATTGTTGTTACTAATATCATAACCTATTTGTTTGCAGATTATCAGGCTCAGAGTAGTAATTCATTATTAACCCAGAAACTAACAATTTGATTATAAATACCTAGGTTGTCATATATGATAACCATTAATCAAATATAAAGAGAAAATTTAGTTGTCAGAAATGATAACTGATGAATTCTGACCAAATACTAAAAAAAATAGGTTTTCGCATCAAAGAAATTAGGGAAGCAAAAGGTATTTCTCAACAAGACCTTGCTTCTAACTGTAACTTTGAAAAGGCTAATATGTCACGGATTGAAGCTGGTCGGACGAATTTTACGATTTCTACTCTTTATAAAATTAGTCAGGCTTTAGAAATTACCATTTCAGAATTGGTTGATGTATAAAAATAGGGATACTCAAAGCTTCCCTTTTATTTCTAACTTTTGAAATGCACAATATGTCGGTTGTGCTTTACTAAAAGGCAAATATTCATCTGTTTTATTCCTCTGCCGCTGAATAAATTTTTTCTTGGGCAGCAATATAAAATCAATAATATACCCTGAAAAACAACTGTCCAATGTCCATTTTCTTTTATAGTATTAGACAGTGGACATCCAGATGTTGCATTTATAATTATCCAATAAGACCAGAATATTTGCAAAAAAGATTGCGCTAACTGTGTTAGCAAACATACTTAGTCTGCCTATGCAAATTATCTATCGAGTACAAAAAGAACATGGTGTTCAGGAACTAAATTTTGCTCAACTCCAAGATCAATAGTCTGAGATACGTTCCATTGATCCGCTTCAAATACTTTTTTCCAATTAGAAATAGTTAAATAATTATAAGGCACAGATACATCCTTATGTAGAACACGATTATAGAACCAATCAAAAAATATTGCATATTTCCTTTGCTGATCAAAATCAAGTTCATATAAGTAAGACTCAGGACTTCCGTTATATTTTTCAACTCCTATTACAGATTCAATTACTAATAACCGCATTTTTGTAATTTTTCTTGTTTGTTGAAGTAAATAGATCGGATTTTTAGTATGATGTAGCACTGTAATTAACAAAGAAGTATCAGCTATATCTATGAAATTTAGACTCTTGCCTTCTGTATATTGATAGAAAGGAAAATTTACCCTTTTGTCAAGGTAGAAGTTCACATCTGTTAATAAGATATTTCTATCTTTTTTGCGTAAAAACCAAGATACTAAACCATCACCGCAGCCTATATCTGTAATAGTATTTCCTTTAATGTAGGGATATATTTGCTTAACAATTAGTTGTGCGCGTTTTTCTAATGAAAAAGTAATTTTTTCCTTTGTAATTATTTTGTTAATGTGATTATGAAGGCAGTCTTCAAAATTAGATATATCAGAAATATTTCTTTGAGACCATACTAAATTTGTAAATTCTAATGCCTGATTTTCTTTTAATCCTAACTCTAAACATAACTTATTGAAAATCGGACGCAACACTTCTGATAGATTATTATCAGATAAAATTTCAATAGGAGTGTAAATGTTATCACCGAAAAAATTATGAATGCATTCTTTCATTTAAATAGTATTTACGTATTCATTAATTTCTATCACATTTGACTTCCGCATCGCTTCCCAAGCTTCTCCAGGGCTGTTACCAGTAAATATTTCATGCTTTGTTCCGTTTCCACTTTGAGATTTTTCTGGAGAGATAAAAACAATAATAATATTTGCCATCATTGCATCCTTAACTTCATGTGATACAAAAATAACGCAATTTTTATCTTTTTTTAAAAAATCATTAATAACATTATTTCTTAATTCTTTTCTAAGAGGAGCATCAAGGTTGGAAAAGGCTTCATCAAATAAGGCAACTTTCGGCTCTCTTAAAATTAATTTGCCAATAGCAACCCGTTGAGCTTGACCTCCAGAAATGGTTTCAACTCTTTTATGAATTTCATCTTCAATCTTAAGCTTCTTTGCTACTTCTAATATTTTTATTTCTCTTAGCTCTTTAGGAACTTTACGCATTTTAAGTGGAAATTCTAAATTTCCTTTCACAGACATATGTGGATATAAAGTGAATTTCTGCATAACCATGCCAACTTCTCTATGTCTTGGCTCTAATAGCGTAACATCCTGTTCATCAATAAATATGTTTCCTATAAACTCTGTATAGGATTTTAGTATTTTATTACTAGAAATTGTAGAGGGGCGAATAAAACCCGCAATACAATCAAGTAAAGTTGTTTTACCTGAACCAGAATCTCCAAGCACAACTGCAAGTTGACCATCATTCAATGAAAAGTCTAGACCAGAAAAGAGCTTTCTGGACTTCCCCGAATCATCATAACGGGTTACTGAAACATTTTTAACATAAAGCATGAAGAGAAATGTTTAAATATGACTACTAGATTCTTTTTTCAGACGTTCATCAATCCAAAATTGCATGAATCCAAAAACTAATATTGCAATAAGCGTAACTAAAATGCTTGCAGCAGCAAATAAACCATATTGAGTTTGTTCTATATCTAAAATTTTTTCCTTGACCCCAGCAGCAAGTGTCATTGTATCTTGATTAGCCAAAATTTTTGACAGGGCAACATCATTCCATGCGAGTATGAATGAAAAAATACTTACAGCAACAACTCCTGGTAATGCTCTTGGTAAGATGATATATATTAAGGTTTGCCACCATGTAGCACCATCCATAGAAGCGGATTGATCATACTTTTCAGAAATATTTTGCATATAACGAAGCATTAAAAAAAAACTAAAAGGAAAGCAAAAAGCAGTATTTGCTAAAATGAGCCCAAATAGAGATCCCATAAGTCCCAAATATTTTAAAATAACTGCATAAGGAAATACAAGTATTATTGGAGAAAGTAGATAACCAAAAATTACAAATATTTCAGAAATAGAAATATATCGCTTAAAAAACCTTGTTAATCCGTAGGCAGAAAGCGTAGAGGCTGATGTTACAAAAAATGAACTAAAGAAGCTGACAATAATGGTGTTTTTTAGATAAATAAAAAAGCTCAAGTTATTAGACAATTCGAAATAATTATTGAATGTTAATCTATCAAATGTTGGAATAGAAATTCCTCTATCGCTATATGTATTCGGTAAAAAGGATCCTATACAAAGCCAGATAAACGGTATTAAATTGAATACTACTAAAGGTATAAGAATAAATGACTTTATATTTTTATTTCTCATTTTAGACTTTAATTTTTTTCAGCAATAATTTGAAATAGAAAACAATAACTATTAAAATAGCTAAAAATAAGGCCGAAAGTATTGCAGCCGCTGCTCCATCAGATCTATTACCAATCGAAGAATTTGTATTATATACATATATGGGGAGAACCTGAACACCAGAAACAACCGTCTTTCCAGCAAAAAGCCAAGCAACATCAAATTTGGTGAACATGAAAGCAATTCGAACAATTAAAATAGCAAAAAGAGTAGATCTAATTGATGGGAAAATAACTATTTTAAATTGTTCCCAAAAATTTGCACCATCTATCTGTGCTATTTTATATAAATTAGGGTTAATTCTTCGAAGTTGGGCTAAGACGCTTATAAAAACGAAAGGATAGAACTGCCAGATAGATAAAATACAAAGCGAAAGAAAAGCTAATTCGTTTTTCCACATAGTTGCTGGAATTCTAAAAACAACATTCATAAAATAAGCATATAATCCCATATCTTCAATTAAGAATCCCCATGAAACAACTGTAACAATTGTAGGTATTGCATAAGGTGCAAATAATGCAACTGTAAGCATTTTAGTATTGATACCATTATCATAAACTAATACTGCTGCAATTGTTCCAAGTAAGATCTGAAAAATGACAGTAATTAAAGTATATTCGATTGAAAGGAGCAAGCTATTCCCAAATTGAGAATCACTAAATATATTGATATAGCCAGATATGCCGTTTGAGAAACTTTCAATAAAAACAAATAACCATGGGATTAATAAAAGAAAAACAGTAATAATTATAGCGGGTATAATACTAAACCATGAGTTTGTTTTAGAAACTAAATTAATAATCATTTTAGGTAAAATATTAATAATTTAAATGCTACCATTTCTTGTATCCTAAATTTTCAATTAATCTTTCAGCTTTAAGTTGTGCATTATTTGCTGCATCATTTGGTGTTTCTTTCCCTGAAACTACATTATTCACAGCTTGGCTAATAATTCGATTAGCTTGAAATTCAAGTAAAAATGGAATTGCTCTACCCTTCTCACTAATATCAGGCATTAATATAGGTCTTACTCTATTAGGATTATTTAGAAAATTTTCTGTTTGTTCAGCCCACTGTTTCCAGTTTTGTATCTGACTAAGGGAAATATATTCATTGCTCCTTGACATATTTTTAAATATAGGTGTAAGGTGAATAGGTATTTTTTCTACAAACTTCATGTAATTAGTTTGTTTATAAAACAGTAAAAGAAACTTCTTTGCATACTCTGCATTGTTACTTCTTCTAGTTTTTTTATTCTCAGCACTCTTAAATATTACATAAGGTTCACAATCAATAGTCGCAATTGATTGACTTCCAGAAAAGGATGGTCCCGTTGGTTGTTCCATTAAAGCAAAGAAATCAGGGTTTGGCTTGATAGCTTTTATTCCTGAACTTTTTATAGAATTTTCTATTGCTTTTGATGCTCTAGCATAAGTTACAGGAACAACACCGGCTTCTCCTCGACCAAGGCGATTGAACTGGTCTAAGTACCCTTGTGATTGCCAACCAGCATCAATATAAGGTGATAGTTCTTTGAATAATTTAAATACTTCTAATATATTCTTACTATTAAGAAGTGGTTGATTAGTATCAGGATTAAATAACTTTCCTCCATTATTTGCTACTAATTCTGCAAAAAGTTGGTCAATAAAAAACGGATCACCGCCAGGCAGTAAAACTTTTGTTTTTCCATTAGACGATGTGGAAATGGATCTACAGAACTTGACTAATTCTGTCCATGTCTTAGGTGGAAGTAAATGAAGTGA
>Ga0079306_1002150_pt1 | contig 11427 bp, 6 predicted proteins | sample Methanotroph_Enr_FD_79181 | JGI IMG/M metagenome (GOLD analysis project Ga0079306, IMG submission 79181) | Enriched soil microbial communities from Old Woman Creek wetland in Ohio, USA - Methanotroph_Enrichment_5 | ecosystem: Environmental > Terrestrial > Soil > Wetlands | place: USA: Ohio...
AGGTGAATTGGTGTATAAAGTGGCTCTTTTGTGAGAGACTCGTTCAAAAGGTCGAGAAGACCGTTTTTTGAGATAAACTCCTTACCGTCGAGCTTTATTGTGAGACCGGTGTTGAGGTAGGAGTAGTTTCTGAGCATACTCTCGATAAACTCGTAATTGAAGGTATAGTTGCCAAAGAGCTCTTCGTCCGCAATAAAGGTTACTATGGTACCATTCTTCTCGTTGCTCAGAACTCTTCCCTCCTCTATTAGCTCGCCCCGGCTGAACCGTGCAAAGTGGCTCTCCCCATCTCTGAAAGACTGAATGTTGAAGGATACGGAAAGAGCGTTTACAGCCTTGATACCAACGCCGTTCAGCCCCACAGATTTCTTGAAGGCCTTGTCGTCATATTTTGCCCCGGTATTCATTCTGCTGGCGGCATCAACAAGGCTGCCAAGAGGAATTCCACGTCCATAGTCCCTTACAGAAACCACTCTCTCCTGTATCGTTATTACAATAGCCTTACCATAACCCATTGCAAACTCATCTACCGAGTTGTCCATCACCTCCTTAAGAAGAACATAAATACCATCGTCAGGCGAAGAGCCATCTCCAAGCTTGCCGATATACATTCCCGGCCGGCGTCGTATATGTTCGTTCCACTCTAAGGTTTTAACTTCATTCTCGGTATATGTGTTCATTTGGGGGAATTTTCTGCGAAGTTACAAAATTTACCCTTTTATTTTTAAAATTTCGTTAAATAATCCTGTGGCAGTTTGCCTTGCTCCGGCACCTGCTCCCACGATTTTCAGAGGAGAGGTGTAGTCACTGCTGGTTATTATCACAGCATTATCCGTCCCTGAAACCTCATAAAGGGGATTCAATGAATTAATTGATTCCAGACCGATACGACAAACGCCATTCCTTATTGAAGCAACGTACTTAAGCCTCTCTCCTTTTGCTTTCGACTCTTTAAATGCTTTGGAAATTCTCTCTTCATTGTCGTCAAGAGGAGCAATGTTCACGTCCGAAGCCTCTGTCTCATAACCAATTTCTCTGCAAAGAATCATGGTTTTCCTAAGTACATCGGTACCTGAAAGGTCTTGTCTTGGATCGGGTTCGGTGTAACCAAGTGCCTTTGCTTTCTTTATGAGATTGGAGAAACTGTCGGTGCCGTCGTAATTACTGAGGATATAGTTAAGCGTTCCGGAGAGAATTGCCTCGATTGATACAATCTTGTCGCCTCCCTGAATCATTTGCCTGATTGTGGAAATTACCGGCAGGGCCGCACCGACTGTTGTTTCGTAAAAGAATGAGGCATCAGAATGTTGTTCGCTCTCCTTAAGTGATTTGTAATTGTCAAAAGAAGAAGAGTGAGCAATTTTATTGCATGTAACTACAGAGATGTTGTTTGAGAGTAGCTGCTGATATGTAGATGCCACACTCTGATGAGCAGTGCAGTCTACAAAAACAGAGTTGACCAGACCCATTTCGTGGCTGATTTCACAGAATCTGTAAATACCGGCATCTTTCCCGCTTTTAAGTAATTCGGCTATAGATTCAGGAGCAATACCACCCCTGTTGAATATCATCTTCTTGCTGTTGCAGATTCCTGCAATGCAGATGTCGCGACTGTATGTTCTTGAGATATATTCCGATTGTGACTCAATTATTGAGATAAGTGCCTTGGCAACATTTCCGTAGCCTGCAATAAAGAGGTTTATCCTTTTGACACTCTCTCCAAAGAACTCTTTGTGTATTACTCTTATAGACTCATCAGAATCTTCCTGGTTCACCACAGTAGAGATATTCTTTTCTGATGACCCTTGTGCTATTGCCCTTATGTTTATTCCGGCCCTGCCCAGTGCGTTGAACATCTTTCCGCTTGTCCCTGACTGGTTTTTCATATCATCACCTACCAAAGTTATAATAGAAAAGCCCTTCTCCACTTTTAATGGATTGACCCTGTTCAAGCTTATCTCATAGGCAAATGCGTCGTCTGCTGCCTGCTTTGCCTTTTCTGAGTCAGACTCGTCTATTGCCACACACATTGTATGTACCGACGACGCCTGTGTTATAAGAATTATATTGATTGCTGCTTTTGTGAGAGCATCAAACAATCTGCTTGAGTATCCCGGTACGCCTACCATTCCGCTCCCCTCCATAGAGAGTAAAGCTATCTTGTTGCTGCACGAAATACCCTTTATCTTGCCATGACTTTCAGGGGGGCATTTTTCAATAACTGTTCCTCTATCTTTGGGTGCAAATGTGTTTTTTACAACTATCGGGATTCCCTTGCTTACCACAGGTTGAATTGTCGGGGGATAGACAACTTTTGCCCCGAAATGTGACAGCTCCAGAGCCTCTTTATATGAGATGTGGTCTATTGTCCTTGCCTCCGGTACAACTCTTGGGTCCGCGGTCATCATGCCGTTTACGTCGCTCCATATCTCCAGTACACGTGCCTCGGTTGCAACAGCAAGCAGTGATGCTGTATAATCTGACCCGCCTCTGCCTAGTGTTGTTGTCCTCTTTGCCGAATCGCTTGCTATAAAACCGGGTATAATGTACAGTCTTGACTTTTGATTATCTATAAGTTTCTGAACATTAGAACATGTTGTCTCCATGTCCACAATGTTTTGTGAATTAATCAAGTCCGTCCTTATGAGCTCCCTTGCATCTACCCAAAGGTTGTTAATTCCGATTGACACAAATTTCTCACTAATTATTTTGGTGGAGATAATCTCCCCGAAGCTCATTATCAGATCCAATGAAAAATTACTCAGCTCTTTAAGGTAATAGACCCCTTTGCAGACATCTCTGAGTTGATTAAAAAGGTTCTTTACCTTAAGGTCAATTGAGGGTTGGAAATCAATAGGAATCAGTTCGTTGATTATTGTCAGGTGGCGTTTCTCAAGACTGTCTATCAGTTTTCTGTAGCTGTCGTCCTGCACTGAGGCGAGCCGGCCTATCTCAATCAGCTTGTCTGTACATCCGCCAATCGCAGATGATACAACAATCGTACGATCCTTCCTAACGCTCTCTTTGACTATTTTTACTACGTTGGATATATTGGAGGCGTCGGCAACGGAGCTTCCGCCAAATTTAAGTATCTGCATATCAGTTTAAAAATTTTATATGTTTCTTTATTGCTGTCTTGATTCTCTCCCACTCCAGAAGAAATCCGTCATGTCCGAACTCAGAAGATATCTGTTCGAAGCCCGACCCCTCAATTTTTGAATGTAAATATTTCTGTTCTTCTAGTGGGAAAAGCAGATCGCTGTCGATTCCTATGATTAGCGTGTTGGCAATGACTTTCTTAAGAGCCTCTTCAACTCCACCTCTTCCTCTGCCCACATTATGGCTGTCTATTGATTTGGTGAGGGTGTAGTAGGAGTAGGCATCGAACCTGTCTACCAGCTTTTTGCCTTGGTACTGCTGATAACTGCATGCCCTTTGTGCAAAAACTGTATCTTCATCATTCTCTTTCTGAGTCAGCCCATAACCATGTGCAGACCTGTAAGACAGCAAAGCGATTGATCTGGCTGCTGCAAGACCTGCCTTTCCTCCATGGATATCCTTCTGTTCCTCAAATGAACTGTCTGCAAAAAGAGCCATGCGTTGTGATTCATTAAATGCTGTTCCCCATGGAGATACTCTTGCATTACAGGCTATAAGCACTATATTCTTTACAATATGGGGGTAGATTATTCCCCATTCCAGTGCCTGAAATCCTCCGATTGAACCGCCCAGTATAAGGTCGATGCTTTTTATGCCAAGATGTTCCCTTAGAAGATTGTGTGCCCTTACTGTATCGCGTACCGTCACTTCAGGAAACGAAAGAAGGTATCGCTCCCCCGAGTCTTTGAAACTTGCCGGGCCGCTGCTGCCATAACATGAACCCAATACATTTGCGCAGATAACAGTGTATCTCTTTGTGTCGAACAGTTTTCCCTCGCCAACCAGATCGCTCCACCACTCCAGAGGATTTGAATTTGCAGTTAGAGCATGGCATACCCAGATAACCTCTTTTCCATCAGATATGTTGTCGGTATAGTGATAAAATATCTCAAGATTTTCCAAGCTCTGTCCGCATTCCAGGACAAAGGTTTTTTTGTATTCAAAAATTGCGCTCTTCATAAATCAGATTCTCTTTAGTGACTCTTCCAGATCTGCCTTTATATCGTCTATGTGCTCTATGCCAACAGAGATTCTGAGCATGTTTGTCTTCAATCCGGCAGCTTCCAGCGCAGCGGCATTGAGTTGAGCATGTGTTGTAGATGCTGAATGGCTGATAAGGGTTTTGTTGTCACCTACGTTCACAAGGTGTGTTATTAATGAGAGAGAATTTACAAAATCTGCTGTCTGTTGCCTGTCGCCTTTAAGGCAGAATGAGAGCACGCCACCAAAGCCTCTCTTAAGGTAACGTTTTGCTGCCTCATGGTTGGGGTTATCCTTCAATCCCGGGTAGTTGACAGATTCTACCTTTGGATGTGAACTTAGCCACTCTGCAAGTTCCAGGGCATTGCTCATTATCCTGTCCATCCTGAGCGAAAGTGTTTCAACGCCCTGTAATAGTAAAAATGAGTTGAACGGACTTATGGTACATCCCCAGTCACGCAAACCTTCTACTCTTGCCTTTATTGCAAATGCAATGTTACCCGAAGGTGAACCTGCACCGAATGATTCCCAGAACTTGAGTCCGTGATATGATTCCGAAGGTTCTGTAAAACGAGGAAACTTTCCTGAGCTCCAGTCGAAGTTTCCACAATCTACAAGTACTCCGGCAATGCTGCTTCCGTGGCCGCCTATCCACTTGGTTGCCGAGTGGGATATAATGTTTGCTCCCCATTCCACTGGTTTGAAAAGATATCCTGCTGCCCCGAAGGTGTTGTCTATGATCAGGGGAATCCTGTGTTTTCTGCATAATTGTGCTATGCCTTCAAAATCAGGAATATAGAAATCAGAATTGCCTATTGACTCAATGTAGACGGCCTTAGTCCGCTCATCAATAAGTTTTGCATACTCCTCTACAGAGCCCTTTTTGGCAAACCGGAACTCTATGCCTAATTTTTTAAAGCTTATCTTGAACTGATTGTAGGTGCCTCCATAAAGCGAAGAGGAAGATACAACATTGTCTCCGCTCTCGGCAAGGTTTTGAATAATAATGAATTGAGAAGCATGTCCCGATGATGTGGCGACTGCTGCTGTTCCTCCTTCCAATGCTGCAATTCGCTTTTCGAATACATCGGTAGTGGGGTTTGAAAGACGTGTGTAAATGTGGCCGGCTTCTTCAAGCGCGAAGAGTCTTGCGCCGTGTTCCACGCTGTTGAAAACGAATGAGGCTGTCTGGTGTATTGGCGTAACACAAGAGCCGTTGGCAGGGTCCGGTGTATGACCGGCATGCACCTGTAAGGTGTCAAAATGAGTATAATTCATTTTAATAATGTTTAAATTGATTGGAAAATGTGTTATGAAACTTTATGAGACCTCGCCCAATGGACCTGATTCAGACCCGGATTTTATTGATGCATCTGACGATGCATTCGCATCATCATCATCATCATTGATGCTGACATGACAGAAAGAGAAGCAGAAGATGTTCTGCCTGAATGAATTTGTATGATATTCTCTCTGTTCATTTGTCTAAAGTGGTTGCAAATATATTTATTGTATACGTCAGTTCCAAATTTTTTTACAAATGTGCATGATGTGTGACTTTTTCTCAGTCAGGGTGAGGGAGTCTGAGAGACGTGATCCGGATTTACCCGCTATGCAGTCGCTTCGTTAAAAAATAAAGGCTGAAATTGAGATTATGCCTATGTAGATTAGCTGCCAATTTCCGCTCTTATTTTTCTTGACACTCCGCTCCTTAAGTGGGTGCCCAAATCCTCTCAACAAGTCTCTCAGACTCCCTCACCCTGACTGGTTTGTCACACAAATTGCACTTTATAAAGTGTCAGCTGCGGAGAGACGCCGATAATGAAATGCACCCAAATGATGTTTCTAACATTTGGGGGTGCATTTTAATTTTTATTCAATTAGTTTGAGAAATTTCTCTACTGCTTCTTCAAAACATTCAGTATATGGACGATTTTTAGTATTGTAGACAATTACCCCCTGTTTATCTACAATATAATAAGTCGGAAAATGTGTAATCCTCATTTTCCTGTGTACAGATGACAATGAATTTAGTTGATCGAAATCATTCCAGACATTCATCCATTTAACATTCTTTGTTTCTATTATATTTGATATTTTATCAAGACTGCTATCTTTCTCTAAAGCTACACCAATGATTATCACATCTTTTCGATTTTTTATTTTTTCATATAAAATTTTTAAATCAGGTATTGCCGCGATGCATGGTTTACACCAACTTCCCCAGAAATCAATAAATACAAATTTATTTTTAAACAGATCATTCAAATTTATAATTTTCTTGTCATTAATATTTTTTGCATATAAACAAGGTATTTTATTACCTATTATACTACTGTCAGTTTGTTTATCTAGAACTTGTAAGTAAAGGCTATCTTTAAAAACATCCTTTAAATAGATTTTTTCTCCACATAATATTAGAGTGTCTCCTATTTTATAAGGATCTTGAAGTTCGGTGTTTTTATAATAGAACTTGAAAACAGAATTAGTATTTAAATTATTAAATATTAAATCATTAGAATTTTTATGCTCAAAAATGCTAATTTGTTGATCATTTATTTTAAAATTTGCTTCTGAATATTGATTTGTAAGAAAAATTACATCTAGGTAATAATCATCAGATGAAGGATACTGTTGCTCTGAATCGAACGTCATAAAAGGGTTTAAGGTAAGACTTATCGTTCTATTCAGAGAATTTCCATCATTTAAAGAAATTGTTTGTATATTTACAAGAGGGCATAAACTATCTTGCTCTGACACTAAAGGAAAATTATATTTTTCTTTATTTAATTTGAAAGTATATCGGTTATCATCTGAAAAATCAGCATTAGAATTACAATCAATGATAACAGTTTTTTCCATATTAGACTTATTTAAGCCCACATAAAGATAAAATTTGTTACTTCCTTTAGAATCCTTTAAAAGGAGTGATGTGTCAATCTTTTCTGATTTAATATATTCTTCATACTTTTCTTGTGAAATTTTCCCATTTAGAAAGTCATCGTACATTTTCTGGGATGGGCTTATTAATACAGAATACACAGCAAATAAGTTTAAATCAGAAGGGATATTTTTTAAAAAAGAATAATCTATGATTCTGTCAGTCCCAATAATCTTTCTTGTTATGTTCTGAGTTTTAAAATTGGCAGTATTTTGCTTAAAAGGCACTATATGAATGTTTTGGGCAACAATTACAATTTGACTATAAATAAGTAAAAAGATAATACAGATAACTCTCATAGGATAATTTTTATTTTGCATTAATATGACTTATCAGTTTCAAAATCGTTCTCTGACAAATATATAAATAAAAATAAAAATCGGAATGTATTTTTGTATAACTCGGCAGGAACAGAATAATTGATACTTGAATGTTCTTTTCTGTTATTGTAATAGCATATGGACTCACCGCATCAGTTATGAAGTGCAAGGCCATTCAATAAAAGCATTATCAGTCGCGCTACCCTTGCCATCCAATGATATTTTAGCACCTGTTTCCTTGAGGTAATCAATGTATTCGTCGGATGTAAACTGACTTCACTGGTCGGAGTTTATTATTTCCGGCATTCCGTTCTAAAGAGTAATGGAATTTAGTTCGCTTCCTAGTTGACGAAGGGCATCACCAATCTCTTTTGCTCGTTTTTTTGAGGGCCTTTTGTTTCCGCAAACATATTTTGCCAGTAAGCTTTGATTAATTCCTGCTCTTTTAGCTAATTGATTAATGTTGATTTCCGGAAACCTTTTTAACACAAGCGATATTTCATTCTCTTCCCTAATGTCTTCAGAAGCAAAAAATCCCTCGAAACTTAAATCTTCATCAAGTTCCGGCCAATGAATACCAAAAAACGATGTTTCGAAATTTTCTCTTTGAGCTTCTGAAGCATTTAGTAATTTAGGAAACAAAGCTAAATCATGGCTTGCAACTCTGCCGGAGTCGGTTTTAATGAAAATCCTTCCATCCAGCGTTCATCAAAAATAGGGAATAAATCTATTCCCCACAAGTGTTTTAATGCAAATTATAATTATTATTCATAATTATCCGCTATGTGTAGTCCAGCCCTATGCTTTCATGGCATGTCTTTGTATTTCAGACAATTGCATTTATTGCGAATTGTTGCTAAATCATTGATTATCAGCGTTTGGCCATGAAAGCATAGGGTTGAAAATGGTCGCTAGTACTCAGGGACGCATTGTGTAACAAGACTTGGATTGGGTGCGGGAGCTTGAGGAACTTGTTAGGAGGAGTTGGGCACCCACACAAGGAGCGGTACGTTAAGAAAAACATCGAGCGCAAACTGCAGCTTTTTTGCATAGGCATACTCGGTTTGCGCATATGTTTTTTAGTGTAGCGACTTGAATGTGGGTAAATCCGGAACACGTTTCTCAAGCTCCCGCATCCAGCCAGGTAGAGAATTACACAGTATGCGTCCCCATTTAACAATATTGCCTACCTTTGCAACTCAAAATAAACATAATCATGAAACGTGATCTTGTAATTTACACGGAGAAGATTAATTGTCAGGATTGCTACAAGTGCATTAAGGTTTGCCCCGTAAAGTCAATTAAGGTAGAGGACTTCAGCGCCTCAGTAATAAGCAACACATGCGTCTATTGTGGAAAGTGCATCAATGCCTGTCCGGCCGGGGCAAAGAGATACCGCGAGGAAATTGATTTAGTACAGGAGTGGGCAGGGGCGGAGGAACCGATGATAGCCTGTCTGGCGCCGTCATTTATTTCTGACTTCGAAAACGTGACTCTTGTGAACCTGCTTAAAGCATTTTACTGTCTTGGTTTTTCCGGAGTTTCGGAAACAGCAATAGGGGCCGATATTGTGGCCCAAAGCACAAATGATTATCTGCACAGTACAAAGAATTCCAAGGTGATTGCCACATGCTGTCCATCGGTAGTCAACTATATAAAGATCTACTTTCCGGAGCACGAAAAGTATCTGGCTCCCATTGTCTCACCAATGATTGCCCATTCGAGGGTACTCAGGAAAAGCGGTTACTCAAATCATAAACTTGTTTTCATAGGCCCTTGCATTGCCAAGAAGCAGGAGAGTGACCTCTATGAGGGAGAGATGGATGCGGTTCTCACATTTAACGAGTTTCGTAAGCTGATGGAGATTGAGGGGATATATTTTGCAGATATGGAGAAGGTTACTCTTCCAGAAAATTTTGTTATTGGAGCCTCCCAGAGAGCAGGTCTCTTTCCTGTGGATAGTGGTATGATAAGCACAATGTGCAAGGATATAGAGCCGGTTGATGCAAACTATATGTGCTTTTCGGGAATGAAAGCGGTGATGGAGGTCTGTGGAGAGCTTTCGGTTTGGAACCCTCAACAGAAGACGTTTGTAGAACTCATGGCTTGTGACGGAGGCTGTATAAAAGGGCCGGCCACATCGGACACTCAAGGAGTGGCAAGCAAAAGGAACAAACTTTTAAGCGATTTTGACATATTCAAACGTTCCGGGCTTGCCGTTTCGCTTCCTGAAAGAGTTATTGATATTTCTAATGACAGATATAAAGTTCCTTATAAGATTAACTGTGTTTACAGCGAAACTGAGATACAGGAGGTGCTTGATTCTATGGGAAAACGAACAAAGGCAGATGAGCTCAATTGCTCAGGTTGCGGTTATGATAACTGCCGTGAATATGCGGTGGCTTTGCTGGACGGAAAGGCGGAGAGGGAGATGTGCATATCGCAAATGAGAAAGGAGGCACAAAACCAAGCTTCGGTTCTTCTCAGAAAGATGCCCTACGGAGTGGTTCTTGTAGATGAAAACCTGCGGATAGTGGATACAAATGCAAAGTTCATCGATTTTGGAGGTGAAGAGATAACAATGATATCGGATGCCCTGGGTGGTCTGGCAGGTGCAGATCTCAGAAAAATAGTGTCGTTTCATAAATACTTTGCAGCTGTTCTGGCAAGCGGAGAGGAGACTAGCGAATTTGACATAAGGGAGGATAAACGAAATTTAAAACTCTCCATAATAAGCATAAGACCAAACAAACTTGTCTGCGGGATAATTCAGAATATGGATGATTCACATCTTATGAAGGAGATAATCTCAGAAAAAATTCGTGAGGTGATAAAGCAAAACGCAGAATCGGTACAGAGGATCGCCTATATTCTGGGCGAAAGTGCCTCTTTTACAGAGAGTGTGCTGAACACGGTAATTGACCCGGATAAAAAATAGTGTCTGAAATGGAAATTGCCAATGATAATGAAAAATTCTTTATAGAAATCGCATACAGTCAGCAGTTCAAGAAGGGTCAGATTGTAGGTGGAGACACTTTTATATCGTCAAAATTAAAGGATGAGGAGAGGTTTGTTGCTGTTTTGTCCGATGGTCTGGGAAGTGGAATCAAGGCAAATGTACTTAGCAGCCTCACTGCATCAATGGCCTTAAACTACAGACTGCAACATCAGCCTTTGGTAGAATCGCTTATAAGCATAATGGATACTCTTCCAAACGATCCTCTGAATAAAATCAGCTATGCAACTTGTTCGGTGGTTGATATCGACTCTTCCGGCGAAACACATATAGTGGAGTTTGACAACCCCGACTTCATTCTGTTGAGGGAGTCTGCCCATATAGAGCCGCGCAAGAAGCTGGTAAAGTTGCAGACAAAACAGGGCGAAAGGACATTGCTTGATTCTCATCTGATGCTTTTTAAAGGCGACAGGCTAATTTTCGTAAGCGACGGGGTAACCCAGTCTGGACTTGGGTCCAAATCAATGCCTCTGGGGTGGGAGCGTCCGCAGCTGATATCGTTTCTTATAGAATTTGTAAAGAAACATCCCGACATCTCTGCACGTGAACTCTCAAAGGTTGTCATGCAGAAAGCTCTTCATAACGATCTTTTTGAAGCAAAGGACGATATTACCTGTGGAGTTGTCTATCTCAGGGCACCAAGAAATCTCCTTATCTGCACAGGCCCGCCATTTGAGGCAGCAAGTGATCCTGAAATGGCCGATATATTTGACAAGTATAATGGGGAGAAGATAATATGCGGAGGAACAACGGCAAAGATTATTGCCAGAGAGTTAAACAGAAAGATAACAGGGGATGGCGGTCAGCAGCTGAAAACAAACCTGCCTTCGACAGCCAGGATGGAAGGAGCACAGCTTGTAACTGAGGGAATCCTTACTCTTGGGCATCTTGCAGACCTTATTCAGAATTATGTTGAGGGAGAAGATCCAGACAGTTCGCCGGCTGGAGATATACTAAAGCTTATTCTCAAGAGCGATGTCATAGATATTCTGATGGGTACAAGAATAAAT
>Ga0079306_1002151_pt1 | contig 11426 bp, 13 predicted proteins | sample Methanotroph_Enr_FD_79181 | JGI IMG/M metagenome (GOLD analysis project Ga0079306, IMG submission 79181) | Enriched soil microbial communities from Old Woman Creek wetland in Ohio, USA - Methanotroph_Enrichment_5 | ecosystem: Environmental > Terrestrial > Soil > Wetlands | place: USA: Ohio...
CACTCACAGACCGACGGATTCGTTTCTCAGACTGTGGTCTTCTCTGACATGTTGACACAGCAACTCCAGCCGGCCGGCGGAGCAGTGGGCTCCTCATTGGCCAGCACCAACCCGTCGGCCATTGGTTCTGGCGCGGAGGTTTCAGCCATCCGGATGAATTTCTCCCTTGGTTCGGTGATCCAGACCGGAGTGCCAAGCAATGTTGCAGTTGAAGGTAATGGTTTTCTCACGGTGAGCCAGCAAGGCCAGACTTTCTATACCTTGGATGGGGATCTCCAACTTGATGCCAACGGCCACCTTGCAACAAACAGCGGTGGCCTCGTCGAAGGTTGGGCACCTGGAGCCCCGACCTCTTCTCCACTGACCCCTTTGACGATTCAACTTGGATCCACCGGCGTAGCAACGCAGACTCAGAACATCGGATTGGGCGGAAATCTCCCCGCGAATGCTACGGGACCAATGACGATCACCACGACAATGTACGACTCTCTCGGTTCGCCGGTGCCTGTGGCCTTGACCTTCACCCCGACGATCGGCGGCAGCGGCACCGTCACTAGTTGGGCGATGCAGGGAACGGTGACAGGGGCTGCTACTCCATTATGGACTGTTCCTCAAACAATCGTCTTCTCCAACGCGGGCCAACTCTCGACGGTGAACGCAGTAGCAGTAGGCACCGGTCAGACCAGCATTGCAATAGATAATTTCCCGAGCAACTTCTCCTGGTCTGGCACAGTGAAACCCAGCATTGATTTCCCTGCAGTGGGCTCATCCAACGCGGTCACGCAATTCGCGGGCAATCAGACGTTGATGGTTACTTCGCAAGATGGCAACGCTGCCGGAACCCTCAACTCATATTCCATCGGTTCAAGTGGAGTAATCACTGGGGCTTACTCCAACGGTGGAAGCAGAACGCTAGGGACGATTGCCTTAGCCCGATTCGCGAACGTCGAAGGCTTGGACCCGATGGGGCAGACCTACTTCGCCGCCACTGTCGCATCAGGCAACGCCCAGTACGGCCAACCGGGTTCCAACGGCTATGCGACGTTGCAAGGCGGCGCGGTCATCGGCTCAAACGTCGATTTGGCAAAGGAACTCACCCACTTGATCGAGGCACAGACCGCGTATCAAGCGAACACCAAGGTGATCACAACGACCAACACCACACTGCAATCACTCATGCAGATGCCGTAATTCTTTCTTCTGCAACCCACATTGATTTGAGAACGGAGCCCATGTGATCGAAGTAAAAAGATTGGATGGGACAACCATGCACATGAATGAGGACTTGATCGCTCGGGTCGAGCATGCAGCGGGTGGACACTCCGCCGTCTACATGCTCGATGGCGGACACATCATTGTGGCCGATAATCCGTCCAGCGTTGTCAACCAGATTCGTGACGAGAAAGTAATGGTGCTCCGCCGTGTTTTTCGCGGTCCCGATGATCCAATCCCGCACCCAGAAGACATGATTCCAGGTGTAACCAGATTGAGTCAGGTGAAAAAACAATGACACCCATTGGAATCATGCTCTCCTTGTTGTCCGTGATCGGCGCCATGACGATGGATCACGGCGACATTGGATCGCTCTTCAAACTCTCCTCCATGATCTTGGTCGTAGGCGGATCAATGGGTGCTGCAAGTGCCGGATTTTCCTTGGGGCGGCTCAAACGAATTCCCAGAGCATTGTTCAAGGTGATCAAACCCAGTAAGGGTCCGGACACTCGCGCCACTATCTCGACGCTGTTGGACATGGCTAAAGAGGCACGTTCTAATCCGCTCATCCTCGAGGAGATGAAGACCGACGATCAATTCTTGAAGAAAGGAATCCAACTCATCATCTCGACGTCGGATTCCGAACGAGTCCGCGAACTGTTGACGGCCGAGATCGACGGGCTGCGTTCGCGCCATCAAGCAGCGACGAAGTTCTTTTCCGACATGGCAGGATTCTCCCCGACGTTTGGAATCATCGGAACAGTCGTTGGTCTCATCGGGGTTCTCGGCCAATTGAGTTCGCCGGATAAACTTGGACCTGCGATCGCATCGGCATTCACCGCGACCCTTTGGGGTGTGTTGCTGGCCAACGCTGTCTGGCTTCCTATTGCCAACAGACTTCATCGTCTCACGGAGGACGAAATCACATATCGCGAGATGGTGGTGGTTGGACTTCTCACCATGCAATTGAACTCATCAACAAGGGAACTTCGAGATCGGCTAGAGGCCTACCTTGCGCCCTCCGAGCGCGATCAGGAAACGACCCGTCCCGATCAAGAGTCTCCTAAGGCAGCAGCGTGATCGGCTTAAATGGGCAGAGACACATTGGATAACTCAGAGAGATGGCTTCTCACCTATGCCGACATGATCACCTTGCTTCTGGTGCTTTTCATCGTGCTTTTCGCCCTGTCCAAAGTTGACCAGGCAAAGTACAAGGAGTTCAAGCAATCGGTCACGCGGGCCGTTCTGTCGGACACTCCACACGGAACTACCCACGAACATGCCAAGCCAGCCCCAGCTGTCATGTCCACGAATCAATTTCAGCAGTTGGAACGCGAGTTGAAGGCTGCACTTAATGCCCGTGGTTTGTTAGGTGATGTCACCTTCTCTATCAATTCATCCGGGCTGGTTGAGGGCCTAGTTGCCGACTCCACCTTCTTCGTCACTGCATCCGCAGATCTGTCACCGGTTGGAATCGACATCATCGACACATCAGCCAAAGTTCTCAAGAAGTATTCCAATGCTATTGAAGTTGCTGGTTACACAGATGATCGCCCGATCTCCACTGGTCCATACCCGAATAACTGGGCGTTGTCGGCTGCACGCGCCAGCACTGTCGTAGTGCGCATGACAGAGGAGGACAATGTGAGTCCGACCCAGGTCATCCTCCTCGGCTATGGCCAGTACCACCCTCTTGTTGCTAACACTTCTCCAACAGGCCAAGCGCAGAATCGTCGCGTCAACATCGTCGTCAAACCCACTAGCAAGTTCTCGCAATGATGCCAGCGTTGATTCAAGAAAGGACGTAAATGTCCCAGACCGCAAAAGTCGTACGAAATCATGACTTTCGTCGCACGGACCTGCTCGAACGCGTCGATCTTCAAGCGATAGAGGGCTTGTTCGAAGCATTCACTCGTTCGGCGACTCAGAAACTCACATCAACACTTCGTCAGCCATGTACTTTCGAGTTGGAGAAGCTGGATCAAGTGACGTGGCGTGATCTAGCCGAGGAACTCGAAAACGGTGTGTACTTCTTCACCTTCTCTTTGCCTCCATTTGTTGGCCGCGCTGTTCTTGCGATCCCGACCGAGGAAGCTCTGGCACTAGTTGACTTGCGTCTGGCCGGTTCAGGTGAAGATGACTTCTCCGGTCGTACCCCAACCGATATCGATAAGGCTTTTTTCGCCCCGATAGTTGAGGATCTCATCGGTGAGTTGAGTCGCGCTTTGGCTCGCATCCATACGAGCTATCCGATTCTTGAGGCGCAAGAGGGCAACGTGCAGTTCGTCTCGGTCGCATCTCCTTCGGAGATGTGCATGGCCTTGCGCATGTCTCTCTCGGTGGCGAATCGACCAGCCTGCCAAACCGTGATCTGCCTTCCGTTTCCTTTGGTGCGGATGCTCATTGACGGACTGCAGGCAAGGACAATGCCCGGTGACGACAGCAAAGAGGGAGCGATCGCGATGGCTGCCCGCCGTCGACTCATGGAAGTGCCACTTGATGTGGTATTCCAATTTCCGAGTTTCGTGACCACACCTGCACAGCTTCTCACGCTCCGAGTGGGCGACAGTCTGGGTTTAGGCCACCCCAAAGGTCGTCCACTGGAAGTGCGCGCCGAGGGGCTCCTCGTGGCTCTCGCAGATATGTGTAGTTCAGGGGTGCATAAGGCCTGCCAAATCAAAGAAGAGGTTACTAAGTGATGATCACGAATGAATCCGACGCTTCATTGTCAATGTCAGAAATAGCCGATGATGCGAGTCTGCGTGTGAGAGAAACGCAGTTTCGAAATGTTTCAGTTGAGGTCTCGGCATGGATCGGCAAGACCCGACTCTCTTTTGGAGAATTGAGTGCACTGCGACCTGGACATGTCATTGAACTCGACCAGGCCGTCGGCGCACCTATTGAGATAGTCCTCAATCGTGAAGTCGTACTCGCACGTGGCGAAGTGGTTGAAGTGGGCGATGAGTACGGCGTGCGAATCACCGAGATCGTCGCGGACAAGGTCGTTTAATTCATGGGGGCCACATTCTTGGCCTTTGGGCGGATGCTTCTAGTCCTTGGACTAATCATCGGTCTGCTCTTCCTGCTTGCTCGCTTCGGTCGCAAGTGGCAGACGAGCCCAAAGTTCGGCGCGAAATCAACTCCTCGCATCGATGTAGTTTCTCGTCGCTCCCTTGGCAAGAATATTTCGATAGCGGTTGTTCACGTGGGGAGGCGCGTTTTCTTGGTGGGCCAATCTGCACAAGCGATGACTTTGCTGGCAGAACTCGACGCAGATGAGTGGTCAACGAGCGCAATGACATCGCAGACTTCAGTTAGCGACAAAGATCAACTTCTCACACCAGGGACGGTGCGGGGCATTGGGGGAGACTCTCCTAGGGCATGGGATGCCTTCATCGACCATCTACGGGAGATCACTGTCCGACGCTAAGAATTCTCGGACGCTCCAACGAAAGAATGCAGATGCCCTTGAAGTATCCCAAAGCCTTTGGGTTTGAACCATGATCCGCGGCTTGATTTCCGCTGGCTCCAACGTGAACGTCAACGTGAATGGGCTCAACAACCCTTCGACATCAGTGCTCATCATCGTCGGGTTGACTCTTCTTTCTGTCGCACCCTCGGTGCTCGTACTCATGACTGCCTTTCCTCGCGTCTTCATTGTTCTCTCGCTTACTCGGAACGCATTGGGCACGCAGGCTGTTCCTCCCAACCAGGTGCTTGCAGGACTTGCTCTGATTCTCACGTTGTTCATAATGGCCCCGGTGACATCCGCGATTGATCATGCGGCGGTTCAGCCGTATGAACATGGAAAGGTGTCAGCCACTAAGGCGATCGCTCTTGGCGAGGTTCCACTCAAACAGTGGATGCTCAAGCAGACCCACAAGAAAGAACTTGCTCTCTTCACCTCCTACAGTCATGAGAGCGCCAAGGATCCTGAGTCGTTGCCGTTGACCACCGTCGTTCCAGCGTTCGTGCTTTCGGAGATCCAGACCGCTTTCCTTATTGGCTTCATGATCTTCATTCCGTTCATGGTGATCGACCTTGTCGTGTCGGCGATCATGATGTCGATGGGTATGTACATGTTGCCGCCAACATTGATTGCGTTGCCATTCAAGATTCTTCTCTTCGTTCTGGTCAACGGGTGGACACTCGTAGTCCACTCGCTACTGATTTCGTTCAACCACTGAGCTGATGACCGATAGCACCGTGCTCAACCTCGCCTCTCAGGCGTTGATCTTGATAACCAAGTTAGCGGGCCCGGTGTTGGCGGTGAGTCTTTTCGTCGGATTGGTTGTCTCGCTCTTCCAAGTGGTGACTTCTATTCAGGAGTCCACCCTGACCTTTCTTCCCAAGCTCGTTGCGATAGGACTGGTACTGCTACTGCTTGGTCATTGGATGCTGGGCACCGCCGTGGCATACACGGAGAATCTTTACAACTCGATTCCGCAGATTCTTTCGGGACAAGGATGACCTTCACACTCTCTGCAGACTTCATGGTCGCGCTGGTGCTCGCATTCGTCCGCTCCATCGCGTGGGTGACGATCTGCCCGCCCTTCTCGAATGTGTCGATCCCGAGGATGGTGAAGATCGGCTTCGCAGGTGCCCTGGCTTTCTATGCTGCAGGGACCTTGCAGCACGATCATCTGCCGCAGAGCAACGCGCAGGTAATTGTGGCGATCATCGTGCAAGCCTTGGTGGGAATAATTCTCGGGTACGTGGTCTCGCTTTTCGTGACGGCGGTTGTCGCGGCAGGAAGACTGATCGACTTGTTCTCTGGCTTGAACCTTCCTCCTGCTATTGATCCGCTATCGATGTTGCAGGTTTCGATTTTCGGCCAGTTCTTCAATCTTGTTCTAACCGCACTGCTATTCACCTCAGGTGCGGTCCTCGTGATCGTCCAGGGTTTCATGACATCGTTCAAAGCAGTTGGCACTAGTTTTCCTGCGACAACGATGGGAAACCTCGCGCAGATGATCACCGGCGACGTGGCCACATTCTTTGCGGCCGCGGCCGAGATCGCAGCGCCGCTGATTGCGGTGCTCTTCTGCACCCAGATCCTGCTCGCGCTGTTGTCCAAGGCAGCTCCACAGATCAACGTCTTTGTCTTTGGTATGCCGCTGCAAATCGTCATGGCATTGATTGGAGTCAGCGTCGCAATCACGGCTCTACCGGGCGACATCGTGACACTGGTCGGACGCGCGATGAGCCAACTCTTCGGCGGACTTTGATGGCAGATAAATCCTCACGTACCGAAAAGGGCACCACCAAACACCGCAAGGAGATGCGCGAAAAAGGGACAGTGGCCCGTTCCCCTGAGATCGGCGGCTGGGCAGCGATGTTGGTGGTTGTCTCGATGCTGCCCTGGATGGGAACTCTTGCTGCAGATCGCATATCTGGTTTCGTTCAGGATGTCGTGCGGGCGATGGCCCACCCCGATCTCTCTGTGGCGGTTGCGATTCTGGGGCAAGGCCTGCTTACGGCCGCATTTGCAGCACTTCCAATATTGCTAGTTGGCAGCGCTATCGGAATGGCAATTGCTACAGCTCAAGTAGGTCTGCGAATTACACCCAAGGCTTTGAGTTTCAGATTCTCGCGTATCTCCCCGAAGAACGGATTGCACCGTCTTTTTTCAAGCCAGGGTGTCTGGACTCTTGCCAAGACCTCCCTGAAGATAACCATCCTCGCTTTTGTCGGTTTTGGAATCTTGAAGCATCTGGTGCAAGGAGTGCTTGGGGGAGCGAGCCTTCCATTAGAGACAACCGTTCTTGCAACGGCATCGACCGTGCTGCACCTGATGCGCGTCATCGGGGGATTGGCACTGGTGATCGCAGGTGCCGACTATTTCTTTCAGCGGCGTTCCCACAACCAGGACATGCGCATGACGAAACAGGAGGTGAAGGACGAGCGGCGCGATAGCGACGGCAATCCTGAGGCTCGACGAGCACTTCGCAACAGGGCGAGGAAGCTCTCCCGAATGCACATGATGTCCGCGGTCGCCCGCGCAGATGTTGTTGTCACAAATCCGACGCACTATGCAGTTGCCATTGCCTATGACCGCCAGAAAGATCGCGCGCCGCGAGTGGTTGCCAAAGGGGCCGACTTCAATGCCGTGGCGATCCGCGAACATGCTCGCCGGTGCGGAGTGGTTCTGGTGGAGAACCCCGTTCTTGCAAGGGCGCTTCATGCCTCATGCGAGGTCGACGATATTGTTCCGCCTGCTCTTTACACATCCGTGGCCCGATTGCTGGCTTTTGTATATTCGCTATCTCCGGCTGCTCGGGTGTATCGCGACGTACACCAGATGGTGAGCTGAGTATGGATTTTTTTCCCAAGACCCCTCAACTCGACCCGTACTTGGGACGTAGAAGTGATGTGCGCCGGGACGGCGCTAGCAAGTCCATGGATGGACCTGATGTAAGAAGAGTGTCCATTCATGATTAAGTCGAGCCGTTGGGACCGCTTTACCTATACGGCTGTTCCTCTTTCGGTCGTGGCCATCGTGGTGGTCTTGATCATCCCTCTGCCGACCTTCCTCATCGACATGTTGATTACAGCAAACATCACCGGATCCGTATTGGTACTCCTTACGGCTATGCAGGTGAAGAAGCCCCTTGAATTCTCGGTCTTTCCGACCCTGGTTTTGATGGCGACCATGTTCCGCTTGGCCCTCAACGTCGCGGTGACCCGTCAGGTCCTTCTGCGCGGCTATGCCGGGGTGGTGGTGTCGAGCTTTGGCCATTTCGTCGTCGGTGGCTCAATTGTTGTTGGCCTGGTTGTCTTTTTTATCCTGATCATCATCCAATTCGTCGTCATAACCTCGGGCTCTGGTCGCGTCGCCGAAGTGGCAGCGCGCTTCACCCTCGATGCGATGCCTGGCAAGCAGATGGCCATTGATGCCGATCGCGCATCCGGGGCAATTGATGAAGCCGAGGCGCGACGGCGTCGGCGAGAGATCGCCGATGAAGCAGACTTCTATGGGGCGATGGATGGTGCCTCCAAGTTTGTTCGAGGCGATGCGATCGCTGCCATCGTGATAACAATGATCAACTTGATCGGCGGCTTCGCCATTGGAATGTTCCAACGCCATCTTTCACCCGGTGAGGCGATAAGCACCTACAGTCTTCTATCAGTCGGCGATGGCCTGGTCTCGCAGATCCCAGCACTGCTGCTGTCACTCTCAACCGGAATCATCGTGACGCGCGGCGCCACCGAGCACGGTTTGGGTTACGACGTCGTCAAGCAACTTTCGCGTTTCCGCAGAGTCGTTCGCGCGACGGGTCTAATCATGGCGTTGCTCGCGGTGATACCGGGTTTGCCCGCACTGCCTTTTCTTGTCGTTGGCGGGTTGGTTTTCGCTTTCGGCACACGACTGCCGGGGGATGTTATTGAGGATGCCGCAGAAGTTCCGCTGGTCCCGAATATTAAAGCCATCGAGGAATCCCCGCTTGCACTGGCAGCGGGGATGGCGGTTGAGCCGCTGAGTCTCGAACTCGGCATCGACCTCATCGATCTAGTTCAACAAGAACGCGGAGGGGATTTGCTCGATCGCGTGAAAGTGTTGCGTCGAAACATTGCAATGGAACTCGGAGTTGTTATGCCGAAGGTTCACACCAGAGACAATCTCGACTTGGCCAATGACGAGTACTCGATCAAGGTCCACGGAATTGAAGTGGCACGTGGCCAGGCCCCGCGAGGAAAGTTGCTGGCGATCGGTGAGAATTTGGAAGGCCTCGCGGGGACCGACACTCGTGATCCTGCATTCGGCGGCCGCGCAAAATGGATTCCCATTGGCCTTAGCCATCAAGCTGCTGTCGCTGGAGTGACCGTTGTCGATCGCTCGGCTGTTGTCACTACTCACCTTGCTGAAATCGTTCGACGTCACGCGGGTGAACTCGTTTCTCGCCAGGACACCAAGATGTTGCTCGACGGACTCAAGGCAAGCAACCCTGCCGTGCTTGAAGAAATGGCTGCGGCCAATTTAACCCTTGGCGATATTCAGGCAGTGCTTCGAGGACTGCTCGATGAAGGAGTTCCGGTTCGAGACCTTGTGCGAATCCTCGAAGCCTTGACCGAACAAGCCCGCACTCAGCAAAAGGATGCCGACAGTTTGTTGGAGGCAGCGCGATTGGCACTATCTGCCACCATCGGATCTCTATATGACAAAGATGGCGCGGTTTCGGTCATCACTCTTTCTCCCGCACTCGAGCAGAGTCTTCTGGGTTCATTGCGCATCGGTGAGCGGGGCCGACGCATCCTTGGAATTCCTGCGAATGAGGCAGAGGCAATTGTTCGAGATGTCGGACGTTTGTTTTCTGAGTCGGAAAGCAAAACCCTTCTTCCTGTCCTTCTGTGCGCGACAAGGCTCCGTCCGGCTTTGGGGCGCCTCGTCAAACCAACACTGCCGCGCATGGGCGTTGTCGGCATAGGAGAAATCGGATCTGCCGTGATGATCTCGACCGTGGGGAGTGTGAACCGTGAAGTTACTGCCGTTGTCTAAAGATCATCGGGAAGAATTTGAAGGTCGCACCTTCGATGATGCGCTTCGTCTTGCTCGACGAGAACTTGGTGAGGATGCGCTCATACGTTGTTGGAGAGTGCGGCGCGGAGGCGTCTTTGGATTCTTTGCCAAGGAGAGTTTCATCGCCGGCCTGAATGTCCCAGAAGGTGCCGAACCTGCGCGCTCACGTACCAAGGGGCAAGAGCAATCCGAACGTGAAACCGCCTCTCACCTTTACGACTTGGTTGATGCGACAACGGACGAAGTCTCACTCGAGTCCGATCCAGCATTGGATCGCGATTTCAGCAAGGTGCTCGCTGAGGCAGAAGCGGTGCTGATGGGTGCAGTCGAGCAAGCGAGTTCGATTACGGTTGAGGAACCGGCAGATGCTTCTGCAGTGACAATTGAAGGCCTCATTGAGAGCCTTGCCCGACTCGGAGTTCCTCGCGAATATCTGCCCGAAGGAGAAAGCCTCGATCAGTTGATGCGATCACTTTCAGCATTGCCCGTTGCTTGTCCAATAACGAAGGTCGATGGATCTCTGCTCATCGTTGTCGGTCCGAAACGCGAGGCAATTGCAACGGCACACAACGTCATAACTCACCTTGGCCTAGATGACGCCGCCCTCGTTGTCGGAGAACGCAATGGATCTGTACGTCAGCGAGTGACTCGACGTCGATCGGCAAAGAGGATGACCGTGCTCGTCGTCGAAGCATCGCTGAAGTCTCGCCAACTGGGTGAGGTAGCGACGTGGATAGAAAAGATGAAGCCGGAGTACGTCATTGCAGCCATTCCTTCGACCGTGAAGCGCACGGACTTCGATTCCTGGAAAGCCCACATTGGTGGGATTGAATCGCTGGCCCTGACGCGCCTTGCCGAGAGTTCTTCGCCCTTCGAGTTGATGGGCGCGTTGCCAGTTGCCTTTCTAGATGGCGCCCCAGCCACAACCTTGCGCTGGGTCGCCGTGCTCCTTGATCTGAAGTTGGCGGCAGAGAACTGAGACGAGACGACTACCTGGTCTTTGTGGTCGATGTTCATCGACTCCGGCCCCTCATCACCCTCGTCTTGGTTCTCGTGACCATTGCGCCCAGCTTTGCCGAGATGTTCACCTCAGGGCTTTCCCCGGTCGTGGTTCTGCTCCGCCTTGCCCTGGCCCTGGCCCTTCTCAGCACCCTTGTCTGGCTCATCTCGCGAGTCCTGCTCCACTACGCGCGAATTCAGGCTGCCAGGGAGCGAGAAGATAGCCAGTCGAGCCCTCAATTTTGACCCCCCTCGGGTCGTTAGTTCTTCAAGTGGACCCCGATGATCTTCTCTCTGAACTGGTGGAGGCGCTTGAGCGTGACCTTGAATTGCTCGCCGTGCTCGGCTACCGGTTGACCGTGCTTGGGGCTTTGGCTTCGGCCGATCAGAGCCAATCCATCATCACCGCGGTCCGTGAGATCGAAGCGGCCTATGAAGCCCTGCGCATTGAAGAACTTGTCCGCTCGTCAGCGATGGTTATTGTCGCAGACCATTTTGACGTGGATCAGAACCTTCGACTTGATGAATTGGCAACGCATACCAGCGGTGGTTGGAGTGGAGTACTGATGGACTTGCGTCGAGCTCTCATTGAATCGGTGACCAGCATTCAGGCTCTCGCCAACTCGGTCAGTGCGGCCATGGGCAGACGTGCCGTGTTAACGGATGAGGCCCTAGCCTTCCTGCGCACCGATGGCTC
>Ga0079306_1002153_pt1 | contig 11413 bp, 11 predicted proteins | sample Methanotroph_Enr_FD_79181 | JGI IMG/M metagenome (GOLD analysis project Ga0079306, IMG submission 79181) | Enriched soil microbial communities from Old Woman Creek wetland in Ohio, USA - Methanotroph_Enrichment_5 | ecosystem: Environmental > Terrestrial > Soil > Wetlands | place: USA: Ohio...
TAGGGGCGAAAAATTTTTCGCCCTCCCGATCGCGGCCGGCACGAAGGTATCGGCACCGGTTATTTGGCCGCCGTCTCCCGCAACAGGGAATCGAGGGTCGCCAGCATGGCGTCGATCTCCGACTCAGTGACATTCAAGGCAGGCATGAAGCGCAGCAGGCCCGGCCGCGGCGCGTTGAGCAAAAGTCCCGCGGCAAGCGCCCGGCCGACGAGGTCGGCGGCGATCTCACGCCGCAAATCAAGCGCCAGCAACAACCCGAGGCCGCGGACCTCGCCCAGGTTGTGGCGGGCGGACAGCTCTTTTAGTCCTGCAGCAAGATACGCCCCGCGCCGGGTGACCGTGTCGAGAAAACCGGAGGCGGTCACCGCCTCCATGACCGCACAGCCGACCGCGGTCATCAGCGGATTGCCGTTGAAGGTGCCGCCCTGATCGCCATGGTCGAAGCAGCAGACGGATTCTTTGGCGACGAGTGCGGCCAGCGGCACGCCACCGCCCAGCATCTTGCCGAGCGTCATGATATCAGGCTCGATCCCGGCATGCTGATAGCCCCAGAGCGTGCCGGTGCGGCCCACCCCGGTCTGGATCTCGTCGACGATAAGCAGCAGCCCCCGCTCGCGGGTCAACTGTCTGAGACCCGTCAGGAAGGAGTCTTCGGCCGGGACGACGCCCGCCTCGCCCTGGATCGGTTCGAGCATCACCGCCACGGTCCGGTCGCAGATCAGCGCCGCGACAGAAGCGAGGTCGTTCAGCTGCGCCTTGGGAAATCCCGGAACCTTCGGTTCGAAAAGGTCCCGGAACTGCGGCTTGCCGGAGGCCGACATGGTGGCCAGAGTCCGGCCGTGAAAGCCGCCTGCGAAGGTGATGATCTCATAGGCCCCGCCACGGTTGCAGGCACCCCATTTCCTTGCCAGCTTGATCGCCCCTTCGTTAGCCTCGGCTCCGCAGTTAGTGAAAAACACCCTGTCGAAACAGCTGTGATCGACAATCCGCCGGGCAAGGTCCAGGGAAGGTTCGTTGTAAAAGGAGGGGCTCGGGGTAATCAGCCGGCGGGCCTGCTCGGCCAGCCGTTCGGCGATGACCGGCGGGCAGTGGCCGAGACAGTTGACCGCCCAGCCCTGGACGAAGTCGAGATACCGTTTGCCGGTGTTGGCCCAGAGCCATGAGCCTTCGCCCCGCACAAAAACCAGCTGCGGCCGGGCGGTAACTTCCATCAGATTGTGTATCGGATAGTGAGTAAATTGCATGATGTTCGAACAAGCGTGAAAGATAGTGTTTGCCTTTTATTGGAGCACAGAAACGGCGGTGTCGAAGGCGAGGCTGTAATAGTCCCGGCCCCCGTACTGGAATTCGTCGACCACCGTCATGCCGAGCCGCCTGGTATGGGCTCGATACGACCGTTCATTGGCCTTGTTGATAAAGGTGATGCCGACGGGGAAGCGCGGACGCATTCCCAGGCGCATCTCTTCGAACAACCGGGGAAATGCCTGCGTGCCCCGCAGGTACTCATCGATGCACACCGGGCCATACTGGAAGGTGTTGAGCTCGGAAATGATCACGCCCCGGAATCGCTTCCCCACCAGGCGAGCGATCATGAGAGGATTGATCGGCCACTGCGCAAAATACTCCCAGCTTGCCGCCGCCGTATAGCCATGCACCTGGTCGTCGCTCTCCACCACGAACAGGCCGCCGTCGGCGATCAGCCTTTTCAGCTGGTGGATGGTAAAAGGAGTGGTCACAAAGCCGTTCTTTTCCCTCTCCAGGCGTGAGAGGTTGTCAAAGAGGTTCATCTCCTGGATCAGGATGATGGTGTGGATGTCGCTTTTGGCGGCGAGTCGGGTGATCATGCGGTCTCCTCGATTCGGTTGGCAAAGAGATTTCACCTGCAAGATAGTCGCTTCGACCGGGCATTGATCTCTGTCCGGAGCCGCTGCAGTACTGCAGGCGACGTTACCTCCCCCTCCCGGAAATCGCAAGTTTTTTCCCCGAACGGACGCCACCGCCTGCTACTCCGCCATCCCCTGACCGGCGAACTTGTTCCGATAGTGTCTGGGCGACAGGCCGGTGTGCTTGATGAACAGCCGGCGGCAGGAATTGACATCCTCGTACCCGACCTTCGAGGTGACTTCACTGAGCGAGTCCCGGGTCTGGAGGTAGGAGAGCGCCGACTCGCCGGTCGCGGTCTTGAACCGGCGTTTGAAATGACGGGGCTGATTCCGACCATTTCGGCCACCGCATCGATGGCGAAACGGGTGTGCCAGATCGGTCCTGCCCACCTGGTCAAGCGATTTGACAGGATCGATGGTCAGGCCACCGTTGGCGGTTACCGGCCTGCCGTCGAGGGTTACGACCTCGGTCTGAAAGAAGGGCCCATCGCCCTGCCGCAGATCCTGCCGCCAGAGGTTGCGATGCTCAAGGCATCGACGAACCCGGCAATCGACGAGACCGCACAGTTGTGCTCGGCCAGCATGGTGATTTTTACCCTAATTTTACCCGTGCGGTTGCCATGGCAAGTGAAGCCGCGTGGTCCGATGTCGCTGCGCAAGAAAATATTGAAGCATCTGAATAAAGAGAAACCTATTGCGCCACCAGTTCCACCCGCCGATTCCTGGCCCGGCCCTCTTCGCTCGCGTTGCTCGCGACCGGGGCGAGATTTGCCACACCCTTGCCGACCAGCCGGCCAGCGGCGATTTTATACTGACCCGCGAGGGCCGCCACCACCGCCTCGGCCCGGCGCTGCGACAGCGACAGGTTGTAATCGAGTTTGCCCTGATTGTCGGTATGGCCGACCACATAGACGGCGACGCCGGGATTTTTCTGCAGATAGGCGCCCATCTCATCGAGCTGGGGTTTTGATTCCTGTTTGATCTCGGCCCGATCGGTATCGAATAGCACCCCGTAGATCGCCGCGCGGCCGTCGCGGCTTACGGCCTGTTCGATCTCGCTCGATTTCAGGGTCACCATACGGCTCTCCATGGCGCCTGCCTGAACTGTTTCCAGATACACCGTCACCCTATTCTTGATGCTGCTGTCCGCCGCGTTGCCGGAGGTGGCCGCCAGCACCGCAACATAATTGACGACCCCGCCCTGGTGCTGTTCGGCCACGTACAGCCGCTCGTCGCTGGTTTCGATGGAAAAGGCGTACTCGGTGACCTGCTTGCCGGGGATCTTGTTGCGTTCGTTATGGAAATAGAGAGTTTCGGCGGTCTTCTTGCCACAGCCCTCGCCGCTGCATTCAAAAAGCGGCGTGTACCCGGACTTGGCCAGCTCCTGGGTGTAGTTGCGCAGCACTTCGAGCGACGACCGTCCTTCGGGGGCCAGATAGAGCACCCGGGTACGTTTGCCCTCGACATGTTTGGTCTGTTCGAAACCGCGCTTGCCGCCCTTGAAAAAGGCTTTGCCCAGCGGCAGCTCCGACTCGTCGTAATCGCCATACTGATAGCCGAAAATTACCGAGCCGGCATAACGCGGCATACCCGCCGGATCCTTGGCCCCGGCCACATCCTGGGTCGGAGCGGCCCAGGCAGCCGATGACAGCAACATCCCCAACAGCAACAGCCAACAGTGTTTCATCGTTCACTCCTTGTTGCACGTTTATGTTACAGACCATTCCCAATTCAGCCCCCCAGCCCGCTCCATTCCCTGGAATAGGCAAGACGACCACGCTTCGAAATTTCATACACCACATATGATTATTTCGCCATTATTTTAGTCAGTTGTATTTTCAAGGATTTCCCGGAACCAGGCAGGGCGAGGAAAGCACTATGAAGAGTGCGGAACGTGAATGGCGTGACCTGTCATGCCGCTCTTGCGACATGACAGGCAAAAGGGAAAGCGTGGAGTAATGCTACTTGTCGATCGCCCGGACCAGCCGGCCGAAACCGCCGGGGATGGTGCCCGAGGACCAGAAGGCCCGGCCCTGTTTGTAATCGACAAACCAGTAGCCGCCCGGCCGGCGTTGCGCCGCGACAAAGATAAAGGGCTGTTCTTTGGAAAAGGCGGGATGGAGGTAGAGTCCTTTGGCGTTTTTGACGGGCTCCATCAGCGACATGGCTTCCTCCATGGTGGGCAGCCGCCAGTCGGCAAAGCCCGCGAATCTGGCGCGGTTCAATTCCTCGATTTTTTTCTGGATATGACGTAGCGAGCCGATATCGATCCCGTCCCGCTGCCACATGAGCGACGTCCGCCGGTCGACGATCACGCCCGGATCGTCTCCTGCGGCAAGCGAGTTGACGAACCTGCCCGAAGGATTCAATTCCGCCTCGAAAAAGTGCCACTTTTTCACGACACCTTCGATCCCGTCGTCATTGATGATCGAAGATTCCGCGGGCAAAGCTGTCTTGTCGCCGGCGAAAGCCTGGCCCATGGCCGGCAGCTGAGGCCCCATATCCTCTTTGACGATCTTTTCCACCTGCGGCACCACCAACTCCGGATCGCCCGCCTCGTCCAGCACGTGGGCGATCAGCCACTCCTTGAGCTGCTCGTTGATGGCATAGCTCTTCTCGAAAATGGACGACTGCCCCTGTTCCGTCACGCATTTTTTGACAATTTCCGGCGGCGCCTTGATCACCGCCATGACCCGCGCATGCTTCACCGCCCGCTCCATCAGGCAGAGCTTCGGCTCCGGTCCCCAGTTGTCGACAAAGAAATAGTAGACGAATTCGCCGTTGTTCCGTACCCTCTCGCGACCTCCCCAGGATTCAAACGTCCCGAAGGACAGATCGGGATTCATCTCCCAGTCGATCGGACTGATAACCCGGTTGCCAACTTTTACTTTGTGAAACATCCCCATAACTTCCTCCATTGTGCGGTGTATTGAGTACCTTAGAAAATTCATTTTCGTGAAGGTACTTATCCCCCTTGTGGGGGTACTCCGGTCTTCCAAATTCATTGTAGCTGGAGTAACCTGAACAAGTACAACAAATTCGCGCGACGGTGCGTCCGACTCCTACTATTAATAATTATTATCACAATGTCTGCCAGTAAAAAATTGCAGATCAAAAAAAGAGGCTACCCGATTCCGACCGGCGTCACCCTCTTCAAGGAAGGCATCAATTTCTCCATCTTCGCCCGCCACGCTACGCGGGTCACCCTGGTGGTCGAACATCTGCCGCAGGGGGCCGATAAACCCATCCGCCACGAGTTTGCCTTCGATCCCGTGGAGAACCGAACGGGCGACATGTGGCACATGCTGCTCCCCACCCATCGCCAGGACTTCAGCTATGGCTACCGGGTCGACGGCCCGTCCGGCAACGGCCACAGCTATGACTACCGCAAGATCCTGATCGATCCCTTCTGCCGGGAGCTTCTCCCGCGAAAATGGGCGGAGCCGGCCCAGTACGGCGCAAAACCCTGCTGCCGGATCGTCAATCACGACTTCGACTGGGGCAATGACCGGCCCCTCAAGACCCCTCTCTCGGAAACGATCATCTACGAGCTCCATGTCCGGGGCTTTACCCGGGATGCGAGTTCCGGAGTGAAGGCCCCCGGCACCTATCTCGGCATAATTGAAAAGATCCCCTATCTCAAAAAACTCGGGGTCACCGCCGTCGAACTCATGCCGATTACCCAGTTCGACGAGAACGATACGGTCTTCACCAACCCGGAAACCGGCGAGCGGCTGAAGAACTTCTGGGGCTACAATCCGGTGTCGTTTTTCGCCCTCAACACCGGCTATGCAGCGAATCCGGAGCTGGCAATCGACGAATTCCGCACCATGGTGAAGGCCCTGCATAAGGCCGGGATCGAAGTCTTTCTCGACATGGTCTACAACCACACCGGCGAAGGCGGCTATAAGGGCACCACCAGCAGTTTCCGCGGCCTGGACAATTCCATCTACTACCTCCTCGACCAGAACCACGAGTACCTCAATTTTTCCGGCTGCGGCAACACCATGAACTGCAACCACCCAATCGTCCGCAGCCTCATCAAGGAGTCGCTGCGCTATTGGGTCACCGAGATGCACGTGGACGGCTTCCGCTTCGACCTTGCCTCCATTCTCGGCCGCGACCGGCAGGGCCATGTGCTGGCCAACCCGCCGATGATCGAGATCATCGGCGAGGACCCGGTGCTGCGCGACATCAAGATGATCGCCGAGGCCTGGGATGCCGGCGGCCTCTACCAGGTCGGCAGCTTCTCCACCGACCGCCGCTGGGCGGAATGGAACGGCAGGTTCCGGGACGATGTGCGGGCCTTCATGATCGGCGACGAAAATACGGTCACCCAACTGGCCACGCGCATCGCCGGCAGCTCCGATCTCTATCAGGCCAGCGGCCGGGGACCGCTCAGCTCAATCAATTTCCTCACCAGCCATGACGGCTTCACCCTGTACGACCTGGTGAGCTACGACCGGAAGAGAAACCTCGCGAACGGCGAAGACAACCGGGACGGAGATAATCACAATATCAGCTGGAACAGCGGCCTGGAGGGCGAAACAGACGATCCGGCGGTCAAACGTCTCCGCTTCCGGCGCATGAAGAGTTTTGCCGCCGTGCTCCTCCTCTCCCAGGGGGTGCCGATGATTCTCGCCGGCGACGAATTCGGGCGCAGCCAGGGCGGCAACAACAACGCCTATTGCCAGGACAACCGCACCTCCTGGCTGGACTGGTCCCTGCTCGAAACCAACAGGGAGTTCTTTCGGTTTGTTCGGCACTGCATTGCGCTCAGGAAAAAACACCGGGTCTTCCGGCGTAGCGAGTTTTTTGCGGCAACACGCACGGCCGAAGATGACCCGCCGGAAATCTCCTGGCAGTATCTCTCTCCCGGCGAACCGAACTGGGAAAGTACCTGCCACGGTCTGGCCTTTTTCCTCCGGGCAGAAAATCCGGACAGCCCCGGCGACTTCTTCGTCATGCTGAACGGCGACCGAGAGCAAACACTGCATTTTACGGCCGTAAGCCTCGACGGCCACGGCAAGAGCTGGCGGCGCATCATCGATACCACCGCCCAGTCGCCCTTCGACTTTTTTCCGCCGGAAGAGGCTTTCCCGGTCGCCGAAGGTGAAAAGATCGCGGTGGCGCCCTTCGGCTGTATTGTTCTGCAGTCCTTACCTTCGCTGCAACAGCTCCTGGAAAACCGGCCGGCCCGCGAGAGAAAATCTTTGGCAGGCCAATCGTCTTATGCTACTCTGGAGAGCTAGCAAAAGATTGATCCCTTTAACCCTGACGGTCGCGGCAAAGCTTGCGGCCCGGTCCCTTCGGAAAATTAATTATGTATAAAATCATATTGTTGGGTGATTCGCTGGTCGCCGATTACGACTGGCAGTCCCATCTGTCATCCTACAGGGTGCAAAATTTCGGGGTTCCCGGCGCCACCTCGGCTGATCTTCTGGCCACCCTGCCAACAATCAAGGCCAAAGCCGATACGGCCGATATCATTATGATCGTGATCGGCACCAACGACCTGCTGTCCGGCCGGGAGGAGGACACCCTCCCCAACCTGAAGACAATCCTCATCCGGCTCAGCCACGACTACGCCAACGCCGAGATCCTGGTCAACAGTCTTTTTCCCATGGCCCTTCCCCATTTGCCCGCGGGCTCGGTGGAAAACCTCAACAGCCGGATCGAGGAGCTGACCAAGCAGACCGGCTGCTGTTATCTCAACACCCACCGGCGCTTTCTCGATTCGGGCAAGCAGCTCTTTCAGGAAGACGGGGTGCATATCACCGCCGCCGCCTATTCCCTCTGGAGCCGAGTCTTCCTGGAGCATCTTGCCTTTCTCATCGACAATGACTAGGGTAACCAGCCAATACACATTCCAGTTTTTCTATATTTTCGGGAGGATAACTATGCATCGCGGTTTGACCAATTTCACTATCGGCGCTGTTCTGCTTTTCTGCTTCACACTCTTTGCAGGCGAATCAATGGCCATGCCCAAAACTCCTGATTCGGCCAAGATGGAGAGCGGTACGGTGGTCGAGACCATGAAGGTTCCGGGTTATACCTACATGCTGGTCGATAACGGCGCCGGACAGAGCTGGGTGGCAATTCCGGAGACGGATGTCGCGACCGGAGCAAAAGTCAGCTATTCGGCCAATATGACAATGAACAACTTCACCAGCAAAACCCTCAACAAGACCTTCGAAACCATCGTCTTTTCCGCAGGACTGGTGGAAGATGGCGGCGAAGCTGCCCCGAAACCGGCAGCGAACGACTCGTTCGACGCCGCGGTCAAATCCGAGCAGCAAAAACCGGCCGCCGAACCGGCTATGCCCGCCGCCTCAGGCGGCAGCACGGGAGCAGTCGCCCCGCTCCAGGACGTCTCCGTGCCGAAAGCTCAGGGCGAAAACGGATACACCGTCGAAGAACTCTTCGCCAAGGCCAAAGAACTGAACGGCAAGAAGGTCCGGGTGCAGGGCAAAGTGGTCAAGTTCAGCCCGAACATAATGGGCAAGAACTGGGTGCATGTCCAGGACGGCACCGGCAATCCCCTGCAGAACACCCATGACCTGGTGATCACCACCGGCGAGACGGTCGAGATGAACAGTGTCGTCACCCTGGAAGGGACTCTCGCCGCCGACAAGGATTTCGGGGCCGGATACAAATACGCCGCCATCATCGAGCAGGCCGCGCTCATAAAATAATCCGGCAAAGGCAAACAATGCATCTCTTACTGGTAGGCCCGGGTGCCCTCGGATGCCTGTTGAGCGCCATTCTCACCAAAGGCATAGGCAGCACCGGCGACCGCCTGACGATCCTCGATCACAACCGCAACCGGGCCGAATACCTTACCCGTGAAGGCATTGTCTACCAGTTGGACGGGACGGATGAGACCATCGCCGTGAGAGCGGTTGCCGATCCGCACGGGCTTGACCCGGTCGCCCCCGTCGATGTGGTGCTGCTCTGCGTCAAATCGTACGATGTGGCGGCCAGCCTCGACTTCTGCCGGCCACTGCTCTCCGAGAGAACCCTGCTGATTTTTCTCCAGAACGGCATCAGCCATCTGGGACTGGGCGACCTCCTTGCCCCCGCCACCGCCGCCTACGGGACGACCACGGAAGGAGCGACCCTGCTCCGCCAGGGCCATGTCCGCCATGCCGGCCGCGGCGTGACCTATCTCGGTTTTCCCGAATCCCCCACCGCTCACTTCGCCGAACTCCTCGACGGCACCCGGGCGGTACTGGCCGCCGGCGGCCTGCAGGTCGAGGTGACCGACCATATCATCGCCAGGATCTGGGCAAAACTCTTCATCAATGTCGGAATCAACGCCCTCACCGCCACCCTTGGCTGCAAAAACGGCGAGCTGCTTACCCTTCCCGGGGTCGATGTGAGGATGCAGGGCGCCATCGCCGAGGCAATGCGGGTAGCCAGGGAGCAAGGTATCGAGATCATGGACGATCCGTATTTAGCTACCCGGATCGTCTGCAAAAAAACGGCGGAGAACGTCTCTTCCATGTTGCAGGACGTGAGGAACAGACGCCGCACCGAGATCGATGCGATCAACGGCGCGGTCGTGGCGCTCGGCCGACGCAATTATATCCAGACACCGGAGAACGACCTTTTATGCCGGCAGGTCAAGGAGATTGAAGCAGCCTACCCCACGCCACCGGCACCCCGCCCATGACCATCACCGTCGATCGGATAGGCTTTGACTTTGACGGGGTAATCGCCGATACCGCCGAGGCCTTCATCCGGCTGGCCTGCACCGAATACGGCTACTGCGGCTTCACCCTGGAAGAAATTACCAACTTCGAGCTGGAAAACTGTCTCGCCATCCCCCGCGAGGTGGTGGAACGGATTTTCACCGACATCATGATTGATTCCCTTGGGGCAGGCCTTACGCCGATACCGGGGGCAGTCCAATGCCTGGAACAGTTCGCCGAGCAGTCGCCCGTGACCATCATCACCGCCCGCCCCCTCAGCCAGCCGGTCTTCGACTGGCTGGATCACTTCTTCACCGGCCCCGGACGCGACAAGATCAAGGTGGTCGCTACCGGCGACCACAACGACAAGGTCCGCTACATCCACGACCACGGCCTCGGCTATTTCATCGACGACCGGGCCGAGACCTGCATCCAGCTGGCAAAAGAAGCGATCACCCCTTACGTCTTCAGTCAACCCTGGAACAGAAACCGCCACAATCTTTCCACAGTAGCCGACTGGCAGGAAATCGCCGCACTCGTCGCCCTACCGGAAAAGGAACAGCCATGAAATGTCCGCACTGCGGCGGCGAAGTGCCGGTTCACAGGAATCCGGTGCCGACCGTCGACATCATCATCGAGATTGAAGACAAGATCGTCCTCATCGAGCGCAAAAACCCACCCTTCGGCTGGGCTCTGCCGGGCGGCTTCGTCGACTACGGCGAGTCGTTTGAGACCGCCGCAGCGAGGGAAGCGGAAGAAGAGACGGGACTTAAGGTGCTCGGCCTTCGCCAGTTCCACACCTACTCCGACCCGAACCGCGATGCGCGCCTCCACACCGCCTCAACCGTCTATATCGGCCAGGCAGATAGCCCGCCTACGGCTGGCGACGATGCGGCGCGGGCGGAGCTTTTCACGGAAGACAATCTGCCGCCGCTGGCGTTTGATCATGCCAAGATTCTTGCCGATTATTTCCGCAACAAGAGATAATATCAACCATGCCTATCGCAAAGATTGAAGTTTGTCGGTCTCGGCCTCCCGAGCAAGTTTCGGCTCTCATCGAAGCCGTGTACCAGGCGCAACTCGAAGCACTTAAGGTGCCGGAGGGTGACAAGCAGATTCGGTACGTGGAGCACAAGCCAGAGCATTGTCCCATTCCTCCTGGCAAGACAGAGAACTACACGTTCGTGGAGTTTCTTCTCTTTCCTGGACGTTCTCTCGAAGCGAAGCGCAGGCTCTACCAAGGCATCGTGCGTAGGTTTTGCGCGTTAGGCATCGAACCGCCGGACATACTCATCGTTCTTCATGAGCCACCGCTGGAAAACTGGGGCATCAGAGGTCAACCTGCATCTGAGGTCAACCTTGGCTTTAACCTCAACGTGTGAGCGAGCGCCCCCGGGTGGGGTCAAATCTTTAACCATGACATGATGAGCGATCCTCACATCCGCAGAGTTTCAACGCCATAAAAGTTGTAGGGAAACCAAGGGCCAGTAACTCAAGAACCCATCCCGGAAGATGCGGGACTTCAGGGTTTTCTATATCATTTGCCCCCTGTTTAAGAGGACCGAATGATCAATTATCCGCAAGGCATAATGCAGCTTATAATTGCATTTTGCAATTAATTGCATTAAAATGCATTCATAATCACAAACTGGATCATGGAGGTAAGCAAAATGGCAATGGCGATAAGAATATCCGAGGAGTTGGTGGGAGAGGCAAAGAAATACAGCAAGATCGAGCATCGATCTTTGACCGGTCAGATAGAGTATTGGGCCAGACTTGGGAAATGCTCTGAGGAAAATCCGGATTTGACGTACAGCCTCATTAAAGACATCTTGA
>Ga0079306_1002155_pt1 | contig 11410 bp, 7 predicted proteins | sample Methanotroph_Enr_FD_79181 | JGI IMG/M metagenome (GOLD analysis project Ga0079306, IMG submission 79181) | Enriched soil microbial communities from Old Woman Creek wetland in Ohio, USA - Methanotroph_Enrichment_5 | ecosystem: Environmental > Terrestrial > Soil > Wetlands | place: USA: Ohio...
ATTAAAATTCGAATTGCCGGTCTTGATATGGTCAACGATATTAAGAGCTACAATCTTGCCGATAACTCCCGAAGGCATCCCTGTCCTGGGAGGTGCCGGGGTGATTAGTGTACCGTTGGGACTCTTCATTGGTTTGGAGATCTGGTGCGGGGGAGCAAATGCAATACCCGTTGCGAAAATGTTTGCATACAAAGGATTTTGATAGGTAGAGGGCCAATCTTCCACCGACCAGTCTTCAAATACCTTTCCTGAATAATCGGCATCCACTTTCATGAAACCGCTTGGGGCAAACAAACTGGAAGTAATATCATCCCCGTTTTTGTTGAAAGCGCTGAGTCCGGCCCCGGTAAATGCAGGAATGAGCATGGCAAAATCAAATTCGGCAGTTTTCATCTCTCCTTCGAGTGTTTCATAATGAGCCACTCCCTGCTCCACTTTTAATACACCGGCTCTTTTAATCCACCGGATTCCATATTCGGCAAAGATAGATTCGCTGAAAACCTTGGTGGGTGTAATATATCCTCCCCTCTTTATGAAAGCTCCTCCCATTCCAAAATCCCCAAGTTCATATTCATTCGAAATCCAGGTTATTTCTGCTTTATCCTTTAGTCCTCTTACTTTAATCTGGTGTGCCACATTGAGTGCATATTCAAATGCAGCTCCCTGGCAGGTAGCCCCGGGATGCCCGGCACCAATCAGGAAACGCAATTTCTCCCCCTTTTCCATTCGGACAAAACACTCTTTCAGCGATTCCCAGGTAGCAGCAGCATGATCGCAGGAACATACGGAGTGAGTGAACTTGCCGGGGCCCAAGCCTTCGGTGGCGGCAAAATTCAATTTGGGCCCTGTTGCATTTACCAGGTAATCATATTCTACCTTATCAATTTCGCCTCGTCGGCCATCGTTCGTATATTCGATCTCAACAAAAGGTTTCGATACACTTTCATTCCCCTCGGTGAATAATTTTGTAGCTCTCGCCTGCCGGAAGTCAATTTTCCATTTATCATAAACCGGTTGAAGCTTAAACCGAACCTGGTCAATGCTCATTTTGCCAATGCCAACCCAGATGTTGGAAGGAATCCATTGATAATAGGCTGCCGGGTTAATGACAATTACTTCATGATTCCGCCCAAGCTTTTTTTTAAGAAATGCCGCAGCCGTATGGCCTGAAATACCAGCACCCAATACTACTACTTTTGCCATAGAATAACAGGAATTAATAATATTCTAAAATACGCAAATAATATACTGATTGGATCTATTGCATCAAATTTGGGTAAATATGTATAGAAATACCTGAACAAGGCAAGGAGAATGGCAAAAACAGTAAGGAAGTCGTGGCAGTTACATCAAATACAACCCCCACTGTCAGGAAAGCAAGGACCCTCCAGCTCATCATCTTTTTCCTGTTCTGGTTGAAGATGGCTATGGAATAGGAAACCAGGGCAAGGTTAACTATGGTGATCCCCGCTATAAGAATCGGTTTCATCCTCAAGTATCTGGTTTACCGTTCGCTTTCGATCTTAAATGCATTGAATATTTTATCTACTCCTACCTGCGTTGTTCCATGGTAAGTGGCATCCAAAATATCAGCATCTGTCCAGCCCAGTTTCCTAAGGGCATCAATGTCTCCCTGCTCAATTGAGTTGGAATTCCCTACTACCTTCAACACGAAAAGCAATAAAGCGAGCTCATTTTCCTCCAACGGAGCTGTAACAGGCTCGGCTTTGATGCCAGCCAACTGTTCAGGTAAAACCCCATATTGAAGCAAAATACCTGAATTCATCCCGACACAGTATTTGCATTCTTCCTTCTCTGAAACCAACAGGCGAATAAAGGCCAGTAATTTGCCCCCTAATGATTTATGCCTCATGAAATAGGCAAAATTGCCGAATTGTTTATCCAATACATGTGCACTGGGGCTAAATACTTTAAAAGCATTAGGAATAAATCCCATGGTATTCACCATTGTTTCGTAAATCTCAGCAACCCTGCCTGTAGCTTCCTCTTTTTCAACTAGTTGTATAAGTGCCATGTCATTTATTATTAATTTTTGATTTATACTTTACCATTCTTCTGAAGTCACAATATTACACCATTTCGGTCAATAGTATAATCAAGGCCATGAAAAAGCCCTTTCATCCCCCGCTTTTCGGTAAGATAAAAGGGCTTTCCTAATACCCAGGAACAGGATGGATTTACCTGTTTCTTAGTTCATTCACCTCTTTTTTCAACTGTTCGATTTGTGTCTGTTGGTCTTGTATCGCTTTTACAAGTACCGGAACCAATTCGGAGTATTTTACGCCATAGCTGTCACTTTCTATCTCTCCCCTTCCTCCTTTAGCAGCCAGGTCGATTTCTTCGGGAGTCGCATAACTATGGATTACTGCATCCGGAACCACTTTTTCAAGTTCCTGAGCGACAAAACCAAGGTTGGTTCCCGTGCCTAAACGGCTCTTTTCGTCTTTCCATTGGAAACTTACTGGTTTAAGGTCCATAACAGTTTTGATACCATAGTTCAGGGGATGAATATTCTGTTTATCCCTTTCATCCGAAGTTTGAATTGTCCCGTTTACAGCCCAAACTGCCGACCACTTATAGGACGAATTACCCAACAATACAGAGCCGTTTAACCATGGAATGAATTGTTTATTGTTTGAAGCATCAATATCGGCACTGGCAATTGGAGTATAGGATACTCCTCCCGGTGCTATATCTCCAAGTGCCAAACCCCAGACATCATTTCCAAATATATAACCTCCACCCGCTGTTCCTGTGCTACCGCCATAAACACTTATCCTTCCCTGGTCGAGTGTGTAGTTATCGATCCTCACCAGGTCGCCGGCTCCTCCGTCAAAAAACTTTGCCATAATTGCAGGGTTTGTAGGACCAGCTCCATTGGTGAATACGGCTGTAGCATCAGTACCATAATTTTCGCCGAAAATAGCAATACCAGAAGCATTAGTATTCCTGAAATGGGCAGCTGCAGAGCTTAAACCGGATCCTGAATGCAGCACATTCAGCCGTGCATCCGGGATATTTGTCCCGATACCTACCTGCCCGGCATCCTTGATGATCATTGCCGGAGCAGAAGGGCCAGCCATTAAATTTGTGAGAAAATACAGGTCATTGCCGGAAGTCCTGGAATTCAGAAACAAGCCTTCCACTCCCTGCAAAATACTGCTGACTTCGTTCGATGCAGCATCATCTTCAAGGTTGACACCTCCATCCCAGGTATTATCAAGCATTTTAACATGAAGTGCCGATTGCGGGGCAGCTGTATTTATCCCGACTTTCCCCGTTCCACCAATTGCAAATGGAACATTTGTAGATCCGCTTACTTTGATAAAATTTAAGCTTCCATCATCCTGCGATGCCATGCTCCATTCATTTCCCCCGCCAGTATTCTTCAATCCAAGGGAGGCTCCGTAAAAGGAATTTCCCTGGATTTCAAGTTTGGAGACATTTGGAAGCGATGACCCTATTGCTATCTTTCCCGAGTTAAACATTGTCATCGCCTGGCTGCTTCCATTATAGAACGAAAGTGTCCCTGGAGAACCGGACGGAAGTCCCAGCTGCAGGGAACCTGCTGACGGGCTGTATAAATATCCCTGGTATTGATTTGAAGAATTGTATAAGCCCAATTGTCCATTCACAATACTGATATTGCCGTTAGTTGCCAGTTTATAGGCACCTATTGAAGGGGCAACTGAAAACCCGACATTTACAAATGTTCCGTCATCACTGAGTTGTGAATCCCCTCCAACAGAAGTATTCGTAAATTTTACGATCTTATTCAGCGTACCGCTAAGGCTTCCTGCCCCGGGAGGTCCCTGGGGGCCTTGAGGACCGGCAGGCCCGGGAACACCCTGTGGTCCCTGGGGGCCCTGGGGGCCCGCTGGTCCTTGTGGCCCTGCAGGAGTCATTGCATACATGGCATAAGGAACACTCAAAAGCTGCGTAGTCCCTATGTTATTCCATGAAGTTCCTCCATCTGGATCCATTTCAATCCTTAAATACTTATCTCCCGAACTCCATGCAACAGTCGCTATACTGCCTATTACGGCGGTCCCGGTTCCAACAGCCGTATTAAAAAGCCCGAACTGGTTGGTGGTTACAAGTTGGGTTTCCATGAAGACTACGGAACCTGAAGATGAGCCATCCAAAATACTTATCCTGAGGTTGATGGTTTTTGTGACCAAAGGCGCACCATTTGAACTGCGTGCCAGCCCCTGGTAGTTGAATTTCTGAGGCACCTGGGCCACCAGAAAATTAATTGTAAAAAATCCTATAAATAAGGTCAGCCAGTATTTATTCATTATATCGGGATTTGGATTATTGAATTTTCTGAATCTTAAATGTTCGCAAAAATTGTCCTACTGAATTCCCGGAACTGAAGTAAATCCTGAGAAGGTACATTCCCGGGGCACAATCGTCAAGTGATATGAATTTCAAGTTATTACCCGGTTCCAGGTCCCAGGCAACAATTTTTACCTGCTTCCCGGAGACATCGTAAAGCTGAGCCATAAGTTTGCCTGGATCGCTGAAAGCAGTTTCAAGGTTTAGCATATCAGCTGCGGGGTTTGGAAAAACATTCAGTGTTAATCCTTCTCCGGTATGCTCAGGCAGGCTGACATTGGGGTCGATGGGTTGAAGAAGCCCGGCAGTAACAATAAGATTCGGGCTTGTGGAAGTGCTGATCATTACCATTTCGGCAAATGACCAATCATATACATCCCCTCCCACGACAGCTGTCCCGCCAGTGGAATTCACCGTATAAGGCATTACCATCTGAGCCCTGCTTCCTATTGAAACTAAGACAAACATAATGAAAATCAGGATTTTCTTCATGACTGGATTATTGGTTACAATTCTTCGAAATCTTCGGGTCTCCCAGTTTCGCGGAATGATAATATATGATGAATTATAAAAAAGATTACGGCACTTAATCCAAAATATACAAACAGGTAACACCATTTCGAAAATTATTATCAGATTTTTTTTATATTTGATTTCCCGGGCAAGCGAATTGAACACGAACAGTGCAACAAATCCATCTTTATGGTGAGATTGCTAATATTGTTTTTCTCTGGTTTCTGAATTCCAGGGTTCAAAAATGAAAAAACCCGGGAAGCAAAGCTACTTTCCAGGTTAATAAAGGTTGATTTCCTAATGATTGAGAGAACTACTCCCGGATGCTAGACTTTCAGATCAAAGCCAAGCTCTACTTCGCTGGCTGGTTTTCCACCGCGAATTCCCCAATTCCCGAGTTCAGGTTCATGAATTACTATAGTGATATCGTTCCCGGGAATTCCCGGGTTATATTCCAGTCTTTTCACAATGGAAGCATACAAAGCCTTCTTGGCTTCAAAGGACCTGCCTTTGAACATGGTGATTTCTATGATTACATATTGATTGCTCCTACCATCGTGTTCAAAATGGGCCGGGTCGAGTTCATACAAGCGCTGTCTCCTGTCATTTTCAGGAATATGTATGCATTCTACCAACGCATCATGCACTTCATCGAGTAAGGCTTGGTGATAAGCAGGGCCAAATCCTCTTTCAATTTCTATTTTTACCAGCGGCATGTGTTGAATTTTAAAATTCGGATTGCGGATTGTGGATTTATTGTGACAAGGAGATTGGGAGATCGGGGGAGGTGGCGAAGGCAAACATTTATTTACTGCTTTCGGAATTGACTGTTCGAGGAATGAGTATCAGGCTAAATCCAGGTATCGATGTTTGAAACCCATATCTGAAATCCGATATCCAAAATCCGATATCCGAAATTACTTCTACTTTCTCACCTTGCGAATAAACTCTTCCACCTCTTTCACCCCACCCTGGTAGACAAGGTATCCATTGTAGGGTTCCCTGGGAGTGATTTCATCATTAATGGGTGTAAGCATCAGTCGTTTTACCTCCTCCAGGTCGCTCGTCTGCCCCAATGCCCAACCCAGTTTGATATAGGCTACTTCAGGGAGCATGTTTTCGGCAGGTACAATACCTTTGGCCATCAGGTCACGACCTGTATCATATACGAACATATGCACATATCCCCAGAGGGTTTGCACAGTCATATAAATAGCTACACCAGCTTTTGAGGCTCTCTCGATTGCCGGGTAGATGGGTTTGTTCACATGACCCAGCCCGGTACCAGCTATCACAATGCCTTTGTAACCATTCTGAACCAGCGAATCGATGATATCCGGCTGCATATTGGGGTAGTAGTAAACAATCGCTACTTTTTCTTCAAAAAAAGGCAGGATTTTTACATTCCGATCCTTGCGGCGGTGATTGTAAACAGGTTTGATCGGCTCTACCCCTTTCCTGGTAACTGTTGCCAGGGGAGTATCCCCAATGGTACGAAAAGTTGAACGGTAACTGGAATGCATTTTGCGGACACGGGTCCCGCGGTGCAGGAATCCATATTCATCAGAAGTTGGGCCGAACATGCAAACCATCACCTCGGCAATATCTCCGTGCCCTGCAGCCGTACACGCATGCATCAGGTTGAGTGCAGCATCGGAACTTGGACGGTCGCTTGAACGCTGGGACCCTACCAATACTATGGGAACCGGGGAATTTTGAACCATAAATGTGAGGGCTGCAGCCGTATGGTGGAGGGTATCTGTTCCATGGCCGATTACTATGCCTTCAACACCGGCTTCTATTTCCTTACCAATCGCGATTGCAAGTTTTTTATAATTATCCGGCGCCATATTTTCGCTGAAAACGGCAAAAATCTTCTCGGTGGTGAGATTGCAGATACTCGCCAGTTCAGGAACGGCTCCATACAATTCACCCGGGGAGAATGCAGGGATGACAGCGCCGGTCCTGTAATCAAGCCGGGAAGCAATTGTACCACCCGTCCCGATGAGTTTTACTTTGGGCAAACCCTGTGTATACGGGAATTCCTTTTCAGGTATTTTATAGTTGGCTTTCTTATAGCCGGTTTCCTTCATTAACTTGATAGTGTCGACATCGAGCCCGACATTGTAACCCGTGGCAATTTTCATGACGATATGTTTATCATCATCATTCTCCGAGCGGGGAAGTATGGTCCCGATAAAAGTACCGCGAGTAGTTTCAACCATACACTGGCTCCATACCCTGACATTGTATTGCTTGAGCACCTCTAGTGCGTGTCCTTTGTATCCCTGGAAAATATCTTCTGTCATAACCTGTGTTTCCAATGTTGTTATTTGATCCCTTTAATTGCTTCGGCTAATTCTGCAAGGGGCACATTCCCTTCGGCGCTTTTCCGTATCTGCCCGAGAATCCATTTATTCTCAACATGCTCGCCACCTGATACCCTGATCTCGGCAAATTTCTTCCGGAGGAAGGGCACAAGACCCAGGATCTGATCATTGGAAATCCTTATAAATTTGATACTGGTCAATACTGATTCAAAATCCATTTTAGGGTACTGGTATACCATAGGAAGCATTTTTCGGGCAATGTCCAGTTCAAGTCCCTGCTGTTTCAGGAAACGCAATAAGGCATAAACGATTTTGTAATCAAACTCAGCTGCGGGTTTAAAATGGCCCTCCACCCATTTCAAGGTATGGCCAAACAGTTTCCCGGTAAATGCCGGGTCAATACTCAATTCGTTTACTATCCGTTCAATCAGCGGAAAAAGGTTCTTCTTGAAGATATAGGTATGTGTATCCTCAGGAATATTCCAACTGTTCAGCCTATGGTAACGGGTAATAATTTCTTCAGGAATATTTTTACCCAGGCTTTCGATAAAATCATTTTTCAATGGTATGGGGGCTGAATCTGTATCAGGGTACATGCGGTCGGCGCCTGGAAGGACTCTCTCAAATATGGTCGCACCGTTTTCGAAGGATTTCCTGGTTTCATTGGGGACTCCCTTAAAAGCCATAAGGCAGCGTTCTTCAATAACATCAAGCGCTGTAGCCATGTCTTCCGCAGGTCCCCAGACAATCAGCATTGCATCATCCTCAGCCGGCCGAAGCAACTGTTCAATCTTTTCCCAGTCACATTCTGCCAGTACCGGATCAAACTCTTCTGTATGAGCCATATGTGGCTTCTCGATGCAGGCAATTACTTTCAAACGCTCACTCAATTCATCCGCAAATATTTTCCCCGGCTGGGTGAAATGAGAAAGGATGCCCTTAAATTTAGGCAATACAATAGCGACTAGCCGGTTTTTGTTTTCCCTGGTCAATTTAATCGGCTCATACTTTGTTTTAAGCAGGTCATATTCGAAATACTCATGCCTAATCTTCCAGGAACCCTGGTCTGTCACACGTTTCTGCAATTCGTCGCGGATTGCCAGCAAGGCCCATTGCCTGAAACATTCAATGTGGGTGAGTGCAGGAATCCATCTTGTATGGGCAACTCCCTTTATTTCAACCCTGGAGCCACCACGGCAACTAACATTAACATCCTGGCGGCCGGCACCTATCCCCGTCCTGACTTTCCCGGTGCTTCTGTTGAGGAAACGGATATAATTGCAGGCCTCTTTCACCTCCTCGGGATTTACCATATCAGGATAGGTAACCGTTTCAATCAGGGGCATGCCTAACCTGTCGGTCCGGTAAACCCTCACATGGCCTATATCGCTCACTTCACGGCAGGAATCCTCTTCGAGGCTTAGTTGGATCAGCCGAACCTTCTTGTTCTTCAAGGGAATCTCCCCCTCCACCCCTATGATGGCAGTCCGCTGGAAACCTGTTGGGATACTTCCATCCAGGTATTGTTTGCGGGTAATATGCACTTCGCCGACAATATTCAACTTCGATACCAATGATATTTCAATGGCAATTGACAAGGCTTCCCTGTTCAGGGGAAACGGAGGAGTATCGTCTACTTCATAGGTACAGGTAGTCTCATTTTTCAAGCGGTAAACTATGTTCTTCCGGGTCTTGAATTCCATCAAAGCAGTGCCGTCATACTCTCCCAGCTCGCTTAAGGTTGGACGCATATGCCGGATAACTTCAGCATCAAACTGTTCGGACTTTTGAAAAACACCTGCCGGGCAACGGCAAAAGAGTTTTTGTCGGGTAAGGAGTTGCTGATGCACTTCCAGTCCCGACATAAAACCGATACGGTCATAGGTTTCCTGGGTAGCCTGCTGACGTGTTACATATCCGATTTTTTCACGGGTGGTTTCGTAGTTATTACGCGGGTCGAAGGAGTTTTTCATTGATAGGAACCAATTTTAAAGCGGGTCAAAAGTAGGGAATATGCAGAAATGGCAAATATATGTTGAGAAAATGTTCACAAGTAAATGGATTGATTGCAGGGAGAGAGTTACAGCCCTGATCAGATATTAATGTTAGGCTTAATTTTTCATATTTTCAATAGAAGGGTAGAGTTACAGGGTTACAGAGTTAAAGAGTTGTTCAATTGCCCTCCTGACCAAATGGGTACCAGGCATGGCAGGTCTTTTGCCGGTCAGGCATGGTTGTATTTTTAGTTGAGTTCAAGGGCTAATATCGGTGATGAAGTGCAGGATAAAGACAATTGTCCTTCCAGCAGCTTGTCAGTCTTGGCCATGGCATAAACACCTTCAATAAATAAACTGTTATTCAAGTAATTATAAAAATCCCTGGAAACATTTGTAATGTTATTGCATCGGAAACCACGGCTAGTATTAGTATATTTGTATCACTGATTCACAATCTGGGAATTGCCGGCTATGCCTTACTCCGGTTTAATACCAGGTCCCGACTGACTTACTCAAGCTTTCACCGCATTTTACAAACAAGCTAACCAAGATTAAGCTGGTTTGAAACAAACCAAAATGTGCTGTCTTATTTCAGTATTTATCGATAATAAAGACCTGTCAATATGAAAAAGTTGTACGCTATTGCATTATCGGTCAGCATGATGCTGATATGGAACCTCGGATGTTTTGCCACCAGCAGGCTTGTACCAATCAACTATTCGACTATTCAGTCCGCCATCAATGCAGCCAGCAATGGAGACACTGTCCTGGTTGAACCAGGAACCTATTACGAGAACCTTAATTTTAACGGCAAGAATATCATTGTTTGTTCTTCATTCACAACAACCGGGAATCCCGGTTTTATAACTGCCACAATCATTGATGGCAACAATAACGGGATAAGTGCGGTAACTTTTGACCATTCGGAAACAAATGCTGCAATACTTAGCGGATTTACCATCCAGCACGCAAACACTCAATTCACAGGATCACCAAATGACCATGGCGGGGGCATTAAGATTCTCGATGCCAGCCCGGTGGTTGAACATTGTATTATCCGGAATAACTATGCATTTTCGGGAGGGGGCATTTATTTGAGCGGGCAAAACAGCTACGCAATTATTCGGGATTGCACTATTGAGAGTAATGAATCCATCGGAGGAGGTGGTGGTGTCAGGATGAGTGATCTGACAGCCGGGGCCCTAGTACTGAATAGTATTATCAGGAATAACGTGCTTACAGGGCCCCATGATTTTAACCAGGGAGGAGCCGGTGTACAAATATATCATGCCGGCAAACTTGTGAACTGCCTGGTCATCAATAATGATGCTCCGCTTGCAGTTGGGGGAGGAATATACTGCGACTGGGGCACATATTTCGGAAGTCCCAATGTCCTGGTGACAGGTTGTACCATTGCCAATAATACAGCCATGGAAAACGGTGGTGTTGACTTCATCATTGATGGGGGAGAATTTCGCAATTGCATTCTGTTCGATAATAGCAACGGAAACTGGAATGGCAATTATTTCAGCAATTGCTGCACAACACCCTTGCCCTCGGGATCAGGGAATATTTCCCAACCCCCGGGATTCATCAATTCCTTAAATAAAGATTATCACCTTAACGAAGACAGCCCTTGCATCGATGCAGGAAATAATGCTTACAACAACCAGCCTTTTGACCTGGATGGAAATGCAAGGATCATTAATAGTTCGATTGATATAGGCTGTTATGAAAGCCCTGCATCCAATCCAAATATTTTCCTGATCACATCGCTTACCCCGCAGAAAAACGCCCTGGATATCCCCTCCAATTCCATCATTCAGGTGCTCTTCAACCAGGCGATCGATACATCCACGGCATCAATGATGCGGATATTTGGAAAGGAATCAGGGATTCATTCCTATTCGTACCTGTTTAACCCTGATTATTCCTCAGTAACCCTGTTTCTATTAAATAAATTCAGAAATGGTGAAGTCGTTGAAGTGATCATACCAAAGGAAGTACGCTCTGCTTCCGGCACTTTGTTAACCAACGCCATGGTCTGGCATTTTAATGTAAGGGTGCCTGTAAACTATTATTCAAATTTATCATTGGTCCAGACGATTGCCAACAGCAATCCTATAGGAATGACTGCCTGTGACCTGGACAATGATTCACTGATCGATTTTTTCAGAACGGTACATTCGGCTGACTTTCTTTCAACATTTA
>Ga0079306_1002156_pt1 | contig 11405 bp, 5 predicted proteins | sample Methanotroph_Enr_FD_79181 | JGI IMG/M metagenome (GOLD analysis project Ga0079306, IMG submission 79181) | Enriched soil microbial communities from Old Woman Creek wetland in Ohio, USA - Methanotroph_Enrichment_5 | ecosystem: Environmental > Terrestrial > Soil > Wetlands | place: USA: Ohio...
TCGTATTTCCATTTGCGTGAGTTTAAAAATGCAATTCAGTTCCTTGAATTTTATCTTTCGAATAAAAATAACAAAGGCCGCGAAGAAAATTACATGCTCGGCTATTGCTATTACCTGAATAGTCAGGAAGCAAAAGCGATTCCATACCTCGAAATAGCTTGTAAGGGAAAAGATGAACTGGCTCAAAATGCTTACTATCATTTGGCCGATTGTTATGTGACAACAAACGATAAAAACAAAGCGCGACAGGCTTTTGAAGCCGCTTCGGAACTCGATTTTGATGCGAAGATCAAAGAAGATGCGCTGTTTAATTATGCCAAAATTACTTATGAATTGTCGTATTCACCATTTAATGAGACCATCAAGGCGTTCGATAAATACATTACTTCATACCCGAATGCTGAACGGAACGATGTGGCTTACGATTACCTGGTAAAGGTTTACATGAGTACCAGCAATTACCGCGATGCGATGGCCTCCATCGAAAACATCAAGGTGAAAAGTCCGTCGGTGAAAAAGGCCTATCAACGGGTTGCATATTACCGGGCGCTGGAGTGTTTCAATAACCTGGATTATAATGGTGCATTGGAGAACTTCAATAAGTCGATAGAAGCCGGCGACTTTAATAAAAACTACCATGCACTGGCACTTTTCTGGAAAGCCGAGGCATTTTTCAGGTTGAACGATTTCAATAAGGCGATTACAGGTTATAATGCTTTTATGAAATCATCGGGTGTAATTGCACTTCCGGAGTATAAAACGGCACATTATAATTTGGCCTATGCGTATTTTCAGGTGAAGGACTATGAAAGTGCAAGCGATTATTTCAGGAAATATTTGAATCTGGAAGATGATTTGCGAAGCGAAAAAGTGGCCGATGCCAATAACCGTTTGGGCGATTGCGATTTTCTGAATCGTAATTATGCTCAAGCCATTTCGAATTACGACAAAGCGTTGAGGATGAATGTTTATGATGCCGATTATTCGCTTTTCCAGAAAGCTTTCTGTTTGGGATTGCAACGCGACAATCAGGGCAAAATCAATGCTTTAAATATTTTGATACAAAACTATCCGAATTCTTCTTACCAGGACGATGCACTTTTTGAACTTGGACGAACTTACGAGCGCATTAATCAGCCACAAATGGCCACTGCTTTTTACAAAGACCTGATCACCAAATATCCGCAGAGCAACTTGCAGAATAAAGCCTTGGTTCAACTCGGATTGGTTTCGTACAATGCCAACGATTTCAAGGGTTCGGTAAATTATTACAAACAGGTTGTCGACCGGTCGCCAAACAGTCCGGAAACCCAGTCAGCATTGGCAGGAATGAAAAATAGCTATGTTGAGATGAATGATGTGGATTCGTATTTCGCTTATACCAACAAACTAGGGAATGGCGTTCAGGTTTCGGTAAATGAGCAGGATTCGTTATCGTACCAGGCAGCCGAAAAGTTATACATGGCAAACGATAAAAAAGCCAGGGCGCAATTTGAACGTTACCTCAGTCAATTTTCAAATGGAGGTTTTGTATTGAATTCGCATTTCTATTTGGCTCAATTACTTTATAACGATGGCGAATTCGATAAAGCATTGGCCGAATATGAACTGGTGATTGCTCAACCTGACAACTACTTTACTGAAGGAGCATTGTCGAAAGCTGCCGGGCTACATTACAATGACCAGAATTACGTGCAGGCGCTTTCGTATTTTGAACGACTGGCAAAAATCTCCAATTCAGGAAATAGTTTACCCGATGCGCTGACCGGAATTATGCGTTGTCAGTTCAATCTGGCCAAATATCAGGAGTGCATCGCAACTGCCAATCAAATATTAGCTCTCGAAAAAGTTTCGGATATTCAGAAGCGGGAAACCAATTACAAGTTAGGATTATCGTATTACAAAACAGGAAATGTGGACAAAGCGTTCCCGATTTTAAGTAAACTGTCGGCTGATACCAATTCGGCTGAAGGCGCCGAATCGAAGTTTTTAGTTGCCGAAATATTGTTTGAAAAGCAAAAGTTAAAAGAAGCCGAAAAAGAGATAATGGATTTCATCGATAAGAATTCGCCTCACCAGTTCTGGCTGGCCAAAAGCTTCCTGTTGCTTTCTGATATTTACCTAAAAAATGGTGACGAATTTCAGGCTAAACATACCCTGAAAAGTATTGAAGAGAACTATCCGGAGAAAGAAGATGGAATACTTGATACAACACGCCAAAAATTGCAGTTGATCGAAGCAGGTGAAGCCAATCAAACCAAAAATCAGAGCAAGCCGCTCGAAATCAATATTTCCGGAGGAAAGAAATAGTTTAAATTGATTAACATGAAAAGACAACATAAAATTGCTTTAAGCCTGTTGGCATTTGGTTTGTTAATGGGAGCCGGTAATGCAATGGCACAAAAAGATTCGTTGAAACTGAAACAGGAGGTTGAGGTAGTGAAAGCCTACCAGCCCAGTATTTTGGATGCACAAAAAATTAATGACATTCCGCAGATTAAACCGGAACAGACCGAAGCACCGACTTTCGATTATTCGATTTTCAGCAAACCGGTTTTCTCAACTTTCGATCCAACTCCGGTGGCAGCGGCAAAAATGGTTGGCGACCCTAAATCACCAATGGGAATGGGACTTCTGAAATTAGGTTTTGGAAATTATCTGACTCCATATGGCGAGCTGTTTTTTAATGCACAACCCACTAAAAAATCGAATTTTGGAATGCATTTCAGGCACCTTTCATCTTCCGGAAAAGTTAAACTTCTGAATGATGACCTGGTTAAGGCTCCGGAATCAGAAAACACTGCCGAAATATTTGGTAAAACGTTTTTCCGGAAATCAACCTTATCCGGAAGTCTGGCTTTCGACCGCAAAGCATTTACCTATTACGGTTATGCAGGTGATCGATTGTCGGATGCGTTGAAAGAGGAAATGATCCCGTATTTTCAGCATAAACAGTATTTCTCGAAAGGTACAGCAACCGTTCATTTGAAAAGCGAAACCCTTTCGACTGCTGAATTGAACTACGATTTTGGAGCAAAATATCACTATTTTATAAGTAAAACCGGACAGACTGAACATGAAGTCGTTTTGTCGGGTGATGTCAGTAAAAATATTGATAATGCTTTAGGGTTTCTTTCAGCATCACTTACGGTTTACAAAGCCGACAGTATCATGAACCGGTTTTATAGCGGATTCGGTAAAAAACAGCAAACCATACTTCGGGCAAATCCTTCGGTAATGTGGTCGACCGAAAACGCCAGCTTGCAGCTTGGTTTGAATACCGCGATGATTCTTGATATTGATACTGATGCAGATTTTAAGATTTGGCCAAAAGTGAAGGCCGAATGGTCACCGGTGCCTCAAGTTCTAACCTTGTTTGCGGGTGTCGATGGACATCTGCAGCAAAATACCTATTCGGCTATTGCAGTCGAAAATCCGTATGTCGATCCGTATCATGATGTGGCAAATACCAACTATAAGTCTATCATAACTGGTGGATTGAAAGGCAAATTGAGCTCAAAAACCAATTATGTGGCCGAAGCTTCCTATTCGGTAATTGAGAAGCAGCATTTTTATTATACCTATGGAATAGATTTGACCAAGACTGGTTCTTCCGGACGAAGACTTCTGAACACATTCCCAGTGATTTATGATGACGTTAATCTCTTAAAATTGTCTGGAGAGGTTTTGCATTCTGTTTCAGATAACTTTTCACTGCATCTGATCGGCAATTACTATTCCTATGATTTGAAATCACTGAAAAAAGCATGGCAAATGCCAAATTTTGACCTTACGTTTTCTGGAGTTTATAAGCCAGCAGAACAGTTGAAATTTACTGCTGACATTTTTATAATTGGCGAACGGACTGCGTTAATTGAAGACTTTGATTCACGTATTTTGTCGTCATCTTCATCCGCCATACCCGAAGTTATGAGCATCCAAAATGAGGTCGTAATGGATCCAATCATCGACCTGAATGTGGGTGTCGAATACCAATTCTCCCCAAAACTGAACTTCTTTGCAAAGCTGCATAATTTTGGTTTTCAGAAATACGAACAATGGCTGGGCTACACCAATAAAGGATTAAATTGGATGGCCGGAATCAGCTATTCGTTCTAAAAACAGGCATTGTTTTGTGTCATTTCAGAATACTTTTTGCGAACGATCAGGATTATTGTAATTCATTGATTTTCAGAAATTAAAAAGTTCATAAAATGTTAAAAAGTTTAACGTTTTGAAACCTGTTTTTACCTTCGGATTTAAGTACATTTTTACTATATTTGCGACTGATTTGTTGAAGGTAATTTATTGTGAAGAATTTATTGAAAATCAAATATCTGGTTTTATTACCCAATCCGGCAATTTTCGAAAAAACAGAAAAAGATTTGTTTTCTGTAACTGGGTTTAGTTCATCGTTTTAGGACTAAAGGGGTATTAAATGTGGGATAATTAAATATTTTGATCGATGAGAGAAATTGAAGAAACCCAGGATTGGGGAATCCAGAATGATAATGGTGGTTATGATGCCGACAGTATTCAGGTACTAGAAGGTTTAGAAGCAGTTCGCAAACGCCCGGCCATGTACATTGGCGATGTGAACGAAAAAGGTTTGCACCATCTGGTATATGAAGTTGTTGACAACTCAATTGATGAGGCTTTAGCTGGTTATTGTACAAATATTGATGTCTTCATTAACGAAGACAATTCGATAACCGTAATTGACGATGGCCGTGGTATTCCAACTGAACTTCATACCAAAGAAAATCGATCGGCACTTGAAGTGGTAATGACCGTTTTGCATGCCGGTGGTAAATTTGATAAAGGCAGCTACAAAGTTTCCGGAGGTTTGCACGGAGTAGGGGTTTCGTGCGTAAATGCACTTTCTATTCATCTCACTGTTCAGGTTCACCGCGAAGGCAAGATTTGGCAGCAGGAATACAGCAAAGGTAAACCATTGTACGATGTAAAAGAAGTTGGCGAAACTGATCGTACCGGAACTACAGTAACATTTAAGCCAGATGACTCAATCTTCCTGGTTACTGAATACAAATTTGAAATTATTGCTGCCCGCATGCGCGAACTTGCATTCCTGAACGCAGGATTGCAATTGAATATCACCGACAAAAGGGTGAAAATTCAGGGGGATGAAAGCTTCCCGTATAAACACGAAGAGTTTTTCTCGAAAGAAGGATTAAAAGAGTTTGTTGAATATCTTGATGGTACCCGTGAACGCCTTATCGAGGAAACTATTCATATTTCATCTGAAAAGGCTGGTGTGCCGGTCGAAATTGCGCTTCATTACAATACTTCGTTTACCGAAAATATTCATTCGTATGTAAACAATATCAATACCATTGAAGGAGGAACGCATCTTACCGGATTCCGTCGTGGATTGACCCGTACACTGAAAGCTTATGCAGAAAGCAGCGGAATGCTCGCTAAAGTGAAATTCGAAATCAGTGGCGATGACTTCCGTGAAGGACTAACTGCTGTAGTTTCTGTAAAAGTAGCTGAACCACAGTTTGAAGGACAGACCAAAACAAAATTGGGAAACTCCGAAATCAGTTTGCCAGTCGATCAGGCCGTGAGCGAAATGCTGGCCAATTACCTGGAAGAAAATCCACGGTCGGCCCGCGCCATTGTGAATAAGGTCATTCTTGCAGCAACTGCCCGTCATGCAGCCCGCAAAGCAAGGGAACTGGTACAACGCAAGAATGTACTTTCAGGAGCTGGTTTGCCTGGTAAACTTGCCGACTGCTCCGAAAAAGATGCTTCGCTTTGCGAATTATTCCTGGTGGAGGGAGATTCTGCAGGTGGTACAGCCAAACAGGGACGTAACCGATATTTTCAGGCTATTTTGCCTCTGCGAGGTAAAATTCTGAATGTTGAAAAAGCAATGGCTCATCGGGTGTACGACAGTGAAGAAATCAGGAATATATATACAGCCTTGGGAATCACCATCGGAACCGACGATGATACGTTGGCAATTAACCTCGAAAAACTGAGATACCACAAGGTTGTAATCATGACCGATGCGGACGTGGACGGTAGCCATATCGCCACTTTAATCATGACATTCTTTTTCCGTTTCATGCAGGAACTGATACAGCGTGGTCACGTTTACATTGCAACTCCTCCGCTTTATTTGGTAAAGAAGGGGAAACGTGAAGAATACTGCTGGACCGAGCAACAACGCCTTCGCCTGATTGAAGAATGGGGAGAAGGAAAAGAATCAGGCATTCACGTTCAGCGATACAAAGGTCTTGGAGAAATGAACGCCGAACAGTTATGGACAACTACAATGAATCCAGAATTTCGGACATTACGTCAGGTGACCATCGAGAATGCTGCTGAAGCCGATCATATTTTCAGTATGCTGATGGGCGACGAAGTTCCGCCAAGGCGACAGTTTATAGAAGATCATGCGGTATATGCAAATATCGATGTATAATAAGATAGAGAAATCCTGGTGAAAACCGGGATTTCTTATTTAATTCCGTTTTTTTTTCGGACTTCCAACTTCGGACTTCTGACTCATAAATTTTATACTTTTGCCTTTTCACTTTTAACTTGATTACCAATGAATATTTGTGTCTTTTCTTCGTCAAGTAATGCTATTGCCGATGTGTATGTGAATGATGCCATTGATTTGGCACGTCTTATTGGCCGGTCAGGCTATTGTTTGATCAACGGCGGATCGAATGTGGGCACAATGGATGTTATCACCCGTGAAGCTGGAAAACACGGCGCAAAGACCATCGGCATTATTCCTGAAAAGCTCCGCGATTTTAATTTGGCTTCGATTCACGCACACGAAATAATTGTTTCGGGCGATATGATGGACCGGAAGTTTAAGATGCGCGAACTCTCGGACGCTTTTATTGCATTGGCTGGAGGATTCGGGACGCTTGAAGAAATTCTGGAGGTAATTACACTAAAACAACTTGGATATCACCACAAAGCCATTGTTTTTATCAACACCAACGGTTTTTATGACGATCTGTTTCGTCAGTTTGAAAAATCGTACGAAGAGAAATTCGCCAAGGAAAGTTACCGGAAGCTTTATTTTATTGCCAGCAATGCTGCTGAAGCAATGGATTATATCCTGAATTATAAGCCTGAGGAAATGGTTAATAAATGGTTTGAAGTACCGAAACGCTAGTTGACCGGAATGTGAAAATAGAAGATAGATCCTTTCCCAGGTTGAGATTCTACATGAATACTTCCCCCCAGCAGTTCTATCAGGTTTTTTGAGATGGCTAAACCTAAGCCAGTTCCACCGAAGTTCATTTTGTGATCTTGTTCTGCCTGAATAAACCGTTCGAAGATGGTCTCCTGCTGATTGTCTGGAATTCCTATCCCAGTATCCGAAACACTACAATATATCGTTTCTCCCTCCTTTTTTGCATTTAGCGTAATTGAACCTTCGGCGGTGAATTTAATGGCATTTCCAATCAAATTATCAAGTATTTGCCGAAGCCTGATTTCATCAGTCAAAATTGTCAAGTCTGGTTCAATATTATTGATGATCAGAAACTTAATGTCTTTATCGTTTCGGGTGGCAATCGTTTCAGTATAATGAGAACCAACTTCATTCAAAAATTTATTCAGGTGAACTGGCTTTTTTCTGATTGCCAGCAAATTAGCTTCTATCTTCGAAATGTCAATAATGTCGTTTATTAGGTTTAACAGAATGTCTCCGTTTTTTCGGATTAATTTAATGAACATGATTTTGTCTTGTTCGTCCTGACTATCATCCTCCAACAATTCGGAGAAACCAAGAATCGCATTCATCGGAGTTCTTATCTCATGCGACATATTGGCCAAGAATGCTGATTTTAACCGATCAGACTCATTGGCTTTTTTCTGTTCTTCAATAAGCTTATTTTCTATTTCTTTACGCGACAATACCATTTCATTGGCTGCCAATCCAGCGCGTTTAAACTCGTCGAAATATAAGTCGGAGGTATTCAGTTGGTTAAAGTTCGTTTGCAACGAAAAGAAAAAATTGAAGAACCGCTCAAAATCAGACTTATATCTGGAATTAAAATGATAAATAATAAGTGTTTCAAAAAACAGAAGGATGAAAAATATAATCAGGATTAAAACAATGTTTTTTTGCTGATCCTTGTGAAGTGATGCTTGCTGCTGTTGTATACTCAAATTGATTTCGTCGAGATAAAAGCCAGCCCCAATTAGCCAGTTGTAGTCTTTAAATTGCATAACGAACGAACACTTTTCCGAAGGGGCAGTTTCGTCAATTTTATTCCACTGATAATAAAAATAGCCACCATTAGGATTCTTTTTTGCAACATCAAGCTGTTGTAAAAATATTTTATGTCGGAGATCTTCAGAATTTGTAAGCATGTTCAAATTGCCTTTATAAACTGATCCATCCATAACAATGGGGTTGCCATTCATGTCATTCATAAATACATAACCCCCATGCTGAAATCTCACAGAACTTACTTTTTGGGCAATTTCATCCCTGAATTTAGGAAAATAATCGTCCAGATATTGTTTTGAACCAAAATACCAGTTGAAATGACCGAACTTCTTAACAAAGGTTATCTTTTTGTGTATAGAAGGCTCAGCTAATGATTTGGAATTGAGATCGTAATTGAGAAATCCTTCCCCGGTGGTCCTCAACAGGTTAATTTCTTCCTGGACTACGGGTAGTCCATTGGCATCTTTAAACTGGCTCATGTCTTTGCCGGAGAATTCGGGTCTCCTTGGGTAATAAATGCCCATTCCATCTAAGGCTGAGATAAATACCTCCTCATACTCCAAGTCGAATCGAAGCGATGAAACTGTTGCAATAATTATAGCCTTAATCTCATCTTCCGATTTTGTTCCTGCATATTTCTGATAAATAGATTCGGCAGTATAGTAGGCTTGATTTACATTGTGTTTGATTTTATTATTAATGCTAGTTTTGAAGAAGTCATTTTGAATCTTTATATATTCAAGCTCATTGTTGACGATTTCCTGAATATAGATTTTCTGGTTCTGAATGTATTCGTTGCTTTTTTGCTTGCTTAATTTGTTGAAATAAAGGGTTTGCTGGAAAATCATAACCCCTCCAATAATGACTGTTGTGGCGACAGTAATTATGATTAACGTTCGACTGAGATAAGTGGAAATATTTGAGGAGATTGCAAATTTTCTTAAAAATCGACCAGGCATCCTTCAATTTATTTTATACGGTGTAAATATAGGCAGAATTGATCTTCAAGCAAGCGAATACATTTATTAATTCAACTTTAACACATTTGAAAAATCAACCTTTATTACCTTGAATCCCTAAATGGAATGGTTAATTTTTTAGTATTATCATTTCAGCGACGGGTGAAAAGCAAAAAAATGTTCCTTGAATTGAATCTGTTAAAATAGGATTAATCTCAATAAAGCTAACACATTTTCTGTGTTCCCTTTTCCAATTATGAAGAATCATTTGAAATTATAGTTTAATTCAATTCGTTTATCATTGGTTTAATAGCTGGTGTTTTTATGGCTTTTCATATCACCTTAATTCTTTGGACTCATTTGAATCCTTTTCGATTCTACAAAATATATTTGAGGTGTTGTTAAAATCTGTTAAACAAATTAAATGAATTTAAATTGGTAAAACAGATATAGCTGATATACGTTATCTTTAATATCCAAATAAAAAAGTCAGAAATTTCTAACAACAAAAAGTAAAAAAGAGATGAAAAATTTAAAAACAGGATTATTTACATTGTTGGTGGCACTGGTTGGCGGATTTGTTGCTCTATGGGCCTATACACGTTACTTTGACGACCCCAAAGTATTAACAGTACAACAGGAGCAGTCGATGAGATATGCAAGTTTGCCAACTACAAATACAGGCGAATTGCCTGATTTAACTTTTGCTGCTGAAAATTCAGTTCATGCAGTTGTACATATTAAAGTTACGCAAAAAGGTGGCTCTTATGGCTCAAATAATATTTTCGAGTACTTTTTTGGTGATGGAAGTTCTCGTTCACAACAAATGCCCATGAGGCAGGGAGCTGGTTCTGGTGTAATTATTTCGCCTGAAGGGTTTATTGTAACAAATAACCATGTTATTGACGAGGCTGATGAAATTGCTGTTGTCTTGAATGATAAACGCGAATTTAAAGCTAAACTGATTGGTACTGATCCATCGACCGATATTGCTCTTATTAAAATTGACGCATCGGGTTTATCAACTCTAAAATTTAGTAATTCAGATAATCTTAAGTTAGGTGAATGGGTTTTAGCCGTAGGAAATCCTTTTAACCTGACATCAACAGTAACCGCCGGGATTGTGAGCGCCAAAAGCAGGGATATAGGGATCAATCCAGATCAGATGCGAATTGAATCGTTTATTCAAACTGATGCTGCAGTGAATCCGGGGAATAGTGGTGGCGCTTTGGTAAATACGCATGGAGAGTTAGTTGGTATCAATACGGCGATTGCTTCCCAGACGGGATCTTATAGTGGTTATTCGTTTGCAATCCCATCTAATATTGTACAAAAGGTAGTTGCCGATTTAAAAGAATATGGAGATGTGCAGCGAGCTTTATTGAATGTAAATATTGGCGATGTTAATGCCGATGTCGCTAAAGAACATCATCTGGATAAGATTGAAGGAGTTTTTATTGGGAAGGTGTTGCCGGGTGGAGCGGCAGAGATTGCCGGAATAAAAGACAACGATGTCATTATCAGCGTCGACAATGTGAGTGTAAACTCTACAGCAGAACTTCAGGAGCAAATAAGTAAGCATCGCCCCGGAGATAAAGTTGTAGTTGAAATAAAAAGAGACAATAAAAGGAAACCATTTAACGTAACGCTCCGTAACAAGCACGGAGATACAGATATTGTGAAAGGTGATAAGAATCCTGACGATATTTTTGGTGCGAAATTTGATGCGGTTTCTGACCGTGATAAGGCAGAATTAGGAATTCGTTATGGTGTTAAAATTTCTGAACTGGTAAATGGTAAATTTAAGGACGCCGGAATAAAAAAGGGTTTTATCATAACACAAGTGAACAAAAGTGCTGTTTCCGAAGTTGATGAATTAAAACGTATTATTAAAAATTCAAGGGGTGGAATATTAGTTGAAGGAATATATCCAAATGGAGAAGTCGCTTACTATGTTTTTGGAATTGACTCTAAATAAAACAAAGCTATTGGTTATGAAATTGTAAACAATATGCAAACAAAAAAAACCATTTGAATTATTGACCTCAAAAGCCTATATTTGCACGCTATTTTTTTGAAGGGTATATGAGACAATTAAAGATTACAAAATCGATCACTAACCGTGAGAGTGCTTCCTTAGATAAGTATTTACAAGAAATTGGTAAAGAAGAACTTATTACTGTTGAGGAAGAAGTGGAGTTGGCGCAACGGATTAAAAA
>Ga0079306_1002157_pt1 | contig 11405 bp, 12 predicted proteins | sample Methanotroph_Enr_FD_79181 | JGI IMG/M metagenome (GOLD analysis project Ga0079306, IMG submission 79181) | Enriched soil microbial communities from Old Woman Creek wetland in Ohio, USA - Methanotroph_Enrichment_5 | ecosystem: Environmental > Terrestrial > Soil > Wetlands | place: USA: Ohio...
AACCGCTCCTACACGCCAGCGCCAGGTCTCAAGTGCGATGACCGCATAAACAGTCAGCAGGCCATACAGCAGGGTGGCCGCCATCGTGTGGCTGCTGGGAAAACTATAGCCATGAAAGATCAGGTATGAATCCGCAAATATTGGCCGGTGACGATGAAAGACAATTTTCAGGATAACGTCCAGGACCATGCCGCAGGGCAGGACAAGCAGCAAGGCGAGCAGCCGATACCAGCACCGCTTCCACCACAGGATGAGTGCGACTGCCAGGGCGACCCCCGTTACCCAGAAGAGCGAAGCAAGGCCGCTCACCATCTGCATGATGGTCGTCAGTCCGGCAGTCCGGTGCTGGTGAAACCACATGGCGATGTTCAGGTCGATGACCGTCAGCGGGTCACCGGCCACCACATCCTGAGCGATACCGCCGAACAGCCAGGTCGCACCGATAATGAGAAAGCTGGCAATTGTCAGATGAAGTCCCAGAAAGCCATGCGGCGAGAGGCGATTGAGCAGGAATTGCAGTTGGGGAGCATAACGCCTGCGCAGGGCCGCCGTGCGCGGATGGTCGATCACTGCCTGCCAGCGGTGCCTGACATCGGCCTCGTGCCGCCCCAGCCAATACCACAGCAGGCCGAGGACGATAACGAGCAGCAGCAGACCGCCGACGATTTCGCTGGCCTTCCCGACCCAATGAGCTACCACTCGCCAACTCTTTCCCGCTACATAGCCAATTACGACGAATACACTCGCCCAGGCCGCGCAGCCAGCGGAATTGAAAGCGAGGAATTTCAGATAGGGCATGCGGCGGGAACCGGCCACGAAGGGCATCAGTGACCGCAACAGATGGAGAAAATGGCTGCTGACAACAGCTTTGCCGCCATGTCTGACAAAAAAACCGTCGACGCGCGCCAGATGCTCCTGGCGCAAACCGAAACGTCCTCCGTATCGCAACAACCACCCTCGTCCCATATACCGCCCCAGTTCGTAGCCGATGCTGTCGCCGAGAATAGCGGCGAGGGAGATCACAATGATGAGGCCGGAAAGATCGAATATCCCTTGTTCCGCAAAGAAGCCGCCAACCAGCACCAGACTTTCGCCAGGCATGGCCAGCCCCAGAACCGCCTGGCATTCCAGCGCTACGACAACAAAGATCACCAGATAACCCCAATGGCCGAGGTGGCCGACAAAGTTGACTAAATGATCGAGCATACTCCAGCTTCTCCTCGTGCCAAAGGGTCTGGCTGTCCCCCTTATTTTTGAGGTAATACCAGCAACGGATTATCTTTCTGTTGCTTTTCCTGTTTGTCCTTTTCTTTTTGTTGGTGCTTGTCGCTGCTTTGTTTTTCGTTCTTTTTCTTGTCCTTCCTGCCGCCTTTATCTCCCATGATCATGCTCCTTTCTCAATTTCACTTTTTTCGGGCCGGAATACCCCGATCACCTTCCAGAGCCACATCCCGCCACCCATCCCGCCACTCATCCATCCGTTTGTTATTCATCATCTTAAAGCCCTTTGGTTGCGCTACGATCAGCCTACCATCTATGTGATCACCCTCGCGGCAAAGAACCGCCCCGACCGCAACTACGGCAGGCTGCATGTATGCTGGACGCAGTCCACATTGTTTCCAGAGCGGCTGTTGGTTGGAGACATTGTTTTGTGAAGGCTTATGTTACTCAACAGCCATTTCTATTGTTTTTTAGTATTGATCGATTTGTGCTCCATGCCCTTCATGCCCTTCATGTCCTTCATCATTGGACAATTCATCATGGAATCTTTACCCATCTGCATGTGTTGCATCATGTGCTGCATCATCTCCGCATGCATCTTTTCCATTCGCTCATGCATGGCAGCATTTTGCTGCACCATGCGGGTGACGACCGCGGCTAGCAGGTCTAATTTTTTGTCCGTCGGCGCACTGTTCATTTCGCCGACTTGCGCAGTGAGTTCGGCGTCCTGTGCCTTCATCTCTGCCATCATTTTCTCTTTCTTTTCCATCATTTCCCGGCAGCGGTCCATCATTTGGGCCTCTGTCATGATTTTTCCTTTCACGGGTTCGGCGGATTGCGCTTGGAGAGGAGACCAGATGACCAGGGCCAGGACAAATGCGAGGGTGGAGCGGATGATGTGATTAGTTTTCGTTTGTTTTTTCATGTTTTTCTCCTTTTTTTGGCTGTCGTTGGCACTGACTTACGATTGCGGTTTTCACGCGTGTTTGGGAAAATCGAATATTCCTGGTCCAAGCGATGAACGTTTTAAGAACGGAGTATTCATTGTTTGCTCCACTCTGACTGATGCCGATCTCTTATTTCAGAATTTTTCGTTGTCTTATCTTTGCCCATGATCGATCTCCTTGGTAAGTGGATTGTCAGGTTCCATCAGGTGTCTGGTGTTTTGTTTATGGCGGAATTCAGATAAGTTTCGATAAATTTCGACCCTCGCCCGGTTGATACCGCCGATCGGTCGATGGTGGGTCAAGGAATGTGCCGGGGAGAAGGACAGATCCTCAGCCAGTTCCTCGCGTTCCCTGGTGCGGAAAACTTGGGGAGGGATGTGAACTGTGGCCACTTTGATAAAAGGGGATTCCTTTTCGTTCCATTCCACCCCGGCATCCTCAACCGGCATCCGGGCAGGGTCTTTTTGCACTTGAATCATGAAATCAAAACTTGCCTCGCTTACCGCCAGGTGTTTTTCCATATTTTCAGTGAGATAACTATCAGTAAGAATTGGCGGCAGTGAGCTTTTCAGGTTCGAGGCAGGGACGAGGGAATATTTTACAACGTGATCTGTCCCGCAGAGATAAGGAGTCGTACTCCAATAACGGATGTCGAGCGGAGAGGTTTGGTTTTGGCGTGCCTTGCGCAGTTCATTGAGTATATGGAAGTTGCCGGACAGAACGAGACGGAAAAAAAAGACTAAAGGCGACCATTTGATGCTGTAGTATACCGCGTCATGGAACAGTTTGACCGTTCCTAACGGCATAACAGGGTAGCTCATTAAGATAAAATCCTGGGTTTCTTGCTCTTCGTTTTGCACCTGGAACCGCTCCCCTTTGACCCCCATGATTTTCATGGCAAAACCGCGGACGTCTTTGATTTTGTCCGACTGAATCTTGTCGCTTGCACTCGATATTCGAATCCAGGCAGGATAGGCGGCCGGAGACGCAAATATTCCCATCTTGAGTGCCGCCGGGATATTCGGTTCGACAATAAATTCTGCTTGCAGGCAGGCCAGATTTTTCGGGTGTGCGTCGCGTTGTACCTGGCCTTCGGGGTAATCTTTGGCCATCTTCTCTTGTAATAGCATGGCCATGTCCTCGATCAATCGTTCTTCACCGGCAGGGACCATTTCAAAGGTGCTCTTGCTCCCCAATTTCCCATCGGAAAACTGCATGTTATACCTCTCATTGGATGTGAAACGGAATTCAGCTTCTTTGCGGGTGACAGCTTTACTGTGTGCAAAGCTAGTGCCAGTGCCGTCAGAATCACACCACGATATTTCATCTTCGTGTGGTCCCTCGGATTGGAGTACTTCGGGCAGCCATCCCACTCATTGTATGTCAATGATTTGATGAAAAATCGAGTAAAACGTATGTTTACAGGTTTGTGCGGCGGTATTGAAGATGATCGTCTTGTCGGCTTTGCCGGTCGTCTCTGAGATTATCTTCACCAGCGGCAGGTCCGCGAACTTCGTTCCCGTCACCAGCTTATTAAGGTCAGCGACATAGACCTTGTGATGCTTGCCGCAGTGGAAACCAATGGTATTTGCCGATATTATCGGGGACAATGAGAAGTATCGAAATATCGTTCCGAAAAACACCAGTACGGCAATAATGAGCAAAATTGTGCACGATCCGTATTCCTGTCAAATTACATGTGCAATAAGAATGGGAATGGATTCAACCTGACATCGATTGACGACAATGCCGTTTCTGTCATGGTCGATCGGCCAGTTATGGGTGATTACGAGCACTCTTGTAACGTGCAATAGCAGCGAAAATATCACCGCTTGACTATCCACTTCCGGTCATGAGCAGGAAAAATAACGGAACGGATCAGTTCATTGGACTGAATGTGAAAGGCTGGAGGTCAATGAGTGAAGTAGGTGAGGTATCAAAAGATAACGTGATGATCATGGTCAGGATCATCATAAACGCTCTTCCTGAAAAGCAGAAAGAAGTGTTGCAAACCCTCCTTTCTTTGGTGGACTCACTGACCAAAGAAAGGAGCTGTCTCAGTGAGATCGTGAACCAAGCTATCCTGTTCGGATGGTGTGCGGCTTGGCCGGATGCGGTTTTGCTGTTTATTTCTACCTGGCGGCGTAATTCAGCCAAAGGCTCCTCTGCCGATATTCGGATTATTATCTAAAACACCTCGCAATTTTATATATGGTCCCAACATTATTTTGAAGTGTAACATGCAACAGGATTAAATGTAACGTTTCTGTTGCGCGCAACGCTTTTTTAGGTCAGGGGGTGATTTTACCCTGCTATCGTTCATTCTTCTGTGTAGCAGTAATTACATAATATAATTTTGCGAAAAAGGTTCTCAGCCTCCCAGGCACAAGAGTTGCTGTTAAAAAGCTGAAGGAACTCAAGATCAGCCGTCACACAATTATCACCATGGAAGAATGATCACGATCCCGGAAATATGTCAATAAAACTTGAATGATCATCGGGATATGGACAATCCGAAAATAATCTTCGTTATCAAAAACCTGTCGCAATAATTGACCTTCGGCAAGCTGTGGTCAAAAAAATACCCAACCATAGGAGAAACACCACCATGAAAAAACCAATGTATCGCTTAGCCCTGATTGCCACTGTGGCCTCGACGTTTTTGCTCAACGTCCCGCTCTTTGCATCCGGGACGGATGACCGCATCGAATCAGCCGCCAAAGAAACGTACGTGTTCAAGACCTATCTCCAGGACGATAATATCAAGATGCAGTCTAAGGATGGCCTTGTCACCTTGACCGGAACTGTTTCCGAGGCATCCCACAAATCTTTGGCCGGGGAGACCGTTGCGGGCCTGCCCGGAGTTAAACGCGTGGACAATAAGCTGGTAGAAAAAGATGGTACCCCTGCTGAAAAATCGGATGCATGGCTCATCACCAAAGTGAAAACAACACTTATATTTCATAACAACGTCAACGCCATCGGAACTGAAGTTCTCGCCGAAAACGGCACCGTCACTTTGCGCGGCGAAGCAACCAGCGTTGCCCAGAAGGACCTCACCACCGAGTATGTCATGGATGTGGAGGGCGTTACCAAAGTCAACAATGAAATGACAGTGGCAAGTGCCGCAGTAAAGACCGATAAAAGTGCGGTGACCAAAAAAGCGGATACGATGGGCGAAACGATTGATGATACGTCCATCACCGCCCTGGTCAAAGTGACATTGCTCAATCATCGCTCGACCAGTGCCCTCAAAACCACGGTCAACACGAAAAAAGGTGTTGTCACCTTGGAAGGCAATGCCACAAGCGCGGCGGCAAAGGACCTGGCTGGCAAATTTGCAAGCGACGTTCGTGGGGTAAAGAAGGTCATCAACAACATGTCCGCTAAGTAAGTCGAATTCACGACCATCAGATACTGCCGACTCGCTGCCGACTGTTTTCCGGTGGCGAGGCCATCATCGTCCCGATTTCGGCTAAGGCTCTTGAAAAGAGCGGGCTGAACGAACATGGGGTGAGAAACAGTCTGGTCGTGCAACGAACCGGGCGAAACCAATCTATTCTGTATCGCCCATCAGATTTAACTGGAGGTTGAATCATGTCAATAGGCACAATTTTACTCATTATCGTCGTACTGGCACTTTTAGGAATGATCCCTGTCTGGCCGCATAGCCGATCTTGGGGCTATGGACCTAGCGGAGGGGTCGGGCTGATAGTCGTTATCCTGGTGATCCTGCTCCTGCTCGGCAAAATCTAGGCAGCTCGTGAAGAACTATCACCAAGCGTTTTAGAGGAGTTGAAAATACAATATATCAATTTCCAATGCGGGGAATACCATGACTACAGGCAATACCGTCGATCACAGGATCGTTTTGAACATACGTCCCGCCCCATCAACCATTTCCGATAATCTCCATCTTGATGAGAGTCCCGGGCCAGTATGTTCTGGTCGTCCGGGGTTTCCGCTCGCGGTTTGGACACCGCGTATCGCCCCGGTGGTCATGGGGGCCGGCGGGATATGGGCGAGGTCCTTGATAGAGATGATTGCCGCAGGCCAACCGATAACCTCGGTTTGCCTTGCATTAGAGGGCGTGGGTTTCTCCCAAAACCAATGCGACCAGGGTTGAGGTCGGTTGTGACCTGCCTGGCCAATTTTCACCATTCCTTCAGTACTCGTTGCAGGGTAACAGGCAAATAATTATTCTAAAGTGTGGTTAAATAAGACTATGCGGTGGACACCTTGCGCCGAAAGCAATGTGTGTAAAGGTCCGAAACGGAGTGTGATTGTCAATGAAAGCTCAGCGTGTTGCAAAAGACTTTCCTGTCGTTTGCGTGGGTGGTTCAGCCGGTGGCCTCGACGCCTATATCCGGTTACTCAAACATCTGCCGGCCGATATGGGTGTCGCTCTCGTCATCGTTAATCACCTGAGGACCGTAGCCACCCAACTCCACGAGATTCTCCCGCACTACACCGAGATGCCTGTTGAACTGATCACGGAAAGATTAGAGATCGAGCCCAATCATGTGTTTATCATCCCGGAAAACCGTGATTTGCACGTTCTGGATGGAAAATTCCGTCTCAAGCCGATATCAAAGCCATGGGGATGGCCCGACGTGATTACCGTTTTTATGCGTTCCCTGACGGAACACTGGGACGGCAAACTTGTTGCTGTCATTACCTCCGGCTATGATGGTGATGGCGCAGCAGCGCTGTGCGGCATAAAAGAAGTGGGGGGTATTACCATCGCACAGAAGCTCGACACAGCCGGGCAGCCCGATATGCCTGAGAGCGCAATAGCGAGCGGCTGTATTGATTTTATTCTTTCACCTGAGGGTATCGCTCGAGAAATTGTCCGAATTGCGCATGCTGTGGCAAAGGCTGAGTGAAGGAGGTACCGCATGACTCCGGCATCCGTCGCCACCGAACAACTCAAGAACAAAGCCTGGAATAGCCAGTTTACTGGGAAAGTACTGGTACAATTCAGCTCCGCTATGACCGGACTTTCGGCAATGGAAGCGACAAAGCGTCTTGCGGTCGACGGCCCGAACGAGTTGAAAGAACGCAAGTGCAGCGGCGCGCTGCAGATTTTCTTATGATGATTACCGGTGACCATTCACACACCACGCAGCCTGCACCGTTGCTAAGCGGGGTAGGTAGGTTTGTCCAGGGAATTCGAAAGGTTCCCGCGATACTTGGTCTTGCCGTTAAAAAATTTCTGCTCATTGACGGCACACAGTGGGCGGGAGCGTTTGCTTTCAATGCGTTTTTCTCCCTGTTTCCGTTGATGATCCTGCTTGTCACATTTGTCTCGTCCTTTGTTGACAGAAATATCGCCGCGGCGGAGGTCATTGCCTACATAGAAAGCTATGTGCCGATCACTGGTGAGATGCAAAATTACATTTTTACCGCTATCTCCGGGGTCATCAACTCGCGCGAGAAGGCGACCACGATCGCCTCTCTCGTCCTGGTCTGGACCGCCATCCAGTGTTTTACCACCCTGATCGTGGCAACCAATCGCGCCTGGGGCAGTGAGGTGTACAATTGGTGGCGGCTGCCGTTGAAAAGCCTGACGCTGTTTGGCACCACGGCGGGAGCGGTTCTCTTCGGCATGGCGGTGCCGGTGCTGATTCGAATGACCAGGGGTTGGCTGTTTCCAATGCACGATTTCCGTTCCTGGGTGTATGACCTGGGGAGTTTTGTTATCCCGCTGGTGGTGGTGTTCTTCGGACTTTGCCTGTTTTACCGGTTCACTCCGAGCCGGCCCACGCGGTTTGCCGAAGTCTGGGCCGCCGCGCTGTGTGCCACGGTGCTTTTGCGAATGGGTGAAAGTCTGTTTGTTATCTATCTACAGGATTTCGCCACATTGAACGCGGTCTACGGAGCGTTTGGAGGAATCATGGCCTTGCTGCTGTGGATCTATGTTTCGGGAAGCGTTTTCATTTATGGTGCCTGCCTGTGTGCAGGCCAGGCCGAAATGCGCTCGCTGTCGGTAAAAACAACGATGGCACAAGCGGACGGAGGGGGTGACACATGAAACCACGGCGAAATTGAACAATACCGCATCATGTATATATTATGACCAACGGGCAACTTGCCCATCCTTTACGACAGGGGGAAATGGCTATGTACGATGAAAAAAAATTGTGTGAAAAGATAACTGCTCTGTATCCGGAAATTGGTGTGTGTGGGATTGACGTCAATGTTTCCTTTAACGATTTGGAGAAAACCTGGGTCGTCGGTTTAAAGAAGGACACCCATAATCTGCAACACTTTCTCAATATGATGGATGCCGACCGATGTATGGACGGCAAGCAATGTGTAGCCCTCGGGCTTGAAATAGCCCAATTACAGAAGAATATTGAGGGAAAACAGTTCTAGCAGCGAGGATACTCTTCTATATCGGCAAAACCAGCAGCGAGATAGTAGCAGCCGATTACCGGACTCCAGCAGTTTTTCAAGAAATACGAAATTGGTTTTCCCTTTTAGCCATGGTGAAAACCAACCCCCTTCAAGCCGCGCTTTTCCGTTATTGCCACACGGGTACAATCCCGATGTCTCATAGACCCGGTCTTTTGGATCCGACATACTGATTGCTTGTTACAGTCTACCAATAATTATCAGGTGTGCCTGTGTAATGCTCTTCTTGATAGTTAGAAATGTTCCGTAAATGCTCGTCTGCCATCCATAACACCAGGAGGTCTGAGGAAAGGGTTATATATGACCAGTGGTTAAATAAAACCTTTTATTTGGAGTTGCTTGTGGCATCGTTGAAATTACATTTCCGGAAAATATTTAAAAATATCATAATGAATGATGACACAAGGGGGAAAGTTGGAAGCCTGGCATAGGAATTGATTTACAAGAAAAAGAGGAGTCGGGAGGCCATAAACAATCAAGGAAGGAGGAATGGCAATGCAAAAGAAGCTGGGAGCAGTTGTTTGTTTGGCAACGGGCGTACTGAGTGTTTCCGGTATGGGGGGCGATCTGATCTCGCGGGCCTCAGCCAAATCCACAGCGGAGGCACAAGACCAAGCGGTGGAGCACCAGATGCTGTCCTCGCATACAATCAAAGCGGTACCCGGCAGCTCGGATGGTGTGTTGTTGATGCAGGCACAGACGCTTATCGGCAAACTTCCGTCGACCATGCCGGGCAGTGAGCATGATACTCCCGCCATGGTTTCCCTGGGAAGGCAACTCTATTTCGAGCAAGGCATTTCCATTAACAATACCCAATCCTGCAACTCCTGCCACCCCATAGACAACAAAGGCTCAGGCGCGGATAATCTCAAGACGGGTAAAGGTGCGGAAGGGAAATCCGGCGACCGCAACGATCCGCCAACCATGAATGCCGGTTTTCAGATTGCCCAGTTCTGGGATGGACGTGCGGCGACACTTGAAGAACAGGCCAAGGGCCCCCCGCTCAACCCTATTGAAATGGGCATGCCCGATGCAGAAACTCTGGTCGGACGGCTGAAAGGCATCCATCATTATTCCGTTGATTTCAAAAATGCCTTTCCCGGCGAGAAAGACCCCATGACTTTCGACAACTTTGCGAAAGCGATTGCGGCCTTCGAACGAACCCTGATCAGCCGGGGCCGCATCGACCGTTTCATGGACGGAGATAAAGAGGCCCTCACCAACCAGGAAATTGAAGGGATGCGCACCTTTATCAATGTCGGCTGCGTGCAGTGCCACAGCGGCCCCAACCTGGGCGGGATGACCTTCCAGCGAATGGGCGTGTTCGATACCTACTCCAATAAAGAGGATCCTGGACGTTTTAAAGTCACCAACCTTGAAGAAGATAAATATGTCTTCAAAGTCCCCATTCTGCGCAATGTCACCCTTTCCGCCCCCTATTTCCATGACGGCGAGGTGGGCAATCTGGCGGAGGCCGTGGATCAGATGGGCTATCTGCAGTTGAACAAGGAACTCAAAGACGACGAAATCAACTCTATCCTCAGATTTTTAACCACACTGGCAGATACTGAGCGCACCACCGCCCCGTCGGTACAGGCCAAAGTATCTCCTGACGCCTGGGTACCGCCGCTGACAAAAGATATTCCCCAAACGGAGGAAGGCGATCTCATCCGCTACGGCGCACTGCTTTTAACCGATACCTATGCTCAGCTCGGCCGCGGTGCAAAAGATGAGAAAATGCATTTCTCAGGAAACACCCTGAATTGCACGAGCTGCCACATGGATAACGGCACCAAGCAGTTCGGGCTCCCTTGGATGGGAGTGAGCCAGGCATACCCCCAATACCGAGGTCGGGAAGATCAGGAGCAGGGACTTCAGGAACGGATAAACGGTTGTTTCGAACGAAGTCTGAATGGCAAGGCACTGGCTGTCGACAGCAGGGAGATGAAGGCGATGGTCGCCTACATTGGCTGGTTGTCGAAAGACATGCCCAAGGTCGTTTCCGGCCTGGGAACACCCAAATACGAAGGCCCGAACCGCAAAGCCGATGTGCTGAAAGGCGAAGTGGTGTACAGCCGGTTCTGCATGTCGTGCCACGGCGAAAACGGGGAGGGCTATCAGTCAATGTCGGCAGGAGATTCCGGCAGCCATGTCGCCCCGGCACTCTGGGGGGAAAACAGCTATAACAACGGCGCTGGAATGAACCGGCTGCTGACCACCGCCGCGTTTATTCACAGCAATATGCCGCTGGCGACACCATGGAACCATCCGGCAATAACCAATGAAGACGCCTATGATGTCGCCGGCTATCTCAGCTCCAGGGAACGACCGAAGATGAGCGGACTGGAAAAGGACTATCCAAAGAAGGAGAAAAAAGCGGTGGACTGCCCGTATCCACCCTATGCAGACGATTTTCCACAGGAACAGCATCAGTACGGACCGTTCCAACCAATAAAGGAAGCCCAGAAAAAGATATGAAAAACCCTGACGGCCAAGGGGCCAATGGCTTGGCTGAAATCCTTGCGAACACTGGCGTAACAGTTTCCTAAAGCGGGCTGACGCCCGCAACCCAAGGGCTATGATCCCCTCCAAGTTGAATAGAGCGAAGTTATCAGTGGGCAAAACCCGTATTCACCCACCCCCAAACCAATGAGGCTGCGCAATGCGATACCACGTTCTGGCTACCGACTATGATGGAACTCTTGCCCGGGATGGCCGCGTCGACGCAGCCACCGTGGACTGGCTCCGCAAACTTCAGGCGACCGGTCGTCGGCTGGTCATGGTGACGGGGCGCGAGCTTCCTGAATTGTTGAATATCTT
>Ga0079306_1002161_pt1 | contig 11386 bp, 10 predicted proteins | sample Methanotroph_Enr_FD_79181 | JGI IMG/M metagenome (GOLD analysis project Ga0079306, IMG submission 79181) | Enriched soil microbial communities from Old Woman Creek wetland in Ohio, USA - Methanotroph_Enrichment_5 | ecosystem: Environmental > Terrestrial > Soil > Wetlands | place: USA: Ohio...
CCGCAGAGGCGCGGTGCGCAACGCCGACAGGCCACCTGCGTACAGAGGCGTCTCGCCACAGGTCACGGTGCACTCCAGGGCGTCGTAGAACTCGGTGATGCCGGCGGACTTCTTGGCGGTCACGATCACGTCCGATGCGAGCGCGCCGTCATTAACGACTGACATAGGACGGCTTGCCGGGACACCCGGCGCCAAGGCGTCGATTGCGAGCGGGGCTGACGTCGGCAACGTCGAGATGGAGACAGAGCCGGCGCGGATGACGCTATCGGGTACCTGCACCTGCGCCGTGAAGTACGCTCCCGCAGCGCCCACCGCGAGCGCGGCGAGCGCTCCAATCATGGCAAACAGTGACTTCCTCAACATCGTTCCTCCTCGAGCGAATGTGGCGCCGAGGGGTGGCGGCACGCAACTGACTTGGCGAACGACGGGCGCCTCGCCGTCCGCAAAGCATCGTCGCGCACGTGCCTGAACCACAGGTGTCCCGTACCTGACCGCTCAGCCGGCTCGCCGCTGCCCGAGGGCCTGACAACGCAGCGAGGCCCCACCGTCTCCGGCAGGGCCTCGATGAGCTTCAAGTTGCGTGCTGCGACTAGACGGCGGCCTTCGCGATCTCGCAAAGCTTGGCGAACGCGGCGGCGTCATTGATCGCCATGTCCGAGAGGACCTTGCGGTCCAGAGCGATGTTCGCCTTCTTCAGTCCGTTCATGAACACCGAGTACGACACGCCATTGATCCGCGCACCGGCGTTGATGCGGGTGATCCACAGGCGGCGGATCTCACGCTTCTTGTTGCGGCGGTCACGGTACGCATACTGCATCGAGTGCTGAGTCTGCTCTTTGGCAGACCGGTAGCTGCGGCTCTTGTTGCCGTAGTAACCCTTCGCACGAGTCAGGACTGTGCGGCGCTTCTTCTTAGCCGATACGGCACGTTTCACGCGAGGCATGGATCTTCACTCCTTGAGTCTAAACGGTAGAGAGAGTTCGCGAGCGCTTCGGCCTAGCCGATGCCCAGACCCTTCTTGATGACATTGGCATCGGCCGGCGAAATGGCCGTCTCCTGGCGGAAGCCGCGCTTGCGCTTCGGCGACTTCTTCTCGAGGATGTGGCTCTTGAATGCCTTGCCGCGCATGATCTTGCCAGAGCCAGTGACGCGGAACCGCTTCGCGGTGCCTTTGTGGGTCTTCATCTTCGGCATGTGCGCCGCCTCCTAGTCTTCGTTCTCGGCAGGCGCATCGCCTGCGGTCTCGTCGGTCGGGGTCGTGCTCTCCTTGACTTCCTTCTTCTTCACCGGAGCCAGGAGCATGTGCATGTTGCGGCCCTCGAGCTTGGGCTGCGTCTCGATGATCGCGTCCTCACCGAGTTCACCGGCGAGCTTCTCGAGAATGTTGAGACCGAGCTCGGGGTGCGCCATCTCACGACCGCGGAACATGATCGTGACCTTGACCTTCGCGTTGGCTCCGAGGAAGCGCATGACGTGCTTCTTCTTGGTCTCGTAGTCGTGCTTGTCGATCTTCGGCCGGAACTTGATCTCTTTGATCTCGACCTTGGTCTGGTGCTTGCGCGCGAGCTTCTCCTTCTGAGCCTGCTCGTACTTGAACTTGCTGTAGTCCATGATGCGGCAGACCGGCGGATCGGCGAGCGGCGCGATCTCAACGAGGTCAAAATCCTGCTCATCGGCGATGCGCAGAGCGTCGGCGATCGCGAAGATCCCCAGCTGGCTCCCGTCAATTCCGATCAGCCTCACGCGGGGCGTGCGGATGCGCTCGTTGAGCCTCGGTTCCGTACTGCTGCTGATAGGCAGCTCACCTCCGTCATTCCCGGGCCGCGCGAGCGGCCCCATTCGTAGCCAAAACAAAACTCCCGCGGCGCAAGAAGCGGCCACGGGAGATACAGGCGACGAGAAACCACCCGAAAACGGGTTGTGTCTCGTTCGTTCGCATCGACCTGGCAGCTGCCTGAAAGCGCCGCACGGGTGGGGACCAGCACGCCGTCTCCAGCGGGGCCCCGCTTGTAAGCGGTATTCGATTAGCCTGCGCAGTATAGCCGCCGAGAAGAAGCCGCGCAACCGCACGCCAGCGACCGCTACGGACGCTCGCTCGCGACCTTCTCGGCGAAGTCCGTGACCGACATCGCACCGATGTCGCCGGCGAGACGCTCGCGCACGCCCACGGAGTCGTTCTCGATCTCCTTGTCGCCGAGCACGAGCATGTAGGGCACCTTCTGCTCCTGCGCCTTGGCGATCTTGACGCGCATCGGCTCGTTCTGCGAGTAGACCTCCGTGCGCACGCCAAGCTTCTCGAGACGCTTGGCCACGGCCTGGGTGTGCTCAAGGTGGCGGTCGGAGATCGGGATGAGCACGGCCTGCACGGGCGCGAGCCACGTGGGGAACGCACCAGCGTAGTGCTCGATGAGGATGCCGAAGAAGCGCTCCATCGAGCCGAGGATAGTGCGGTGCAGCATGAACGGAGTCGCCTCGGTGTTCTCGGCGGTGCGGTAGGTCAGGCCAAAGCGCGCTGGGAAGTTGAAGTCGACCTGGATGGTCGAGCACTGCCACGTGCGGCCGATGGCGTCCCTGAGTTTGATGTCGATCTTCGGGCCGTAGAAGGCGCCGTCGCCCTCGTTGATCTCGAAGTCGATGCCGCGCTCCTTCAGCGTCTCGATGAGCGCGTTGGTCGCGAGATCCCAGTCCTTGTCCTCGCCGATGGACTTCTCGGGGCGCGTCGAGACCTCTGCGGTGTACGAGAAGCCGAAGACACCCATGACGTAGTCGACAAAGTCGAGCATGCCGATGACCTCGTCGTGGACCTGCTCGGCGGTGCAGAAGATGTGCGCGTCGTCCTGGGTGAAGCCGCGGGCACGCATGAGTCCGTGCACGACGCCGGAGAGCTCGTGGCGGTAGACGGTGCCGAACTCGCTGATGCGCATCGGCAGGTCACGGTAGCTGCGCACGTCGTTGCCGAAGATGAGGACGTGGCCAGGGCAGTTCATCGGCTTGACCGCGTACTCGTTGGTCTTGCCCTCCCCCTCGTCGATGTTGAAGAAGTACATGTTCTCGCCGTAGAAGTCGTAGTGTCCGCTGATCTTCCAGACGTCGGTCTTGTAGATGTGCGGGGTGATCGCCTCGCTGTAGCCGCGCTCGTAGAGCACGCCGCGCAGCCACTCCTGCATGAGGCGCAGCACGCGCGCGCCCTTGGGGTGATAGATGGGCAGGCCAGCACCGGCGACCTCGTGGAAGCTAAAGAGGTCGAGCTCCTTGCCGAGCTTGCGGTGGTCGCGGCGCTCGGCCTCTTCGATGCGAGTCAGATAGGCATCGAGGTCTTTCTGCGTGAACCACGCGGTGCCGTAGATGCGCTGCAGCATCTGTCGGCTGCTGTCGCCACGCCAGTACGCGCCGGCGACCTTCATGAGTTTGAACGCGCCGAGACGCCCGGTGTCGGGGATGTGCGGGCCGCGGCACAGGTCCGTGAAGGCGCCCTGGCGGTAGATCGAGATCGTCTCACCCTCGGGCAGCTCCGAGATCAGCTCGCGCTTGAGCTCCTGCTGCTCGAACTCGTCGAACGCCTCGAGCCGGTCAATCTCGGTGCGCGCGAAGGTCTTCTCCTCGGCGACGATCTGGTGCATGCGCTCCTCGATGGCCACGAGGTCGTCGGGCGTGAACGGCGTCTCGACCGCGAAGTCGTAGTAGAAGCCATCCTCGATGGCAGGCCCGATACCGAACTGCACCAGCGGGAAGAGGTCTTTGACCGCCTCGGCCATGATGTGAGCCGCCGAGTGGCGAAGGATGTCGAGCGCCTCGGGGCTCTTCTCGGTGATGAGCTCCACCGTGTCGCCGTCCGAGACGGTCGTGGAGACGTCCACGAGCGCGCCGTTGACCTTGCCGGCGATTGACGCGGCGGCGAGGCGCGCGCCGATCGACTCGGCCACGCCAAGGACGGTGGTGCCCTCCGGGACTGACTTGGTGGAGCCGTCGGGCAGGCTGACGGTGATCTCAGGCATATCGGGTCGCTCCTTCTTCGCGAACGCAACCGCCCCGCGTTGAGGCGGGGCGGAGGAAGTCGACGGGTTCGTCGGCTGTTACTGCTTCGTCTTGCAGTACGGGCATACGGTCCAGGGCAGGCGCAGCGCTCTGCCGCATTCGATACACGACTTGCGGAGCTTCTTCATGCACGAGGGGCAGATGAGGAAGTCCTTGTCGACGGGTTTGAAGCAGGCCGGGCACACCTCGTAGTCGCGTGCGAGTGCGGCCTCTTTGGCGCGAATCTCAAGCTCGCGCTCGTGCGCGTCGTCTACGGACTCGGCCGGGCGAGCGATCATGTAGATGATGAGGCCCGGATACGGGAACCCCGGGAAGAAGATGCCTACCACGAGAGCCCAGAACCAGCCCATCGCTCCGCGCCGCTCTGCGTCCCGATACGTCCAAAACACGATGGCCGCGTAGACCACGATCGCGAAGAGGATCAGGAGGTTCTTGGCCAAGGTCAGCGCAGGAATGTATGGCGCGAGAATGTCGTTGAGCATGCGTCGCCTTTCGTGACCGGCTTGCGCCCGTGGGCGGACGCAACAGCGCGATTCTAGCAGAAGCAGCCTGCCACCCGCAGGCTAGGAATCGCGCGTTGACTGCGTGTTGCGCAGGATGGCGCGCGCCTCCCCCGCGGTGGTGATGCTGCCGGCCACGACGACGCCGTTGTCGGCGGACGGCACGAGCTCCGCAAGCGCGTCGGCGACGGTCGCGAAGGTCGCCACGGGCGGGATTCCCGTCGTGACGGTCACGAGGGCTGCGAGCTCCTCGGCAGGCATGGCCCGCGGCGAGTCCGACTGCGTCACAGCAATGCCTCCCGCAACCGGAGCGAGCGCCGAGACGATCCCGCGCGCGTCCTTGTCGGCGAGTATGCCGAGAAGTACGAGTGGGCGGGCTGCCGGGTCGGGGAAGGCGTCGCGAATCGCGCCTGCAAGCACGGCGGCGGCCTGCGGGTTGTGCGAGCCGTCGACGATCACCGGCGGTCGCACGCGCACGACCTCGAAGCGCCCGGGAATCGCGAGCGTGCGCAGCGCGTGGCGCACGCGCTCGACGTGCAGCGCGCGCCCAAGCGCGGCCTCGGCGGCGGCCACGGCGGTCGCGACGTTCGCGGCCTGGTACGCCGGGCCCGAGAGCGCGAGCGAGCCGTACGAGCGGTGCACGCCGTCGACGGCAACGATCGTGAACCCCTCGGGGCCGAGCGGCCGCTCGACAACCCGGAAGCGGACGGTGAGCTCCTCCGACACTGGGGAGAAGTCGAGCCCCTCCCGCACGGCACGGGCATGGGTGGAAACCTCCTCGGCGCGGCGCAGGAAGATCGCGTCGAGGCCGTCGGTACCCGGCCCGAGCACCGGAGCGCTCGCCGGACCGATGATTGCGGCCTTCTCGGCGGCAATGGCCTCGGGCGTGTCGCCGAGAACTGCGGTGTGATCGAGACCGACGCCGGTGATGACCGCGACACTGGGCGACACGACGCTCGTTGCGTCCCACCTCCCGCCGAGACCGACCTCGAGCACGGCGACCTCGACGTCGCGCTTGTCGAAGAGCCACAGCGCTGCGGCGGTCAGCAGTTCGAACTCGGTGAAGGCCACTGGTGCGCCGAGCGGCTCGTCGGGCCGGACGTCATGGGCCGCCTCGAGCGAGGCCTCGATCGCGAGCGCGAAGTCCTCGTCGCTCACCGGAACGCCGTTGACCTCGATGCGCTCGTTGTAGCGCTCGAGGTGCGGGCTCGTGTAGAGGCCCACGCGCAGCCCCTCCGCCTGCAGGATCGCCGCCGTCATCCGAGTCGTCGAGGTCTTGCCGTTTGTGCCGGTCACCTGTACCGCCGCGAAGCTGTCCTGCGGTCTACGCAGCGCCTCGCACAGCGCGGTGATGCCGTCCAGCGAGGGGTTGATCCCGAACTGAAGCGCCCGCTGCAGTGCAGCGAGCGCCTCGTCGTAGTCCATGTGACCGTGCGTCGGCAACGCGGCCTCCGCCGCTACGCGAGCTCAGCGAGCTGCGCGCCGATGAGCCCGAGCTGGTCGGTGAGTTCGTCCGCGCGAGCGCGGTCCTTCTCCACGATCTCGGGAGCGGCCTTCGCGAGGAAACCCTCGTTCGACAGCTTCTTCGAAAGCCGTTCCAGCTCCGTGGCCGCCTTCTCGCGCTCCTTGTTCAGGCGTGCGCGCTCCGCGTCGAAGTCCACGAGGCCCTCCAGCGGGATGAAGATCTCCATGCCGCTCGCGATGACGGTCGCCGAGTGGGCCGGCTTCGCGACGTCGGTGCCGGCCTCGAAGTCCCCGACGCCTGCAAGCGCAGCCATGCGACCGAACTCGCTGTTGACCCACTCGTTCTCAGCATCGCCGGTCGTCTTGATGATGATATCGAGCGCCTGCTTGGGCGGGATCGTGTAGCGAGCGCGCACGGCGCGCACTCCTACGACGACTTCAATGAGCCGGCTGATGGACGCCTCGGCGCCCTCATCGGCGAAGCGAGCGAGCGCCACAGCATCCGGCCAGGTCGCGACCATCAGCGACGGCGTGTCGTCGCCGTGCGGCAGGTTGCGCCAGATCGCCTCGGTCACGAAGGGCATCATCGGGTGGAGCAGGCGCAGCGCCTGGTCGAGCACGAAAACGAGAATGCGCTGGACGCTGGCGCGCTGCTCGGCGTCGCCGCTGTTCAGACGCGCTTTCGAGAGCTCGATGTACCAGTCGCAGTACTCGTTCCAGAAGAAGTCGTACAGCGCGCGGGCGGTCTCGCCGAACTCGTAGGCGTCGATGCCCTCATCGACGCGGGCGCTGAGGTCGGCCAAGCGCGAGAGGATCCACCGGTCGGCGACTGTCTCGGCGATAGGCTCCCCCGGGACGTAGCCCTCGAGATTCATCATCACGAAGCGGCTCGCGTTCCAGATCTTGTTCGCGAAGTTGCGGCTCGAGAGCAGCTTCTCCTCAGCGAACTTGAGGTCTTGTGCGCCAGTCACCTGGAGCATCAGGCCGAAGCGCATGCCGTCGGCGCCGTAGTGGTCCATGAGATCGAGCGGATCGACGCCCGTGCCGAGCGACTTGCTCATCCGCTTGCCCTCGGCGTTGAAGACAGTGGGATGGATGATGACGTCGTGGTACGGGATCTCGCCGTCGACGAAGTACATGCCGCTCATGATCATGCGGGCGACCCACAGGAACAGGATGTCGCGCGCGGTCGAGAGCACGTTCGTCGGGTAGAAGTACGCGAGCTCCGGGGTCTCTTCGGGCCAGCCGAGCGTGGCGAACGGCCACAGCTGCGAGGAGAACCACGTGTCGAGCACGTCCTCGTCCTGGCGCACGTTGGTGCTGCCGCACTTCGGGCAGGCAGTGAGGTCCTCCATCGAGGCGACCATCTCGCCGCACGCGTCGCAGTAGAAGACCGGGATGCGGTGGCCCCACCACAGCTGCCGAGAGATGCACCAGTCGCGGATGTTCTCCATCCAGTGGTAGTAGACGTTCTCCCAGCGCTTGGGGTGGAACTTCGTGCGCCCGTCTCGGACGGCTTCGATGGCCGGCTCTGCGAGCGGCTTCATGTCGACGAACCACTGGTCCGAGAGCCACGGCTCGATGACGGTGTGGCAGCGGTAGCAGTGACCGACGGAGTGCACGTGGTCGTCGGTCTTCACGAGCAGTCCGGCAGCATCGAGGTCGGTGATCACGCGCTTGCGGGCCTCGTAGCGCTCGAGCCCGGCGTAGGCGCCTCCCTCCTCGGAGATGGTGGCGTCGGCGTTCATGATGTTGATCTTCGCGCAGCCGTGACGCTCGCCGATCTCGAAGTCGTTGGGATCGTGCGCCGGCGTGACCTTGACCGCGCCGGTGCCGAAGCTCGGGTCGACGTAGTCATCGGCCACGATCGGGATCTCGCGGTTCATGAGCGGCAGCACGACCGTGGCGCCGACGAGTGACTTGTACCGCTCGTCATCGGGGTGCACGGCCACACACGTGTCGCCGAGCATCGTCTCGGGACGCGTGGTGGCGACGATGACGTGGTCGATGCCGCCGACCGGCTCCTTGAGTGGGTAGCGCAGGTGCCAGAGGTGGCTGTCGACGTCCTCGTGCTCGACTTCGATGTCCGAGAGCGCCGTCGAGCACCGCGGACACCAGTTGATGATGCGCTTACCGCGATAGATCAGCCCGGCCTCGAACCAGTCGACGAAGACCTTGCGGACCGCCTTCGCGTAGCCGGCGTCCATCGTGAAGCGCTCGTTGTCGTAGTCACACGAGCAGCCCATCGCTTTGAGCTGCTCGATGATAGTGCCGCCGTAGAGCGCCTTCCACTCCCAGCACGCCTCGATGAACGCCTCGCGGCCGACGTCGTGGCGGGACTTGCCTTCCTTGTGAAGCTTCTGCTCGACCTTGTTCTGCGTGGCGATGCCCGCGTGGTCGGTGCCCACGACCCACAGCGTTGGGCGGCCGGTCATGCGCGAGCGGCGGATGACGACATCCTGGATGGTGTTGTTGAGCGCGTGGCCCATATGGAGATTGCCGGTCACGTTGGGCGGCGGGATGACTACCGAGTAGGGCTGCACGCCCTCGACGATGCTCGCCGAGAAGTAGCCGCCCTCCTGCCATGACTCGAAGATGGGCTGTTCGACGGCCTTGGGGTCGTACGCCTTCGGCATCTCGGTCATGAGGCGGTCGTACCTTTCGTCACTCGGATTCGGGCTCGATGCTGTGAGGCGATGATAGCAGGAGCAGCGAGCACCGTTCGTCGCGACCTGTCCCCCGTCCGTCACTCGGGGCTGGGACGCGATTAAGATTGCCTCAGAAAGCGCCGATGAATAGTGCGTTGACGGGCCGCTGCCGGGCGGCCCGACGAGCCATAGCGGGGTGCAACATGAATAGCTGTGAGTTGATCGAGAAGTGCATATTCTTCAACGACAAGATGTCGGACATGCCGAGCATGGCGGGCATGTACAAGCAGCGCTACTGCCTGGGTGACCAGCACATCTGCGCTCGCTACAAGGTCTATCAGTCCTTGGGCAGCGGCAACGTGCCAAGCAACCTCTTCCCAAACCAGCACGAGGAAGCCGAAGCACTGCTCGGCGCGTAGGGACACCCTCAAGATGCAAACAGGCCGCCCTCGAGCGGCCTGTTTGCGTTCAGTACGGATCGGCCCGAGCGCCTACGCCCCTGCGGCCTCCGTCGCCGGGCCGCGTACCAGCGTGGGCTCAGCGCCTTCGCGCACGACCTGCTCGGTGATGACGACCTCGTCGATGTCGGTCGCGCCGGGCAGCTCGTACATCAGGTCGAGCAGCAGCCCTTCCATGATCGAGCGCAGGCCGCGCGCGCCGGTGTTGTGCTCGGTGGCGAGTTCCGCGATTGCGCGCAGTGCCCCGTCGGTGAACTCGAGCTTGACCCCCTCGAGCGAGAAGAGGCGCTGGTACTGCTTCACAAGCGCGTTCTTCGGCTGCGTGAGGATGTGGACGAGATCGTCCTCCGAAAGCTCCTCGACGTGCGTAATGACCGGCAGACGCCCGACGAACTCGGGGATCATGCCGAACTTGTTGAGGTCTTCAGGCAGCACGCGGCTGAACAGCTCGCCGATCTCGTGCTTGCTCGCATCGGTGAGGTCGGCGGCAAAGCCGACGCCCTTCTTCCCGATACGGTCCGCGATGATCTTCTCCAGCCCGACGAACGCTCCGCCGAGGATGAAGAGGATGTTGGTGGTGTCGATGCGGATGAGCTCCTGCTGCGGATGCTTGCGCCCGCCCTGCGGTGGAACGGCGGCCTCGGTGCCCTCGAGGATCTTCAGGAGCGCCTGTTGCACGCCCTCACCGGAGACGTCCCGTGTGATCGAGAGGTTCTCGGCCTTGCGGGCGACCTTGTCGATCTCGTCGATGTAGATGATGCCGACCTCGGCTCTCGGGATGTCGAAGTCTGCGGCGGTGATGAGCTTCAGCAGGATGTTCTCAACGTCCTCGCCCACGTAGCCGGCCTCGGTGAGCGCCGTGGCATCCGCGATGGCGAACGGCACCTTCAGGATGCGTGCGAGCGTCTGCGCGAGCAGCGTCTTGCCGCACCCGGTTGGGCCGAGCATCAGGATGTTGCTCTTGGCGAGTTCGACGTCGCTCTCGGAGTCCTCCGGCGAGAGGTGCACCCGCTTGTAGTGGTTGTAGACCGCTACCGAGAGGACCTTCTTCGCGCGCTCCTGCCCAACGACGTAGCCGTCGAGCGCTTCGTGGATCTGCGACGGGACAGGCAGCTCGTCAAGGAGCGGCTCTGCGGCGGCCTCCTCGGCGAGTTCGTCCTCGACGATGTCGTTGCACAGGTCGATGCACTCATCGCAGATGTAGACACCCGGACCGGCGATGAGCTTCTTGACGTGGCGCTGGCTCTTGCCGCAGAAGCTGCACTTCAGCGACTCAGGCCCATCAGGCGTGCGAGAGGGCATTACTGAGCCTCTTCTCCGCGGTGGACGAAGATACCGTCGACGAGACCGTACGCCTTTGCATCCTCGGCGCACATGATGTTGTCGCGCTCGGTGTCGAGGTGGATGGTCGCCTTCTTCTGACCCGTGTGCTTGGCCAGGATGCCGTCGAGCTCGTCACGCATGCGCAGCATCTCTTTGGCCTGGATCTCGATATCGGTGACCTGACCCTGCGTGCCGCCCCACGGCTGGTGGATGAGCACGCGCGAGTGCGGAAGCGCGAAACGCTTCTTGGGGGCGCCAGCAGCGAGCAGAACCGCCGCCATCGAGGCGCACTGGCCCACGCAGATCGTCGAGACGTCCGACTTGATGTACTGCATGGTGTCGTAGATGGCCAGACCGCTCGTCACCGAGCCTCCCGGCGAGTTGATGTAGAGGCTGATGTCCTTCTCGGGATCGGCGCTCTCGAGGTGCAGGAGCTGGGCGATGATGAGGTTGGCGATGTGGTCGTCGATCTCGGTACCGAGAAAGACGACGCGGTCGTTCAGGAGTCGCGAGTAGATGTCGAAGCTGCGCTCGCCTCGGCTGGTCTGCTCGACAACGATGGGTACGAGGGCCTTGATGTCAGGCATCGGCATGATGCTCACTCCTCGGTGGAATCGGTGGTGTCTTCAGTCGCCTCGGCTTCGGAGGCAGCCGCCGCCGTCGTCTGTCGTTCGGCTTCTGCCTTGACGGCCTTCTCGGCCAGCACTGCGGCGTCGACCTCGACGATGTCAGCGTTCTCGACGAGCCACTCCATCGCCTTCTGTCGCATGATCTGCTCGCGGACGATCGGCAGGAGGCCGTTCTCGGTCCAACGAGCGATGAGCTCGTCGCCGTTCTCGCCCGTGCCGGCCATCCCGACGATCTCCTTGTTCACGTCCTCGTCGGTGACTTCGAGACCCGCCGAGCGGAACAGTGCCTCGAGCGCCAGCTCCTCCTTGGCAGCCTGCTCGCCATGAAG
>Ga0079306_1002162_pt1 | contig 11385 bp, 5 predicted proteins | sample Methanotroph_Enr_FD_79181 | JGI IMG/M metagenome (GOLD analysis project Ga0079306, IMG submission 79181) | Enriched soil microbial communities from Old Woman Creek wetland in Ohio, USA - Methanotroph_Enrichment_5 | ecosystem: Environmental > Terrestrial > Soil > Wetlands | place: USA: Ohio...
TCCGCCATACGATGCGGTTCCCATTTTAAATGCACTGGCACTCGAGCGGATGGTGCAATTGGCCACATAAACATTGTCGCAGAAGTTGCCTGCTTTTTCCGATTTCAGGCAAATGCCGTCGTCGGCAGCGTTTACGAAACAGTTGATCACTTTTACATTTTTACAATCCGAGATGTCGATTCCGTCGTTGTTCCAGTACGAAGTGCTTTGAACTTTAATTCCGTCGATGGTCAGGTTGGTGCAATTATAGTAATCCTGCACCCAACTAGCTGCATTTTTCATGGTTACTCCGGAAATGTTTACCTGATCGCAATCTCTGATCTGAACCAACATGGGACGGACACCCTCAGATGGACGGACACTCCAGCCTCCTTTGTCGATAAGGGTTCCGGCATGAAGCATCCTGAAAACATCGAGCATCAGCTCGCCTGCCTGACCATCAATAACACCTTCACCGGTGATGGAGATGTTTTTCTGGTCTTTGGCAACCAAAAAGGCCATGGCTATCGGGTTGTCGTAGTCGGTGCGGGTGACACTTCCCAACAAACAGGAACCTAAATCAAGGTGTAGATTTACTCCTGATTTAAGGATTAATACTCCGGAAGCAAAGTTCCCGGCTGGAATAACCACTTTTCCACCACCATTGGCCGAAGCTTCGTCAATAGCTTTCTGGATAAACGGACCATTGTTGGTTCTTCCATCAGCTTTGGCTCCGTAAGAAGTTATCAGGTAATCTTTGGCTTGCGTTACGCTGCAAAATGCCAGCGCAGCAAAGGCAACTAATAAAAATTTCTTCATGATTTAACTGAATTGTATAACCACATAGGCAAATAGGTCACATAGTTTTTATATTAAATTTTTATGTTTACTATGTGTCTATGTGGTTCATTTATATTTATTTAATTGATTTGATTTCATATTTTCCCGGAACTGCCTGAAAAACAACTTTTCCGTTTTCACTCCGGAAATTGCTGACTGGTTTTCCGTTCACGCTTACTTTCTGAGGATCGGTTGTCGGAACGGCAATCTCTGCGGAAGTATTTTCAGGAACCACGACGTAAAGATTGAATGTTCCTTGATCGTCCACTTTCCAATCAACGCTGATGGCTCCAAACGGTGTAGGTACAATTCCTTTAGCCCATTTCAGATCGCAGGGATTGGGTTTAACAGCGAAGGTTTTCCAACCAGCGGAAACAGGTTCGATGCCTAAAACTTTCTGAGGAAGTAGAGCTGTTGGGCCCGAACACCAGGCGTGAGATGTTGTTGCAATTTCGTTGGGCCAGTTGGCAATGTCCCAGGCTTCGTGCCACCCTCCGTTGAACAGCGGTGATTTCATCTGTTCGCCCCAATATTTCCTGATGTAATCGAGCGACCATTGCGGCTTTGAGTCGAACATGGAATACAGCGCATAATAAGCAAATGATTGTTCGCTGCTTCGATTGTCGGTGGCTACTTTTTCAACCAGATTTGCTTTTTCTGCTGGGTCAACTAAGCCGTAAAGCATGGCATAAACCTGCGTTTGCTGGCTGCATTTTTCGCTTCCGTAGCTATCGATATATTGTTTTTTTTCGGGCGACCAAAGCCACTTTCTGATGTTTAACTTCAGCTCTTCGGCTTTTTTCTTCCACGCGGCAGCTTGTTGCTGGTCGCTGTTTAATGTTCCAGCAATCATTGCCGCCTGATTCAATGCCTCGAAGTACAAGCAATTCAGTCCGGTTATTTCGTCTTTCTGATCCATCGGATAGGTGTCAGGGTGGTCGAGAACGATCCATCCCGGAACTTTTGAAAGCAATCCATGTTCTTTTCCAACAAGCGTTTCCAGATAGCCCATCAGCTTTTTCAGGTTTGGGTAGATCTGGCGTAACAAGTCTGTCTTGCCAAAATACTGATAGTATTCGCCCAACATGATCATGTATTCCAACTCGTAATCGACCAGGTAAGCCGAAGTGTTTTTGCCCAGCAGCCAGTCGGTTGGGTAGCGTGAACGGATTGCACCTTCAGGACTCCAGCGTTGCGACCATATTCCTGAAAGGATGTTGTAGCGCATTAAAAACTCAGAACTCAGGCCAAACGGGTAGTAGGCATATTTCTGCAAATAGCGGCTGTCGCCTGCAATGTACTGGGTTTGTTCGCGCCAGGGTGTATCCATGTAAGTGTCTTGTGCGCAAAGCTTCAGGGTAAACACACCTGTCTCGTAAATTTTATTCAGCAAGGGGTCCGAACACTCGAAGCTTCCTTCGCCTGAAAAGTTATAATGCCGGTTAACTGCCGAGATGCTCTTGAAGATCAGGCTGTCGCTGGCCGCAAGACAGACGTACCGAAATCCGCGCCAGGTGAGCGGGTTCCAGGTTTGCATACCTTTTCGCGACATATAATAATCGGTATAATCGACCCTTTTTCTGTACAGGATGGTGCTGTCGGGCAAAACACGCTCTGAGGTTCCCATTTCGAAACGCGCTCCATCGTACTTCGAAAAGAGCTCAATGACAGGTGTTCCGGTGATTTCCTTTCCAAAGTCGTAAACGATTTTATCGCCTGCAAACCAATGTTTAACCGGATAAACCGTTTCGCGGAACAAAACAGGGCGTTTCACTTCTACGATGTTATTCCATGGTGCAACCGGCGGAATGCCCAATGTTTTTGCGGTTTGCCATTTCGAATCGTCGAAACGGTTTTCTGCCCAGCCTTCGGGCATTTTTCGGGCATCGTATTTTTCGATAAAGCCAATCAAGTGAGCACTGGTATTCCGGAGTTCGGTTTGGTTATCCCATGCGTCGGCTTTCGAAACTTTCCAGGTTTTGTCGGTATTTATTTTCAGTGTTTGGCTGTTGCCAAAGTTTAGCGTTCCCTGAAAGAAAAATCCCCCGCGGGCGTTGATCCGGTGGTGCATCCCAACTCCAAAGTTGTAAACCAGTGCTGAAATTGTATTTTCGCCCGAATGAAAATACCCAGATAAATCATATTGCTCGTAAACCTGGTATTCAGGGTCGCAGTTTGTCGGGCAACGCTCTACTAGCTTGCCGTTGATGTACACATCGGCATACGAATAGGCCGAGATGAAAGCTTTGGCTTCGGAAGGAACTTGCTTCAGGTCAATGGTCTTACGAACTAACAGATAATAATTTTTCGGGTTGTCTTCTCCCGAGTCCCATATCCAGTTGGCTACAGGTGTTTTTCCGTCCAAAATTTTGGATGGTACAGAAATACTTGCAGAAGATGTTTGGGCTATAGTTTGTCTCACCAAAAAGAGCAAGCAAATAAGAATTGTTATACTTGATATTCGCTGGTTCATGCTTAGTTTTTTAATTCAGTATAAGGTAAACACCTATCCGGCCTCTAGCCCCTATTCGCGTTGAAAAATGTTTGAAAAGATCGAAAAAAAAGAAATCCGGGAATCATTCTTTTTTACGGTTCCAGGACTTCATTTTTATGCAATCCCAATTTTATTTTTTCATTGTAAAAACCAGCTTTCCGCCTTTTACGATGTCTTTTTGCTGAATGGAATATCCGGCAACCTGTTTTCCGTTCAGTTCTACTTTTTCAACAATTGGATTTTTATCAACTGAGCCTACAGCCCTGATCATAAATGGTTTGCTCTGTTTGTCAGGCTGGATACGGATTTCTTCGAACCATGGACCACCCAATACAAATTCTGGTTTTCCGGGGCAAACAGGATAGAATCCCAGCATGGAACTAACCATCCAGGCCGACATTTGCCCGGCGTCTTCGTTACCGCTTAATCCTCCCGGGCCGGTTCCGTATTCTTCGGTAATGATGCATCGCACCCATTCCTGGGTTTTTTCAGGGTAACCGGCCATTGCAAACAGGTATGGAGCTTGCTGATCGGTTTCATTACCGTGCCAGTAATAGCCCTTATCAAAGAACTCATTCAACCGTTCCAGAAACTTTGGTTTTCCACCGAACAGGCCAATCAATCCGGGAACATCCTGTGGAACATACCACGTGTATTGGAAAGCTGTTCCTTCGGTGATAAAATCGGTTTTTGCATTTGGGTCGAACGGTTCAATCCAACGACCATTGGCATGTCGTCCGCGAACATACCCGGTTTTTGTGTCGAAAACATTGCGGTAATTCTGCGACCTTTTCACCAGAATCTGGTAGTCATTGGTTTTTCCAAGGCTTTTGGCAAACTGGGCTAAAGCGTAATCGTCGAGCGCATATTCGAGTGTCCGGGAAACCTGTTCTTTTTTGTGGAAAGCTTCCAAAACTTCGTCTTCCAGTGGAATATAGCCGTATTTGAGGTAGCTGGTCAATGCCCGTCGTCCTTTCCCGTCTTTATATTCAGCCTCGGTTGGGTGGTCGAAAGCATTTTTGCGCATGTATTTGTAAGCTTTTTCAGTATCAAAATCCTTGATTCCACGCAGGTAAGCATCTGCAATCATGGTGCACACGTGATCGCCAATCATGGCAGCCGTATAGTTGGCCCATTTTGGGAAGATTGGCATCCAGCCGCCCTGCTCAGCTTTCAACACCAGCGACTTTACCATATCCAAACTTCGTTTCGGTTCAAGAATGGTCATCAGCGGATTGAGCGTGCGGTAGGTGTCCCACATCGAAAAGTCGTCGTAATAATCAAACCCTACAGCCTTGTGGATAATCGTATCCTGGGCAAAACCCTGGTAGCTTCCGTCCGCATCGCTGGCGATACGCGGCAATAAATAACAGTGATAGAGTGCCGTGTATAATTTGATGCGGTCGTTTTTGTTTCCTCCTCTTACCTGAATTTTATTCAGGTTTTGGTTCCATTCGGCTTCTGCTTCCTGTCGGAGCTGATCAAAATTCCAGTTCTTGATCTCGGTGTTGAGGTTGTTGCGGGCAGCATCGGCATTGGTAAATGAAGTTCCGATTTGTACCTGAATATTTTTTTGTCCCTCGAAAGAAACAATCATATCCTGACCGCCACTTTTGATAACTGTAAATGGTTTATCAAACCTGAAAACAAACCATCCACAGAACCCGGCAGGCTGTCCCCAACCCTGGTAAATCCTGAAAACCGGATTGTATCCGATTATTTCCTTTTGTTGCGGATCGAACCAGACCTTTGCTTTTTTCTTGTCACTGTTCATCCGGATTGACAGGTAGTTTCCTTTTTCTGTCGGAAATGAAAAACGGAAAAAGCCAGAGCGAACCGTTCCGGTTATTTCGGCTTTGATGTTGTAATCGTCGAGCAACAAGCTATAGTATGCCGGAGAAGCTGATTCATTCGCATGGTTGAGTTTCGAAACCGGGAATTTGCTCACCGTATCGATGCGATTGGTTGAAAAGGGCATGATACTGGCACTGCCGTAATCCTGGGTGCAACTTCCATCCATCCAATGCGAACCACGAAAACCAGTCAGGTATTTGTCGTTGTAGTAATAAGGAACGACGCATTTTGCTTCAGTGGTTCGTGTTTCGGGAGTCCACTGGGTCATACCAAACGGACGACCAACGGTTGGATAGGTTTGCCCTTTCAGTTCTGAACCAGCTTCGCTGTGCCTTTTCGCACTTTCGGTTGTAGCGGGGGCTGTTCCAATCAATGGATCAACATATTGTAATGGTGATTGAGCCAGGGTCGCAAAAGGCAGGATAAACAATAAAAAGAATAATCTCATCTTAGATAATTTCACTTTCAAATTTACTTAATTTGCCACTCTTTCTCAATGTCTTCCAGCGACATTCCTTTGGTTTCAGGAATTAATCTCAGCACAAATGAAACCGGAATACAACAAATGGCAAACACGATGAAAGTTATTCCGGGTGAAAGCGTTTCGAGCATCCATGGAACTACCTGACCAATAATGGCTGTACCCACCCACAACATCAGCGTGGCGATGGACATGGCGCGACCACGAACATTTGTGGGATAAATTTCGGAGAGCAACACCCAGATAACCGGGCCAAAACCGACTTCGAAAAAGATGATGAAACTGGTGATAAACGTAATCAACAGAATGCCATCGGTCTGTTTCAGGATAAACAGTATACCCACAGCCAGCAGAGAGAAGAACATCCCGGAAACACCAATATTCAGGAGTTTTTTGCGCCCGTAATGATCGATTTTCCAGATTGCGAAAACAGTTGCAAGTGCATTAACAATGCCAATGATCACCTGACCACCCAACGTGTCGCCCAGTTTCAGTCCGGCTTCTTCCATGATACGCGGACCATAGTAAATAATGGCATTGATCCCGGTAAACTGCGACAGTAAAGCCAGCACAATTCCGGCAAACATGGCAATCCGGATTCCGGGGTGAAACAATACTTTCCACGAACCTTTTTCTTCTTTTCCCAGAGCCAGTTTTATGGATTTAAGCTCTTGGCCGGCAATTGCCGAACCATTGATTTTTGTCAAAACAAGATTCGCTTTTGCGTCTTTTCCTTTTGCAGCAAACCAACGAGGACTTTCAGGAACAAAAAACATGGCCAGAAAAAACAGTATTGCCGGGATAGCCGAAGCTCCAAACATGGCGCGCCACACCTCTGAAACAAAAACACGATGAAATACTCCCCCATCGGAGAAAAGCGCTGGATTGCTACTCATTTTCATCAGCCAGGCGTTGGCAAAATAGGCGGCCACAATACCAAGTGTAATCGCCAGTTGATACAAGGCGACCATTCGTCCGCGGATATTGGCCGGTGATACTTCGGAAATGTAAAGTGGCGAAAGCATGGAGGCAATTCCAATCCCCAGTCCGCCAACCAGCCGGAAGATAATCAGTTCGGTATGTGAACCGCACAGCGCGCAACCAAAGGCCGATGCGCAGAATAATAAGCCGGATACAATAAGCGATGCTTTTCGACCGAAACGATCCGACATTTCTCCGGCCATCATTACTCCGATGATACAGCCAACAAGGGCCGAACTTACGAACCAGCCTTCCATCAGGGTAGATAAGGCAAATTGCTGTTTGACCAGACTTATGGTTCCTGAAATAACTGCGGTATCGTAGCCGAACAGGAAACCGCCAAAAGCCGCGGTTAGCGCAATGAAGATTAAATAGGAATTATTTTTTTGTTGCGTTGATTGAGTCATTGGTAGTTAAATTTGTTATGAGTTACGGGTTGCGGGTTACGAGTTACGGTTTTTCAACTCGCAACCTGTAACTCGCAACATTTTTTATCAGCTTTCCAGAATGCGGTCAACAACCAGTTGCCTGAATTCGGGAGTGAGCATCGAGAAATAGGCCGTGAATCCGGTGACACGGACAACCAACTCGGGATATTTAGCCGGATCTTTATGAGCATCCAGAATCTGATTTTTGTCCATGATATTTACATTGATGAGCGTTCCGCCCATTTCGAAATGTGTTTTTATGATGGAGCCAATCAATTTTGCATGATCCTGAGACGCCAGTGTCGGATCGAGTTCCCACTGCATCGGGGCGGTGTTTCCAAATCCGGGCTGAATGTCGGCAACGGCACAGGCCAAAGCCAGGGAAGCCCCGTCATTGGTAAATCCAGGACAAGGATTGGCTCCATGCGAAATAGGCGTGTGGCTTTTGCGTCCATTGGGTGTAGCAGCTACATGTTGTCCAAAACCAATGGTGTTGGCCCAACTGAAAAATCCGGGGATAAACGTATGTTTCAGCTCAGTATTCGATTCGGCACGAACAAGTTGTGTGAATTCTTCACCGATTTTCCTGGCCCATTCATCACCCAACGAATTTCCCTGTCCGTAGCGCGGACTGTTTTTCAGCAAAAGTCTGATTTTTTCACCTTCCAATCCATCAAAATTGCTATCCAGATGGTAAGTCACTTCTTCCCAGCTTATTTTCTTTTCTTTTTCAATCCTTAGCTGAAGGGCGGCAAACGAATCGGCTACAATGGCGAGTCCTGCACCGTCGATAGCCAGGTTGTAATATTCGGCACCACCATCGCTAACGTCGAGTCCCCTTTCAAGCGGGCCATGACTAAGTAAATTCAGGATCAATTCAGGTTCGTTGTATTTTTGGTATTTCAGTTGGTGCCTGATTCCATCGGCAGCTGTGCGCACTGCTTTTGCTAAATTCGGCGTGTATAGGTTCCAGAGTCTTTCTGTTGAAGGTTCCGCGGATTTATCCTGCATCATTTCCTGATAAGCCACTTCAAAAACTTTGGCCATGTTCACTTTTACCAGGTCGTTCATGGTGTATTCCAGGCCTGGAAGCGACATCCAGTTGCAACCTACGGCAATACGCTGGCGAGCCAGTTGGGCATCAAAACCGTTTTTCATGAAACCTTCAACCAGCGCTTTGTCGCCCGAATAACGGGGCCATGCATTTTTATTCTTGATGAGGTAATACAGCGATTTGTCGAACAGTTCCTGATTCATGCCATCGTGTACGCGGACAGTCAGGTTGATCGAACAATTAGCCTTGTCTGCAGCATCCAGAATCAGGAACGAAATTTCGGAAGTTTGGTCAACGCCGTCTTTATCGGGACCTCCGAGTTGCCAGTAGATGGTATCGTTCAGCATAAAACAGGCCAGCATATAAATGGTTTTTTCGCGGTTGATGCGGCCTTCAGCTAAATCTTTTTCATAAAAAGGTCGCAGCATTTCGTCGATTTGACCACCGGCGCCATCGCGGTTGTAGGTACGTGAGGCCAGATGGTACCAGATGATCCACTGGATGGCTTCGCGCAGGGTTTGTGGAGCGTTGGAGATGATATTCCGGTTGGTCTCGGCCATTTCCTGCAGGTTGGCTTTTAACTTCGGATCGGTTTCTTCCTGAATTTGTTGTTCAATCAGGTCGATGTGACGCTTAATCCATCCCTGAATACTTTTTACCGCCTGTTCATGGGCATTGTAAAAATGCATTTGTTCAGGCGAGGTGTTTATTTTGCGGTAATGCTCAATTTTGTCGAGAATTCCTTGCCAGCCGAGCGAAAGGCCTAGTTTATAATCGGGAGAAAAGTGTGCGTCGTCGCCAATCCCGGTAATGATATCGTATTTTTCAATGTTTTCTTTCAGGTGATCGAACGGATAATCAGGGTTCCATTTGTTAGCCCGCATGCGCGACATAAAATACACCCAGCGACCGGCAAATGCGTCTTGGGGATCAACATAAACCGGATGGGTTTCCATGACACTGCAGAAATTCTGAGTCCAGCCATCCAGTCCGTAAAACGATCCGTCGGGGTGGTTGGGAATACTTTTCCATGCATTGGATGGAGGGAGAACCCGACCATAATCGTCTTCATCGAGAAGTCCTTCAACTTCTATTTTTTCGCGGGTTTGGGCAAATTTGCGCGACCGAAGGTGGTCGATCCGTGATTGATAACTAAATGAGTTTTCCATATTTGTTTTTTTTAAGAAATTATTTCATAAGTTTTTATGAATGGAATTATTCAGGGAACCCACTGTCCAGACTCCCTTCCCTTTTCGGGGAAGGGTTGGGGATGGGGCTTTTTATTGTGTGTTTTACGATCCACTGAAACCATTCCAGTCGCTTTTTGCAAAGGTCTTTGGTTTGTCCCATCGGATTTTCCAGTTCCAGATTGGTGTATTTGCAGCTAGCCAACGTGTGATAGGGGAGCAGTTCGTATTTTTTTAGGTTTTTTAATGAGGCGGCAAATTTTGCCATCGACAGAATCTCCGCTTCATTGTCGTTTACCCCGGGAACCACCGGAGTCCTAATAAAATATGGGATACCAGAAGCGTCAAGCTTGTATATGTTTTCCAGAATGGTAGAATTGTGTTTTCCTGTCCATTGGCGATGAAGTTCGTTATCCATCATTTTCAAGTCGGCCAAGACTAGATCGGTGAATGGAAGTACTTTTTCGTATTGTTTCCACGAAACGCTCAGGTTGGTGTCGAGGGCAGTGTGGATTCCTGCCTTTTTAAATAGTGCCAAAGTTTGCCCTGTGAATTCAGCCTGAAGCATGGGTTCTCCTCCTGAAATGGTAATGCCACCATCCGAAGATCGGAAGAACTGAAAATCCTGTTCCACTTCAGCAAAAACCTCTTCTGGGGTAACTTCCCGTCCGATTTTGTTGATGGCTTCGGCATAGCAAACCTCCACACAATCGAAACAGGAAGTGCATAAAGTTTTCTGAAAATTGGGTTTCCCGTCGACCAATGAAAAGGCGCCGGATGGGCAAACTTCGGTACACGAATTACAGCCAATACACTTTTGCCTGATCCATTCCAGTTCCGGATTCATACTCAGTGTTTCCGGGTTGTGACACCAGCCACAGTGCATGTTACAGCCTTTCAGAAACACGGTTGACCGAATTCCTGGGCCGTCGTGAAGCGACATGCGCTGTATGGTTGTAATTTGTCCGTTCATAAATAGAAGCCCCATCCCCAACCCTTCCCCAAAAGGGAAGGGAGTTTAGTTTGTGAGTTTTTTATATAGTTTGTCAATTGAAAGTTTATTGCCTTTTTTGCCTAAAAATCCCCCTTCGGGAGATTTAGGGGGCTTTTTACATTTCCAGATAGAGTGTTACTACTCCAAAAGGCAATACGGTTAAATTGCTTCCGGTAGTTTCTCCCGAGACTTCGCGAAAATCGCTGATGCGGATTGCTTTTGGCGCTCCGGCAGGCCATCCGAGATTTACTTTTTCGGGTGAAGCAGACAGTGAACGCAAGCGAAGAATAATTCCTTTTCCATCGTCGCTAAGTTTGAGTGCCGAAACAAAAATATTCGGATTGTCGATTGAAAGCAGCGATTTTGTTACCGGATTCTGGTCGGTTTCAACAACTATCAGCGGACGGTTTCGCTCCATTCCAAAACGGTTGGCAACAACCGGGTCGTAACCTTTGTGCGGCAAAATCTGGTAATTCAGCCGGATGATTCCACCTTGTTCGAGCGGAAAATTGGTATGCCAGTGGTTATTCAACGCCCACGAGAAAATGGTTTGCGATTTGGGAAGTGTTTTCAGCCAGTTCTCAGGTTCGCGGGCGCCTCCCAAAATATTGGCGGTGATGTTACCCAGTTCAACCAGTGGCGATTCAATAGCCGTCCAGGTGACCCCGAAATCGTTGTTCGAAATGTCGATCCAGCGTTGAGTGGCCAGCCAGTTGCGGTTTCCTCCCGGAAGTTGTTCGTATTCGGGAATCATCACGCCCCACGGAATGTCCATGCGGGTAGTTGCGTCGGGAATGTTGAAGGCAAATCCGAAGTGAACGCCTTCCTTTTCCTGAGTACTGATTTTATCGAGTGTATTACTCATTTCAACCCAGGCTTGTCCCTGAATCAGACGGATTTCGCTTTGCAATGAGTTGCAGCCATCAGCTTTTGAAGTGACCAGTAAAGAATTTACCAGCGGTCCTTTTTCTTTTACCGTGATGTGGGTGTCGACTGGCGCAACAGCTTTTGAGGCACTATCGGCTCCGTGCAGGTAACGGTAACTATTTACCAGGTAAGGCGATTTTTGATCGACAAATTCATGCCCGCTTAA
>Ga0079306_1002163_pt1 | contig 11378 bp, 7 predicted proteins | sample Methanotroph_Enr_FD_79181 | JGI IMG/M metagenome (GOLD analysis project Ga0079306, IMG submission 79181) | Enriched soil microbial communities from Old Woman Creek wetland in Ohio, USA - Methanotroph_Enrichment_5 | ecosystem: Environmental > Terrestrial > Soil > Wetlands | place: USA: Ohio...
AGTCTGTGAAACACTGTTGGTTGTCATACTCTTGGAATCAAATGGTACACCGTCAATAATATACAAAGGTTCGTTACCTGCAGCGATACTATTTTGTCCTCGTACCCGGACGGAAAAAGGAGCACCTGCCAATCCCTGGGTCGGAGTAATTTGTACCCCCGGCATTCTTCCAGTCAGTGCTTCTATTGGATTGGATATGGGTTGTTGAGCGATGGTTTTAGCTTCAACTTTTTCAATACTCCCTGTTTTTTCACGTTCTTTTACATTGTAATACCCTGCATTGAAGGTTATTTCTTTCAGCTCTGCAATTTCTTCTAGCAGGGTTACATTAATTTCATTCCTGATTCCAACTGCAATTTCCTTTTTCTGATAGCCCAGAAAGCTAAATACCAGAATTGCTTTTTCAGGGATTTCAACTGTGTAATTGCCTTCGGCATCGGCGATTGTTCCTCTTTTTGTCCCTTTTATCAAAACATTGGCTCCCGATAATGGGCTGCCTTTTGAATCGGTAATTTTACCTTTTATGACTCTGACTTGCTGTTGAACATCTTTGTTGGCTGTAAGAACTATAGTTTTTCCAGTGATTTTATAAGAAATAGGCTGCCCTTTAAGGCAAGCATCCATCGCATCGGTCAGTGGGACGTTTTGCAGGTTTACCGTAACTTTTTTGGCTTCACCTATACAATCGTCCTTGTAAAAAAAGTTATACCCTGTTTGTCGGTGGATCTCCATACAGATTTTTTCCAGAGATATTTCTGATGCATTAATGGAGACCATTTGGGCATAAGACTTGGCACTTACCTGAAAACAGGTGGCCAATACTAAAACAATGGATATTTTTATCACTCTCATTGCCTGTTTTAAACCCCACCCTGTTTTAAAAAAGGAGGGATTCTGAAGTTTAAATTTCATACCTTTGTGTTTGTTGGGTTAATTGTTAATTTTCATTCGCGTGACATATTAGCTTATCCCTGACATTCCGCCACTCCGGTTACCGCCGGGGTGGTTTGTTTATGGGATAAGGTATTTACTCCTTTGGTTATCCCTTTCTCATATTACCTCCTTTATTAGCTAGTTAATAAATCATTAATATTAAAACACAAGCAGCCTCTCCCCTTCAATTTCGCATTTAATTCCACTTAACTGTAACATATCCAATACTTCTGAAAGATTAGTGTTACGGCTTACAATACCTGAATATTCACCCTGCGGTTTTGTATTTTGATAAACTACTTCCACTTTGTACCAACGGGATATTTGTCTCATAATTTCATCTATGCTAAGACTATTAAACTGAAAAGTTCCATTTTTCCATGCCACAACTGCTTCTATATCTACACTTTGAACAAATATTCTGCCCTCAGAGTCTGTATTAGATTGCTGTCCGGGAGATAGGGTGACAGGAGCGCTGGAAGGGTTGGTTACCTGAACAGAACCTTCCAGAAGAGTCGTTTTAATTACCCCTTCGTCTGGATATGCATTAATATTGAAGTGAGTTCCCAGCACCTTTATCTCAGTCATGCCATTCACTTTTACAATAAATGGCTTTGTAACATCTTTGGACACCTCCAGATAAACCTCTCCAGCTATTTCCACAACACGTTCCTTGCCTTTAAACGCAGTCGGATACTTTATACTGGAGGCCGCATTCAGCCAGGCTTTTGTCCCATCGGGAAGTATGACCTGGTACTCTCCCCCGAGTGGCGTGGTAATTGTATTTGTCCCGACAATCTCATCATCTACTGAAATAGAAGCTGATGCATCGTAAGCCAACAGGCCGGATTCTTGTTTTATTATGTTGGTATTGCCCTGTGTGGCCAGAGTACCCGTTCCTGCTTTCTCCAAAACTATTGTTGAGCCATCGTCCAGAGTCAGTAAAGCCTTAGAACTGCCCGGGCTGATATCATTTGCTTTTTCCAGCAACAGCAAAGCACCAACACATAGCATAATAAATATGCCCGCAGCTGCATAACGATACGATTTTCTGAAATACACCGAAATACCGGACCTTACCGGAGGATTCTCCATTTTTGCCCGGATCTCCCTGAATATCTTGTTCTCAAGTGCTTCTTTTTCTTCCTGAGAAAATGAATCAGAAATTTTTACCTCACGTTCGAAATATGAATAATACTTATCCAAAAAAGTCGCTTCCTCAGAAGAGGCCAAGCCCCTGCGATTTTTCCGGATTAATTTTGCAAGCATTTTTTGGGGATCTTTATTCATAACTAATGATATTCAGTGATTATATAATACATGTCACACAGAATGGTAAAAGTCCCAAAAAACCAGGAAAATTTTCTTGAAATAGTTTTAGATCTGATTCCCAATAACGAGAATTAATAGAGGAGCAATGCGGGTTCGCACATCCAATATAATAGTTCTCAATTGGTTCTGAACAGTTTTACGCGGAATTTTCAACAGCTCAGCAATCTCCTTTGTTGATTTGTTTTCGATGAAATGAAGACGGAATATCTCTCTTTTCTTTTCGCTAAGCGTGTTAATGTATGCGATGAGCAGGTTATAAAGTTCTTTTTCAATTAACGAACCATCTGTCCCGCTTGAGCTCAAAGCAATTTCTACCAACGGATCATAAAATGATTTATGAGAGAGATTCCGTTCTACATAATTAAAAACCTTGAATTTTACAGCAGTATGCAAGTATGCCGGAAGATTATCGATATCTTGATTTTTTCTGCGGAGCCATAGGGAGAGAAAGACGTCTTGTACAATATCTTCTGCCTGTTTTTTGTTCTTCAGACGTTTATAGGTACTGTCATACATTTCAAGCCAGTAGCATTTGTATAACTTTTCAAATGCTTCCTGGCTATCCTGCGCCATCTGGCACAAAAGCTCTCTGTCCCGAAAATTATCCTCGGCCAAAATCTTCTTTTTGCAAATATAGAAAGAAATTCTGTGGCTAGACAAGTGTGTAGTACCTGCAGTCTCCACAGATTATCATTTACAAGAGTTCTTTCCACACCAATAATTATTTGCTCTCACTATTCCTTCGTCTAATTACAAACACATCAATTTCACACAGTTCCAGCTCAAGGTCTAACCCATATTGGTTAAGGCAAGACTTAAATTTGAGTATATCTTTCTCTTTGGCCGGAAAGCAGATGTCGATCTCTGAAGTTATACCTGTACTATCAATAATAGGAGAGGCCTCTTTGCTGTACAGGGAAACCACGGCATAATAAAAGCCCTGGAAAGGTTGCTTGTGATATACCAACCGGTTAGAATCACTAGTTATAAATCCCGCGGAGTCGCTTTTGGAAACGAGGTTCTCTATTGAACCTTTTATTTTTAAAACCCAACATTTTACCTTCCTTTTTTCAATAGTTCCTTGTATGTTATAGATGGCGCCAAAAAAGCGGTTCAAATCTTCCAGCATGAGCTGAGGTGCCATTTCTTTTAAACCGACCGGTACAATAAGTTCGTAACAATAATACTTATCGCGGACAGCAGGTGAATAATCCGGCACCTGTGGCGGGGGAAGTACTTCTTCTTGTTTGTCGAAATCCAATATACACCTGTTAGCATAAGACAACGGTATATTTTCATAGCGTATAGCAAACTGATATAGCTGTAATATCGTGCCGTTTAAAGCTCTGATCTTGAACCGTCCTGAGCTATCGGTAAAAACTCCGGCACCACCTATTCCATCAAGATAACCAGTAAACAATGAATGATACAACAGGTCCTTTGCTCCACCACCATTGTCGTTCAACAGTAAGGGCTGTGTCAGGTCATAATCAAAATTGAACTTTTTTTCCGGAAAAGATTTTATTTTTCCATTAAGTGCTTGACTTATATTATCTAATGTTACTTCTTTTTCATCAGTTTTGGCAAATATTTTCCCATCCTTGATCCATATTTCATGCGGAACATAGCGATGCGGAAATATCTTCGTTAACAAAGTATCGTTTACTAATGACGGCAATTTTACATTTTTCTTAGTAAAAAAATGAGATATAACCTCTCTGGATTGTGGGGTGACCATAATAAACCGGACATCGTTCCTTAAATCTTGTTGCAGTTGTTCAAATTTAGGAATAGCTTTTATACATGGCGCACACCATGTTGACCAAAAATCAAGTATTATCAGTTTATCCCTGTAATTTCCAAGAGAAATGTTCTCTCCTCCTTCTTGGGTCACTGCTGTAAATGACATTTTCCACAACTCTTCCGGCACTTTTTCTCCTATTCTCAACGAGGTAATATACTGTGTCTGCGCCTGTATTGCCGTTTGTATCAACATCAATAGCAGTAGCAAACCTATCTTGTAAGTTTTCTCTTTCATATATCTAATTTTTTTATTCCCTTGGATTTTGCTCGATTCCATTTGCATCGATAACATTTTTAGGAATAGGTAGTGTGTAATTAACACTATTAGGTTTCAATTCGTAAATAGTACCATTAAGGTTCCTGTACAATGTTTTTGCCGTAGCAGGGTCCAGATTGAGCCGGCGCAAGTCTGTCCATCTTATACCCCGGTATACAAGTTCCTTCCGCCTTTCCAGCAATATAATCCGCAACGCGTCTGCTGGTGTGCCTGCGGTTAAATCGCTAAATTTTCCTGTTGTATATCTTTTGCGTAATAAGCTGTTGAGAACCGTCATGGCAGCTTCTGTTTGTCCTTTTCGGGCAAGGCACTCTGCTTTTGTCAAATAACATTCGCTTATGGAAAGACCATTAAAAAACGAAGTTGAACCATCATAACTTCCCTTATATGTATTATTGCCGCTTACTATTTTGAACCATGCTCGTTTTCTCAGATCGTTATCATTATATGATTTTAACAAAGTACTATCAACAATAAGGCGCGAAGTTGAAAATATAGTAGAAGAAAACTTACAGTGTGTTATTACTTCGCTATTGAACCGGGTCATAGGATATGATGCCGAAGTATTGAGTGTATTAAAGTCGATCAGACTAAAACCTGAATTCAAGGCTAACTCCGAGAATTCCAGCGCCTTGTCATATTCCTGCATAGTTAGGTAAACACGAGATAGCAAAGCATAGGCAGAGGTCTTGACAGGTCTGGTTTTATATGTCTCGTAATCTGGTAAAAGATCTTTCGATTCATTCAGGTCTTTCAATATCTGGTTGTATGTCTCTTTTATGGTTGATCGTGTAACCTTCACATTCAAATCGGATGTCAGACGTAGGGGAATACCAAGACCATCATTTGTGCCAGCTTTATCATACGGCGGACAAAAGAGCTGTGCCAACTGATAACTAAGCCATGCCCGGAAAAACAGTGCTGCTCCCTTTATGTTATTATACTTAACCTGGTCCGTTGTATTAGTAATCCTGTTCAGTCCGTCTAATGCATTATTTGCATAATATATTCTTGCGTAGCCATCGTTCCAACCATAGGAGATTCCGGTTTCAAATATCTCTTTCTTCCATATATATTCATTCTTTAGCCAGGGTGAAGAGAGGTTGTTCCAATTATTATACGTCATATAATAATCGTCCGAACTAACCTCTCCGTCCGTTAGCTGAGAGTAGAACATTATATCTCGATCAAGCAATGCCCTCATATCATCCAATGTGGAGGGAATAACCAGCTTTTTGTCGGGCTTTACCTCTAGGAAATCTTTGCTGCAAGAGGTTAGGACCATTGTTGCCAATAATATTTTTATTATTAAATTTTTCATAATTGTTGTTTTAGAACTGTACTTTTATACCAATTGCAAAAGATCGCGGATCCGGATAAGAATGGGTAGCATAATCGGGATCAAGCTTGTCTTTATTGGCTCGCCATATAATGCCGATATTATTTATATAACCATATATAGATGCCTTATTGAACGGCAACCAGTTGTACCGGGAACGGTTAAGATCATAGGAGAAGTTGATGTCCTGAAAGCGGATATGATCCCCCTTCTCCACTAAAATATTGGAATATGTATAAACATCATCTCTTGTAGAGCTGGTACCGGGAGCGGGCATAGAGGGAATTTGCGTAATCATTTCGTCCCCTGGTTTGATCCATCGTTTACTAAAATCAGCATGACCTTGCCAACCATTAAAGAGATTAATATAAATAATAGATGATTTCCTGAAATAATAGCCAAATTTATAACTAATATTAAACCCAATCTGGAACTCCCTGAAACGGAAATTATTCCGGAATGAACCAAAATGCGTTGGAAGGGCAGATCCATGATAAACAAGATCTTCTTTTGTCAGACGTGATTGAATAGTTGTATAGTCTTTGGTCAATTCTCCTCCTACATAAATCTGAGGGTCACCATTATCCGGGTCCAGTCCTCCCCATTTTAAGCTGTATACACCATATCGCGAATTTCCCACCACAGGCGAATATCCGGAGAAATAGCTAGTAATGGAACTATTTTTAAAATCATATCTTGTTATTTCGTCTTTGGCGTAACTGTAAAGAAGCTGCGCGGACCAATTGATTGTCCCAATTGATTTTTTAATATCCAATTGAACGTCTATCCCCCTGCCTTTCATCGAAGCATTGTTACCAGTAAACTCATTCCGGCCTCCTACCTCAAAGCCTATGGTAGGGTCCAAGGTCGATCTGCCTATCAGATCTATCCCTTTTTTGGTATAATACTCAATACTGCCCGATAGTAAACGATCCTTGGTTTCAAAATCCACACCCCAGTTAATCATTTTTATCTTTTCCCATCTGAGGTTGGGATTGGGAGGAGTTAAAAGCTGAATATAGGGCAGACCTGTAAGGAACGTGTTGCCATATGTTCCTGTGGCATAGGCTGTAAGTGACTTATTTACGTTGCCACTATAACCGTAACTAGTCCGTAATTTTAATAATGATAGCCAGCTTTCAGATGGATAGAAATTTTCTGAACTTAACTGCCATCCTAATCCCGCCGACCATAATGGAACTCCCTTCTGATTGGCATCTACACCAAACAGATTGGATTTGTCTTTTCTGGCACTTGCCGATAGCATATAGCGGGATTTATATGTGTATGATGCGTTCCCATAATAGGATATATTTCTGTCTGTCTGGTCGGATAACCCGCTTCCGGAAGGAATTCTTGAACTATATCCAGTTGGATTTATTGAATAGTCTGTTATATAGTCGACATCAGAAAAAGTAAGGAGATTGTCATTATATCCATATATCCTGGAGGCAGATCCGGTTGAATTGGTCAGCCTCATTTCTATACCTGCCAGTATGCTCAAATGATGTTCATTCGTCCATTCCCTGTTGTAATTAGCCTGGGCCCTTGTAGAATGAGAAACAATTGAACTGTAACTATTATCTAAAATAGCACCTATTGGAACAGGGAAAACAACAGTACCATTTGTGCTTGTGTAGGCATATTGATTAATCAGATTTCGTGTATAGTAACGATTCTCATTTTGAAAATTCCTGCTATTTTCGTCCTGTTGCTGAAACTGATACCTTCCTTCTATATTGAAAGAGTTGTTAAAGTTGTACTTTATAGAAGAATTAATCCGCATATCGCTTGTTGTTACCCTGTAATCGGCATTCCGGAGTTCCTCTAACGGAACGTACGACCAATCAAGCAGTCCGTTCGCTTTTGCCTGATTCACAAAATCCGTATTATAATCGCGGACGATCGATAAAGGATTACCATCATTGTCGGCTAACCTGGCGTAAGGGTATAGTCCTTTAGTGCCTCCATTAGTGATATAATCACTTCCATTGTTATTGGTTACCTGATTGCTGTGGGTATAAACCATATTTGTGGAAATCTCTAATTTCGGCGTTGGATGATAGGTCAGCAAAGTATTTACACTAACCCTGTCTTGTCCGTTCCTGACAAGATTAGTGGTGTTTTTATCAAAACCCCCGCTTAGATAATAGCTTACCTTTGTTCCCCCACCTTTCAACGAAATGGAGTATTGTTGCTCAAAGCTGCTCCTGTAAAGATATTTACTGAAATCTCTTCTCACATCCTCTGTCCTGTATCTTGCAATTGTGCTTTCCGCTTCCTCTGAGCCTATACGTCCGTCTCTTTTTGCAATCAACAATTGAACAACGGGAGAGATGACAGGGTGTGAAAGGTCTGTTTCATCAGATATATAATAGCCCTTGTCGAAAAGGCTTTTTTCGACATCAATAAAGTCGGAGGAATTTAGAAATTTTCTGTTATAAAATAGGTCAGGTTTGGAAACGATTGATAAATTAGAATTTAATTCTATAGTCAGAGGTTGTTCCAAACGACCCTTTTTGGTTATAATTACAATCACCCCATTGCCAGCCCTAGCACCCCAAATAGAGGCAGCAACAGCATCCTTAAGGATAGTTATATTCTCAATATCATTAGGATTTATAGAGTTTATATCTCCTTCATAGGGAAAATTATCCACTACAATCAAAGGTGATGCATTGGATTGAATAGTACTTTGTCCTCTTATACTTAATGTTGGTGAACCGGAAGATCGTTTGTCAAACAAAAGGCTGCTGGTAATATTTTCCAGCCTGTTGATAATATTCGTACTTGTACTTCTATTCAATAAATTGTTGTTAATCATAGCAAAAGAGCCATTTGTTCTCTCCTTTGGTATTTCCTGATAACCCGTATTAAAGACGAAGCTTACTTCCTGTAATTCGGTCGTTGCTTCTGTCATCATTACATTTAGTTCCGTTTTACCAGTCATAACAGCTACTTCCTTTTTCTGATATCCCAAAAAGCTAAATATCAGAATAGCATTCTCCGGGACATTAATTGAATAATTACCGTTAAGATCAGTAGTTGTTCCTTTTATGGTGCCTTTTATAAGGATATCTGCTCCAATTAATGGTTCTCCTTTGCTGTTGGTGATTCTACCGGTAATAATAATTGGAACTCTTGTCTTCTTCTCCTGTGATGACGGAAAAATAACAACCTGTCTGTTAACTATTTCAAAAGAAAGGCCTGACTCTTTAAGGCAATAGGTGACAATTTCGGCCAAGGGAACTTTAGTGAAATCACAGGTTACTTTTTTGAGGATTTTAATATCTGAGCTCTGGTACAGGAAACTATACCCACTCAGTTTTTCCAGTTGTTCGAAGACCGATTCAACTGTTTGATTGTTACACTTCAAGGTGTAAGTCTTGTTTTGATTACTCTGAGCAGAAGCAGTGGTCAAGGTCATGACACTAAAAGCCCCTGAAAGAATAAGCGTGAGATTGACAATTAACAATGTTTTTCCTATTCCATGCTTTTTGCGGAAAAACATTGTATGGAAATTTTTCATACATTTGTTTTTAGAGTTTAACATAAATTCTGATTGTTTCCCCCCTGTTAATTCCGAGGGGAGGCTGGACAGGGAGTTGTTCGAGCAACACCCTGTCTTTTTGTGTAGTGGCTTAGGTTATGGTTCTTTCATAATAGTAATTGTTTTGTTAGTTATCTGGAACTGTATCCGTTTTGTTTTTCCTAACAGAATGAAAATTTCCTCCACACTGGTTTCTCTCGGAATATTTCCTGTGAAACATAGGCCCTTAAGTGAAGAGTCGGCATAAAATACCTCGAAATCGTACCATCGGGACATATTTCTCATTATATCTTCAAGCGGAGTATCTTTAAATATGAATCTGCCATCTTTCCAGGCAGTGTACAAGGAGGTGTTCACCTCTTTCACTCTTATCACTCCTTCTGAATCAAGCTCAGACTGTTGTCCAGGTTTTAAAGTAACCTGTCCGACTAATACCGAACCTTCAATAAGTGTTGTTCTCATTGTATATTCATCGGCATAAGCGTTGACATTGAAGTGTGTACCTAGCACTTTTACTTCGGTTTTATTAACTACTTCAACTATAAAGGGAACATTGTTTTTCTCTACTTCAAAATATACTTCCCCTGATATTTCAACCCTGCGTTCTTTTTTGGTGAATTCAGCGGGGAATTTTATGCTGGAAGCAGCATTTAGCCATGCTTTTGAACCATCGGGCAGCTCCACAAAGTATTCTCCTCCGCGTGGAGTTTCTATGGTATTCATTCTTACCTGACTCCCTTCATAAGGTGAAGAGTTCGCATATATCAATTTACCGTCATCTTGTTTTATTATTTCAGAACCTCCCTGAGTGGCCAAAGTCCCTGTCTTGGCACTGTCCAAAACTATTTTGGATCCATCTGCCAGAGTGAGTATGGCTTTATTGCCTCCTGGAACGATATCATTTATTTGTAATTCTGCTGTTTGCTCGACAGGTATCTTTTGTCTTTCTAAATAAAACCATGTGCCTGTTATCATAAGAATCACTACTGCCGCCGCTGCATAGCGAAATAAAGAACGCTTAAAGTATCTGTGTTTATCAATTTGTTTGTCTATTTGACTTTCGAGTTTTTCCCATTCATTCTTCTGATCATATTCGGCCAGTATCTTTTTACGATTTCCCCATTGAGACTGGCTTTTTAAGGTATTATAAATAGTCTTGTTCCCGGGTGCTTCATCAAGCCAGTTCTGTAATTCCTGCAACTCATCGGGAGATGCGTTCCCCGACAGTTCCCGGCTTATCAAACGGGCAATTTCAATTTCCTTTTTGTAATCCTTCATTCTTTTTACTGTGTCCTTCATATGTATAATAACTTTTGGGTGGAAAACGGGTGACAATTTTTTTATACTTTTACAAACAAATGGAGTTAATGCAGATTACAGATACGCATATTCTGAGTATCAGAGAGGGAAACAGGCCAAGTTTCAAATTACTGTACGAAACAGTTTTCCCTCCCCTGATTTTATTTTCCCGCCGGTTTGTGGATGAAAAGGATGCCGCTGCAGACCTCGTGCAGGAGGCTTTACTTGCATACTGGAACCGTCGTAAAGAATTTAAAACGGTTATCGAAGTAAAAGCGTTTCTGTACGGCACCCTTAAAAATATGTGTCTGAACCATTTAAGGACAAAAAAAGTGCATGGGCGCTATGTGCAAAAGACTATGGAAGAGGCAGAACTAACCTCAGAAGCAGTGGATGAGCCTTTAGTGATCAACAATGCAATTATTGAAGAAGAGACCTTTGCATTGTTGTACCGAGCTTTATCTGAACTGCCTCCACGAGAAAAAGAGATAATGGAACTCAGTCTGCAAGGCAAAAAAAATCAGGCTATTGCAGATATTCTTAGTTTGTCGGTTAACACAATAAAAACATTGAAGTTACGGGCCTATCGGAGGTTAAGGGAAAGTATACGGTAATGCAGAAAGGCTACAGATATTAATTAACTCTGGTATTGTAACGAAAAACTCCGGCGTTGTCTGATACTCATTAACCTAAAACTAACTTTACAAACCTAGTACTTATTGGAAAAATCAGACAACACCGGAGAATTACTATTAGGGTAGGTTTTGGTTTTTTTATTTTGCAGGGATACATTTTATAACACCACCAGTTTTTGAAGCCAGGTATACATTATCTTTAGAATCAAC
>Ga0079306_1002164_pt1 | contig 11376 bp, 8 predicted proteins | sample Methanotroph_Enr_FD_79181 | JGI IMG/M metagenome (GOLD analysis project Ga0079306, IMG submission 79181) | Enriched soil microbial communities from Old Woman Creek wetland in Ohio, USA - Methanotroph_Enrichment_5 | ecosystem: Environmental > Terrestrial > Soil > Wetlands | place: USA: Ohio...
CGCCCTGATCATTCTGGCCAGTTCGCGCGTGGTGAGAACGTGGTCTATATCACCCGATACACCAGGACGCATGGCCTCATCTTTCTTGGCTGTGCAGGGCATCACGCTGACAACGTAGGGTTCTGCCTTGCCCTCAGCGAAATCAGGACCCAGCGTGCGCGCGAAGGCCCCCCGCTTGGTGAGTGCGCCATGCATTTGTTGTGGAGATTTTGTCGTGCTCAGGTGTGGCAGAAGATCAGGCCGGTTGATCTCAACCCAGTTCACCCATCCCGGACAGCAGGAAGTAAGCATCGGAAGTTTTTCTTTTGTCTTCAGTCTTTCTACGAGTTCTTTGGCTTCTTCCACAGTAGTGAGGTCTGCTGCAACTGATGTATCAAAGACATAATCAAACCCCAACAGTTTTAAGCTTTCTGTTAACTGTTCTGTTGCTACCATCCCATACGGCAATCCGAACGCTTCACCAATTGCCGCCCTCACCGCAGGGGCAATCTGTGCAACCATTACCGGTTTCTTGTCTGCCGAAGAGGGAGAATCTTGTTTTGCCGCAAGCAGCGTTGATACGTTGTTGTACATGGTGGGATTTACGGAAATAGCCCCTGATGGACAATGTGCGAGGCACTGTCCGCAAAAGACGCAATAACGGTTATCACGCTTTGTTATCTCTTCTTTGAAACCGTAATTTTTGATGGTGACAGCGCACACTCCCTGCGATTGGCATGCTTTTATGCAGTTTCTACAATCGACACATTTTTTCAGGTCATAATCGAGGATGTCTCCGAAATGAAATTTGCCGCGTGAGTTTTTGCGCGGTTTCAATTTCGAAGTTTCACACACACCTGCCGTGCAGGAAATTTCCTTAAGGAGTGTCTTTGTGAAATTTTCATTTGGACCTTCATAGTTGGCGATGAGAAGTTCCGCATTTGTTTTCCGAAGTTTTAAAATTTCTTCTGTATGCGTTTTGACAATCATGCCATCTTTGGTGACAGCGTTACAGGAAGTCGTGATTTTTCCGTTTATGTCGACAAGACATAGCCTGCAATTTTCTTCCGGTCCGAAATCAGGATGGTAACACAGCGCGGGAACGGTGATGCCAAGATCACGAAGCACCCCTAAGAGCTGTTTGTTTTTTTCAACTTGGTACACTTTGTCATCAATAGTTATTGTTATTGTTTCCATATCAGTGCTTGTTTAGTAAGCAAACTGGTCAGTGCAGTACCTGCGCCGATTCCCAGTCCGCAAAAACTTGTTTTGGAAAGTGCAGCGGCAATATCGTTTGCAAGTGTTTCATCCCACGCATTGTTTTCTACCATTTCATGGAGTCGGTATATTCCTTCCCTGCACGGTGTACATTTGCCGCAATTTTCGCCGATCAGAAATGTGAATTTTTCTTTGAGGATGTCCATGAGTGTATGCTTTGCCGCGTCATAGACAAGGACTGCGCCCGTTCCTCTGTTTGCAGGCGTCGTCGCAAATTCATCACTTGTAACATAGATACCGCTTGCTCCGCCACCGAGTTGCACAAAGCTATTTGGTATATCATTGTTAGTTTTAACAAGAAGATCATGTACGGATATCGCGGTCGGTGCTTCAAAGACACCTGGATTAGGAATATCTCCTGTGAGTGAATACATGCGTGTATCGTCATAAGTATCGTTCGCAATTCGGCCGATTTGATAAAAGGTTTCCAAATTATTCACGATCGTAGGCTTCCCAAATAATCCCATCTCGGAAATATACGGTGGTTTTCTTCGCGGTTCTAAGCGTCTTCCTTCAATTGCATTGACGAGTACTGTATTTTCGCCGCAAAGATATCCACCTGGTTCCTTAAAAATAATGACGGGCACAGATGGATAGGATTTTGTAAGTTCTTGCTTGATGATTTGCTCATACGTTTCGAAATAATCTTTTCGAAGATAGAGATAAATTGTTTTTACCTGCGGAAAAATCATGTAGGAAGCGGCAATGCCTTCAAGCAGTTCTGTCAGATGATGTTCAAGGATGTATCCGTCTTTCAGTGTGCCGGGTTCACCTTCTGATCCGTTGACTGCCATGAAGAGTTGCTCATGATGTTTCTCAAACATTTCTTTCCATTTGATTGCAGTGGAATAGCCGCTTCCTCCACGGCCGATCAGTTTTGCGTTTTCGATTTTTGCAAGTAAGCGTTCCGGAGTTTGTTGTTTCATTTGCTTGTCTTTTTTAAAGAATCTCTTCTTTTTTCATTCGGATAAACCGGATCCATTCTTCGACAACACCAAAGATAACTTTCAGTGGCGCTTCGAGAATAAAATCAAACAGGAAAATAAAGAAATTGATTTTTGCAATTTCTTTGGAAAGCATGTCTCCTGCCCTGAGGATTGGGAGGAAGAAAAAATCAACAAGTGGTTCAAACACGCCTTGGTGTTCGATTACCTGATATTCCTTTGCAGACTCGCGGATGCGGTATGCAAATATGGTCACGAGTGCGACAAAGAATACGAATATGATCTGACTGACGATGCTGAAATGCAGTTGGTTGAGTCCGATGGAAATGAGCCCAAAGACGACTGCAAATGCGATGACATAAAATATCGTAAATACTGCAGATAATATTGGTCGTTTATTTTGTACAACGCCGGTATACGGAATGCCTGAAACCTTCACGTCATCGAAGTGATACAAAATATCTTTTGCTTTCGCAACAAGTATCTTTGTATTTTGTGCTCCAGGAATTTTGATGAATCCTGCGATGAAAAATAACAATGCAGGTGGGAATATTAAATTGATAATCAGTGGAACCCAAGCGATTTTTTTGAGGATGAATGCGTCATATGGGGCTTCAAGAGCAAGTGCTAAAATCATTTTGGTTAAGAAAATGTAGATGATACTTCGCACCACTGCCCGTCGCATTTTAGCTCCGATTTCGTGATAGCGTTTGTTTGCCATTGCCTCCAGTGCAAGTGTTAGTTTCTCAGGATCTTCGATGATTTGTTTGAGCTCTGACTCTTTTTCCTCCAAAAAAACGTCGCGAAGCAATCGATACGGAGGAAGTTGTGCACGCAAATGTCTGACGATTGGTGCATTGACCCTGAGGATAAGATTTTCTTGAATATACTGCACATGTTCTAGAAAGGTATCAATATTTGCTTCGATGGTGTCATCAGTTACTGCAAACCATGCGGAATTCATGATACGCAAAAGATGATACGAGATAAGTGCATTGTCAGCCTGTGCAAATGCGCGCTCCACGGCAATGTATGTTTGGATATCAAGCTGCCGTTCATCCAGCTTTGCAATTTGAATGCGTGATCTAAATGCTTGATAGACGAAATTGACAAGTGCTGCACGTCTCGTAGGAGAAATGATTGCTTCATCAATTTCAGATGATGCAAGACCAAGCATTGTCCCCCAACTTAGGCCATGTGCTTTTCCACTAGTACCAAACACATGTTGTTTAATGTACATGTATCGTTCAATGATGCTTTCGAGGTCTCGGCTGATCGTGTCGTTGACGAGTGAACTGTCGATATATTTCGCCCACATGAGCTCAATGGTTAAATTTTCTGCGATCACGTGTGCATTTTCGCCAAGCATGATGCGTCTTTTGAGGATGCGTTCAATGGCTGCACGTCTGACTAAATGTTCTGCGCGGAATTCGACGGCATTTCTGGCTTTTTCGTAGAGGGTTGCAAGTGCTGAAACAGCTCGGGAGACGTACACTCCACTTTCCCCTTTTGAAGTGACATGTTCTGATTCAAACACTGCAAGCAAATTTTCAACTGTTTTAGATAATTGCATAGGCGACCAAATCAATGGTTTTTCGTACCTAATATATCATTATACACGACTGGTGTGTTGATAGCATCTCATGGTAATAAATGTATTAAGAGGTTTTTTTGCGCCTTTAAACAATTGCTGTTATATTCTTTGCATCTATGGTTGAAAAGGTAAGTGCGAATGCTTTAGAAGCATTTAAGCATCCGGTATGCCCTTTTTTATTTGCTGTTGATGATGCAACAGTTGTACGCGATATACTTCAATCGCTTCCTGAAACGTATGGATTAGAAGTTGGATTTGGTAGAGAACCAACGAGTGTTTTTCAGATAGACTCAACAATTCCGTGGATATTGACCGAGCCAGATAGTTTCCGATTCCGACATTTTAAGGATGAAACACGACAACAATGGCTTGATTTAAAACCCGAATCATTGCAAATACATCAACCGATTGTTGCATTACATGCTGCAGCGTCGGTAGAGATACAAAAACAGGCACATATTCTTGTGTATCGAAATATAGATTATCAGGAAATGGATATGATTTCGTTTGCAGATCTTCAGGAGAAACAGCGTCTTGTTTTTATCGTTGATGGCGATCATATTCCTGAGATGCCAACATACGGATCATTTTTGCAGAGGCATGGATATGAAGTGAAACAATTCAAGCGACGTTCTTTGGATGTACCGCAATTTACCTTTCCGTATCCTTTTTATCCTAATGATTATGTGTTGGATGTGACGAAGTAAATATTTTTTGGGGTGACTGAAGGGATTCGGACCCTCGACATCCTCCTCCACAGGGAGGCGCTCTAACCGGACTGAGCTACAGCCACCAATGGATACAAGTATATCGTACTTTCCCGTGTTCGGGAAGCCTCAAGCGTGAAGAAATAACGAGAAGACTTCCATGGGTTTCATAAACAGAAGCGCCGGAATATCTTCTATGGAGAGTTTTCCATCACGGTTAAAATCAAACGGATAGAGTCGTTTCACTGACCATTTGTTGTTTGACGATTGCATGGTCACGATTGCTTGTCGTGGCAAATAATATGGCACGAGGACGACAACACGATATTGTTTTCCTGGAGCGACTTGATAGAGTCCAGTAATACTTAAATGATTGTTTTGGATATCGATGTCTGTGAATTTATGGAGGAGCGTATCTTTCATGTCATAAAAAAGTACCGTCGCTTTTTGATTATTGCTATTTTTTCTCCAGCCAAGTTGGACGGAAATATCAGCGGATGGCGGCGGGATGATATGGATAGTTTTGGATTCGACAGGAACGCGTGTATCGCCATGTGTGATCATCACTGTTATTTTGTAATTTCCTTCAGTTTTCGGCGTTTTGATATATGCACGGACTATTCCCTTGCCATCAGGTTCAATTTTTTGCAATGTATCGGTAAATCCGTCAAACGCATTTGATTCATCACGGATGGTGAGCACATAGCCATTATCAGGATCGATGATGCTTTGCCCGATGTTTTTTATTTCTGCTTCCAGTGTGTAGGTGGAATTGATGACGAGCGTATCAGGCAAAAGCGGCGAGGTAAACGTAAATTGTTCGCGTTGTTTTGGTGCTCCTTTGGTTTTTTCAATTGCTTTGTAGGTGAAGTAGTGGTCGTAGTAGTCACCAGAATTTAATTTTTTCCAGGAAAAATGATCAAACGGATTATCCTGATAATTTAAGATAAACGGGGTAATGGCAACGATGGATGAATCGCTCCACACACCAAGATTTGCCACTTTTATATATTCTGAAATCGTTTCCGGTGTGAGCATACGTGTATCGACATATTTTCCATACCTGTGTTCCCAACCTGTTTCTGTGATAAATACAGGCAAGTTTTTTGTAACGCCAAGTGAATGAAGGAGTGACAGTTCCCATCTAAATGTGGCAAGTGTTCCCTTTCCGGTATCAAATGGGCTTCCTGAGAATGCGGGATTAGGATATGCGTGTGATGTGAGTCCATCAATATATGTTGTGATATCAGGATGTGTTTCAAAGAGTTTTGTCATGTATGTTTTTTCATCCATCGTTCCCCCTGTGTTGGATGCGGATGCGTCAAGACCAGCTGGCAGTATGAAAAAATCAGGAGACGCGGTTTTTAAGGCTTTAGAAAATTTGATGAGCATATCGCCGTAACTTGCGGGATCTAAAGTGTTTCCCCATTCATTTGCATGGTTTGGTTCATTGAAGAGAATGACGTATCTATTTTCAACGGGCCAATTTAAGCCATTGAGGAAATCTACCCATTTGTTGATATTTTGCTCTTCAGGAATCTTCCATGCGTCCCCTTCAGCGTGTGTGGCAATACGTACCAACGGAATCAGATGTTTTCTTCGCATTTCGTTAAATATATCCTGCCATTTGCTTTTATTGAGGTCTGTATCCTGGATGACGAGTGTCACGTATCCCCAATCGCCGTTTGTAGAATTGACGAGTTCTGAGGCTGCCGTCATGTCGCTGAGGTCTGTGATGTGGATACCATATTTATTATTTGGTACAGATAACGGGTCATAGATGGCATGAACGTTGGTGTGAAACAGAAAGAAAAAAACGATGGCAATGAGAAGTTGAAACATAAAGTGAGAGTTGCCTTGATGTTATTCAGCTTGCTCAGCTCGCTACGCGGGCTGAGCATTGTCATTTCTAAGCTCGATGACTCGCAAAGAAATGTCAATGCGCTCCTGGGGGGAATCGAACCTCCATTTAACCCTTAGAAGGGGCTTGTTCTATCCGTTGAACTACGGGAGCTACTGGGTAATTATACTACAGTACCTATGTAAATAGGAGTTTGCCGATTATGATTAAATTTCCGATAAAAAATTTGGTTTCTTTTTTAAAATATCGTCCCAAAGTCCCATCTCTGAATACCATCTCGCGAGGTATCGAGTAGTAGTATTTTGTTTATATATTTCTATTGCCCAATCGATATCTATTTTTTTGTGCAGTGTTTTATAAATGTAGATGTAGGAAATAGGATCAGCTTTTTTTAATTCCTCAATTTTTAACGGAATATCTTTATATAAACGAGTGTAGAGTTGATTGCGTAAGATTTTACGGAAAAAATCGTATGAGAGGTTCTCCGCTGTAAAATATCTCATGATGTCTTTAAGGTTTTTTAATAAATATTCTTTAGGCATTTTGGTAACCATGATACCGATGGCCTCTTCATCTTTAAAAGATGTCCATGCTTTTTCAATAATTTTTTCGCAACGGGGAGACCAATTTTTATAAAGATATCTGTAGATTCTTTTCCTATTATTTTTATACCTTGATTGAGTGAAATCTCCAGTAAGTTGATTTTGATTACTTGTTGAGACATGTGGGAATAGTGCCATTAAAATCATAGAGGCTGTCTCTTTTTTGTAATATGAAGACAAGATATCTATCAATTTAAGTGCCTTATGAAAAATTCGATTGTTTTCTATTCTTGTCCATTTACCTGAGGAAAACATTACGTGGTTTAAAATAGTTGTTCGTTTAATTAAATCTTGTTCTAAGCAAGTATTTAATATTTCAGCTGTTTGTTCTGCCGTAAGGCCTGAAACAAGACCAAGAAAAAGATAATATTTTTTGTCCTTTTTTTGAATTTCTGGAAAATTATGTATTAAGTCAATGACTGTCATATTAAATATTACATACCTCTATGTGACTTAAGTGTCAAGATTGTATTACTCAGTGTTGTAGCATAATTATTGGTAGCACGCACATAATATGTTAGGTATTCATATGCATCTTCTTCGTTAACATTATTGTCGAAATCAAGAAAGTCTACGTCTCGATAATTAGCTTTGATTCTCATCCAGTAGAAGTAATCTAATAAACTAAACTCTTTAGGATATAACAGGGTCACCTTTTTTGTGCGAGCTGCCATTGTACGATAATTAACGATTTTTTCACTTTGTTTCCAATCAATTTCAATATATTCAGAGATTTTTTTTCTTAAGGATTCAATACAATCAGATGTGCAGTGATAACCTTCTGTAATGTTTGCTCCTGATGTTGTTCTGTAGTCCTTAGCTGTTTGCCAATCTACTATTCTTGATAATTCAGCCGCATGTTTTCCAGATAATACTAGTGTTCCACTTTGAAGATGCCTAACAATTGCTTGTTTAACTCGAGAATGCCCTCCATGGCTAAATCCCACCAATGACCCGTCTAACAAGTATAATAAGGTTGATTCTAGATAGTACAATCGATAGTAACATTTAACTGGAATCCATGGTGAAGCAACTTGAGAGTATGATTTTTCTCTATCGCATGCATCTTTTTCCCCTTGAATGCTATTTGAGGTAATATGAGCAAGAGTATCGAATTTACTTAATCGTGCAGAGTCGAGTCTTGATGAAGGAAAAGTAGACATACTAATCGTAACAGAGTCCGTTAGTCTCGACATACATTTTACATAATTTAAGTGAGTTTTAAATGTAGCACTTAATGAGTTAGCACCTGGACGGTATAAGAGGTAAGATAATGGGCTACTATATGATCGTACGCTCATATATTTTTAATTCAATATGATTGATACATTATAGATCTTTTGTATTCATTTCGTTATCAGGTCTTAACTTAGAAAAAGAAAAATGGTTAGAATTCGGAAGTAAGTGAATTTATTAAGTTGTAAAATATTCGTTTATATATGCGTGTTGGAATAAGAGCTTGCTCGTCTTCAAGGAGTAACTTCGTTACACTTCCTTTCATCCTGCGCTTCCTCTTCTACCCTCATTTTCCCAAATGGGATATATGAATTTGTAGCAAATTCATATATCTGTCGCAATAGTGATCCTTCGTCGAGTCAAACTCGACTGCGTGTTCACTATTGCTTGATATCGGACAGAGGTCTTCGCCCATTACCCAATCAAAACGAAAAAAAGGACCTTTCGGTCCTCTTTCGTTTTGAGCGGCATAGGGGAATCGGACCCCTTACATCAACTTTGGAAAAGTTGCGTTCTACCAGTGAACTAATGCCGCGAACTAAGGTATTATACCAAACTTATTTGTTATACAAAACCGTGTCCCCGATTTTGATACCGTATGCTTCGACTTCTCCAGCGTTCAGCTCCAATATTTTGTCGACAGGCAGAAGTGGTTTGACGACATGTGGATTGAGTCCGTCTGGTGGTTGTACGTTTTTTGTGATGTCGACGATTTTGTTGCCGTCGAGCCAGATAAAGTCTAATGGGAAATTCATACCCTTCATCCAGAACGGAAAGATTTCTTTGTGGTCATAGACAAACAGCATACCGTGTTTCGGTTCAAGTGATTTCCTATATCCCAGCCCCTTTTCTTTTTCAATTGCCGTAACTGCGAGGTCAACGGTAAAGAGGGTGCCGTTAATTTTGACGGTGCCGCTGAGTGGGTGTTTGGTATAGAACCAGACAGAAAAGACAACAACGATGAGAATGCCTGCGATGATAAGAAATTTTGGTTGCATAGTGTTATTGTATACGGTTTGTCAGGTACTCGACAAATGAAAGAAACAGTTTTTGTTCGGCCTCTCTCATGGGAATCCGTGCAATCGCTTCCATCGCTGAGCTTTTGAATTCTTCAATCATCGCCGAAATTTTTTCATCGATATGATGCTTTTTTACTTGTTCCTGCACCCAGGCAATGTCCTCTGGTGTTGTGTCCCCTTTTGTGAATAGTTCATTGATATGCGCTAAAATCGTTTCGTCGCCCAGTTGTCTCAGAAAAAATATATAGGGTGTCTGTTTTCCTTCTTTGATGTCCGTTCCCACTGCCTTTCCTGTTGTCTTCGGATCGCCAAACAGATCAAGCCTATCATCAACGAGTTGATATGCAATGCCGATATTCTCGCTGAATTTTGCCAAATGTTTTATCGTTGCGTCGTTTGCATTTGCCAGTGTTGCGCCAGCAGTAAGCGGCAGAAGCACAGAATACCGTGCTGTTTTGTTTTTGTAGAGATTCAGTATTTCGTTAATATTTTTTACTTCTTTGCTGCTTGCACCGAGGACAACGTCCTGCATTTGCGCATACGTAAGGAGCGTATATTCTTTGGAAAATAAATGAATAACTGGTTTTGTTGTTTCTTCGTCTGTCAGCTCACTGAGGAGTTGATAACCCAGAAAAAATGACGCATCGCCGACACAAATGCCGAGTGACTTGCCTGTATTTTTCGGATACCGGGAATTTTGTTTCATCATGAGTTCGGTATATGCGGTGTGGATAGATGGTTTCCCACGCCGAAGGTCTGCATTGTCGATGATGTCATCGTGGATGAGAATTGCTGAGGACATGATCTCTGTTGCAAGCGCGAGTTTGATGCATTCCTCATCAACTTCTTTTTTCTGCATGCAGTACCCCAAAAAAACGAGCGCGCCACGAATCATTTTTCCGTTTTGCGCATATTGCGCTATGCGTTGCAGGGCATCTGTTCCCCATGGAGTTTCCGTGATGTTGTTTTGGCTTTTCTGTTTGGCAATATACGCATCAAGAGCGGAAAGGATGGAAGATTTTTTTTCTTGAAGATAGGTGTTGAACATAAGTTACCTAAAGTCGGGGTGGAGAGACTTGAACTCTCAACCTCATCGTCCCAAACGATGCGCGCTAGCCAATTGCGCCACACCCCGAATTTTTTCTCTTTTTTCAAAGAGAATCTGTATATTATAGCGTATACGGAATAAAAGTTCCTCTATCAGGTGGTCCGTAACATACAAGTATTCTTTTTTGCGCAGGCTCGAGGATGACAGATCCGATGGTCGCGTCTTCGCGGCAGATCGGATATAACGGATTTTCCTTGTCAGCAAGCAGTTTTTTCATCTCATCAACAGTCATATCGTTATGCACAAGTTCCATGGCCCGTGTGAGCCTATCGTAGGAATTTTTGTGGTGTGATGCTTCATCAACTTCATATGTTTTCATTTTTTCCGAAATAAAATGGTTCGTATGGGCGTAGGATTTTCCTGTTTGCCTCTCAATATCGATATCTTTCCCTGCAATTTCGATATCCATCATGTCACTACCTTGCACGAGGACATGATTGTATCCGGAAGATCGATTTATTCCCTGTACACAGGCGACTGCTTCGTCCAATGTTTTGCTGTCTAAAATTGCACGTGCGACAAAATATTTTCCAACCCCCACATGTGTTTCCTGATGCAGCTCATTGATGCACTGCACGAGGCCATTACTCGTCAGTGTTGCGCTGCAGCCGACCATAAATGTCGCGTAATTGAGTCCAAGATATGTGGTTCCGTTCACGGTTGCCTTCAATATGTAGAGTTCATCCAGACTTTCGATATCCCAATCTTCATTGTGTCCGATAATTGGTCCTTGGCTTGAAAAACTGACGGCAATCGTGCAATGATCCTCTGTTTGCGCCTGTTCGCGGTCCCATTCTGCTGTACGGTCATACACTTCCGGCAGATTATGAAAAAATAAATCAACAAATGGAACATCCGCACCTGTTGCCATGCCCTCGAGCTCTTCCACAAGATGTGGAAATGCTTTTTTTGCTTCTTTGATAAACGCATCGGTTTCAGCAAGCCGTTCCTGATATTTGCGGATGTAATGTTTGCGGTCGGAGATAACTTCTTGGATTTTTCCCCGAAACATTTCGCCGATGGCAAGACCTAGGTCTTTATTTGTTCC
>Ga0079306_1002165_pt1 | contig 11372 bp, 11 predicted proteins | sample Methanotroph_Enr_FD_79181 | JGI IMG/M metagenome (GOLD analysis project Ga0079306, IMG submission 79181) | Enriched soil microbial communities from Old Woman Creek wetland in Ohio, USA - Methanotroph_Enrichment_5 | ecosystem: Environmental > Terrestrial > Soil > Wetlands | place: USA: Ohio...
ACCGTATTATTTTCGGCCAGTTCAGCCCAGTTGACAATTTTGGCGCCGGAGTCATCGATAAAGCTTTCGCCAATGTCGATCGCAACATTGCGCGCCAACTGTGGCCGCTTGATAAACACATCTCCGGTAAGTGGCCACGCAAAATCGTAATCAACCGGCATCGACACCCGGCTACGAAGGTCGAACACGGATTTCAGTCCGGTAGGCTCAATAGAGTCGACCCCTTCAGGGAAACTGTCATCGAGGCTAGTGGTTTTGCACAACAAACGGTACGCATCGCCTTGCGTGGCTGTGGTAACAATTTCGGCATGAACAATGTTGCCGTTCAGTTGCTTGTCGCCGCCTGGTATGGTAAGGGTTAAGGACATGGTTAGATATTTTAAAACCAAATATCGTTTTTTGCAGTATCGATCAAAAGGACAGTTCCTAAGCCCTCCCCCTGTGGGGAGGGTTGGGTGGGGCTTCTATAATTTGGATTGCTTCTCACGCAGTTTCCGTTTAGTCAACTTATCGTCAACATCTTTTATCGAAATGTTGAATTCCATTTGCTCAAACCGGTCCGCAATTTTCTCCCATCGTTCGATCATAGCTTCAGACATGCCTCCGGAGGAAGATATAACGAGCGGCGAAGTCGAGGCGGAACCAGAAGAAGCCCCGGCGGGTCCTCCTGATGAATAACCTTTCTTGCCGGCTCCAATCGAAGCAACCACCGGCCGAAGATCAAGCCGGGCTAAAGAGCCATTTCGCCGGGCAATTTCTATTAAGTCGATGAACGGGCGAACGCCTGGGTTATCGGTTCCATCTTCAGGGATCACATACTCTTTTTTGTGCACAATTCCTGCAGGTTCATTTTTCCCGCCTGGTCCAGTGTGGCCACCGTCTGAATAGCCAGTAAAATTTCCAATTGTTTGGGCTACAATCGCGGCTATATTAACCGCTGCAACTGCTGTATTGATACCAACCCAGGGTTGGCCGAATGTTAAAGGCGAAGCGGCCAAAGCTTTCGCATTCGCTATGCCTGTGTTGAAAATTACCTGTCCAACGGCAGCGGCCTGCTGAAACAGGAACATTGCTTTACCCAGGGCAGATTCTTTACCAGCTAAATCGGCCAATGCGCCAAATAACGTATTTGCGGCACCAAAAACCTGATCACCTATTTGCTGACGACGATCAAGTTCATCAGTTTTAATCCTGATAATCTCATCAGACAACTTTCGTTCTGCCTGTGCAATTTTTGTGGCATTTCCTTTTGCATCCTTAACCTCTTGCGAATATTGAGCTCGTGCAATCGCTTCTTCAGATGCCCAACGTTCCTGATCGGTTTGTGCCTTTGCCTGAGCATATAGGGCAGCATCCATTTGCTTCTGAAGCAATCCAGCCGAATTGAGATCTGTAATGTTTTTTACATGAGCTTTGGTTTTTTCGGCAATGGTGTCCTGAATGGTTTTGTTGTATGCAATCTCCTGATCCGACAGCTTTTCTTTTTCGATCAGTTGTTTCTTGAGCCCATTTAATTCTTCTTTCCAGCGTTGTTCCTCCAGTGCGCGTTCTCGATCAAAAACATCCTGAATGTTATCAATTTTGGCATCAGCAAGCGCGTTCTGGGCTTTAAGTAGAAGGTCTTTTACTTCCTTTTCGGCTTGAACCTGCTTTTCAGCCGACTGCATAACAGCTTCTTCGTACTCCTTACTCCCCTTTTTGTATATCGAAAGTTTGTCAGTTAAAAACTTCAGTTCCTGGGCAAGCAATTCACCGTTATACTCATCTTCCGTTGTTTTTCCTTCCAGATATCGTTTCTTGATTGCAGCCATTTCAGCATTATTGGCGGCTTCAATTTGTTCTATCTTCTTTTTGACAATAGGATCATCGGCCTTTCCTTCCTTGGATGTTCCAAGTTGATTCAGTTTATTGATTTCATTCTGAATAGCTTCAACCTTCTTATTCCTCGCAGCAACCTCTGCAGGCGTAGTGGCAATGATTGCTTTGGCATTCTCCAGTTCTTTTTCCTTCAACGCGATCAGGTCTTGGGCTGCTTTATCGTCGTTTCCACCACCACCACCTCCTGAGCCGGTTTCTGATGGCTTTTCGATCATTGCTTGAACCTTTTTGCGGGTTTCGAGTAGCTCCTTTTGTTTTTCGTTGAAGTTATCCAGAACCGTATTTGTACTCCGCAGGGCAAAAATGGCGCTGTTTCCACCACTTGCAATACTATTCCAGGTATTTTGCCAGAACGTAGGATCGACACCTTCTCCATTTTGCAGGTCTATCAATTGTTTCTCAATTTCAACTAGTTTTTCCTTTGCGGCCTGTGCTTTGGCATTTTTCAGCAGCGAAGCAGTGTAATTGTCGGTTGCCTTTCTTGCTTCTTCAGTATTTATCTTCTCCAAAGTCAAATTTCCAAGATGTTCCGGAGAAAGCTCGTTGATTTCCTTGATTGCCTTTTTGCGGGTTTCGTCTGACAAATTTTTGTTTCGTGCAGTCTTGAGAAGCAAATCCAGTTTAACCTTTTCTTCAGCAATATTCTTTTGAGCATCAATGCTGATGTCGTTTAGTGCCTTTTGAGCCTTCTGGGCGGCTGTCAATCCGCGCGAATACATGGCCAGTGCCACCATGCCGGCAGCAAGAATACCAACCAATAATCCGATAGGATTCATTTTAGTAGTCGCATTGAAAACACGCATAGCGGCTGTGGCACGGGTAATATTACCGGTTAACAGCGCCTGGGCAGCAGCAGATAACAAAAGCGCTCCCCGCTCTGCACCATGCCAGAAAACTTTGAGTTTAGTAAGCGCCAGGCCAATTCCTTTTTCAGCATTATTTTTTGTTTCCCATAGCGTTGCGATTTTAACGGCTGCTGTATATCCCAAGACAGCAGACCCGGCAGTAACTATTACACCACCATAATTATACAGGATGCTGACGATAGCCGATAAAACCTTCAGGAATAGCGTTGAAGCGCTGGTACTCATGGTCAGGATCGGGGTCAGCTTTTCACCCAGCTCTATTCTGACATTTTGAAGCCTGTTTTGTGCCTGTGCTAGTTTTGCGTTCCGGTTGTCGGTGTTTATTGTGGCCTGTTCGATGGCTGTATTACTGCCAGTCATCGCTTTTGTATATTCATTCAGATTTGCCCGTTCCTTAACTAGCAGTTCAGCCATTTTAGCGTGTTCAACTTCAAAAATATCGGCGGCACTTGTTCCTGATGCGAACTTTTTTTCAAGCTGATCAAGTGCAGTATTCATGTCAAATTGGCCATTGACGTACCCAATTTGCTTTTCACGCATTTTCAACAAAACACGGTCGAAACTACGCCCAGCCACTTCTGCCTGCTCGTAATATGGCGCTACCGCTTCAATTGCACCCCCCCATTGCTCAAGAGGAATTTTCATCAGGTTAGCTGTCGTTCCCGATTTTTCCATTGCCTGTGTCAAATATGGAATTTCACCTGCCCCCACTTTCGAACCTGCAGCAAAAACATTGATGATCCTCCGGCTTTCGCTGGCCTTCATGTTGAACTGATTCAGTGTCATTGTAAGGCCGGCAACGGCAGGATCAAGATCCGTTTTTGCGGCATTTGCCAAAATTATCGCTTCCTGGGTGACCGAAACTAAATCTTCCTTTACCTTCAATAACTCAGGTCGCTTGCTACCTACCTTTGTAAAGGCATCAACAATTTCCTGTGCGCCTTGCTTTACTTTAATGCTTCCCTCAAGCGTTGATGTTGACAGGTCCTTTGCCTTTTTCTCCAACCATTCCAGGTTATCTCCGGCCAAACCGGTAAGTGCCGACAGATTATCAACCCGTTCTTCGAAATCTCCTGAAGCTTTTGTGGCATCGTCCATGGTTGATTTGATACCAACGAACGTAAGCGCCACACCTGATAAAATACTCCAGTACCGGTTGACAAAATCGGCAGTTTTACTCAATAAGCCGCGTTGTTCCCGGATGGCACTGTTTACCCCATAAAATTCAGCACGAAGTAACTTGAGTTGTTCCTGTTTTGCCGCATATTCTTTTGTATTACGGTTCAGGTCTTCCATATCGCGGTTAAGCGCCTGGATTGCCTTTTTCAAATCTTTGGGTGAAGCCGCAGAGATATTGCTCAAAACCTTATTCACATCAAAGGCCTCCTTTTTGAGTTGAGACATCTGTGAATTCACTTTCTTTAGCTCGCGTTCAGCATCCTTCATACCTTTCATGTCGCCACCGGCCATGGCTTCGTACATCTTTTTGCGCCATTTATCAGCTTCATTCTGAAGGTTGTGGAGTGCCGATTTTGCCTGTTCGTCGTTAATGTAGACCGGAATCCGGGCTTCCTGATTAATGTCTGCCATCGTTGGAAAGTTTGAAGTTCTATATTTAACTCCAATATATGGCAGTAATGGTGGTGCAGAAAGGACACAAAAAAGCCCGGAAGGTTAACCAACCGGGCCGCACGTTATTGTTTCAGATGGGCAACTGCCCTATTATTTTTTACTGAGAGCGCCTCCAATAAAGGCGAGACCATAAAATATGACTAGAAATAATACCAGGTATTCCATGACTGAATTATTTAACCCAAATATAGTGAAAATAAGTGGATTATCAATCATTTTTCCAAGTTTTGTGATTGTTTGTCCAGCTCCCGGATTGAGAACGCCTGATCTGGTAATTCTTCGCTGTACGGGAATTATTTTGCTGCCGGTATTTGACTGAACGAAGATTGGTGACTGAGTTGGCTGTTAATGTACTTGTATATCGCTGATCAAAGTCGGCAGAAAGGGTATCGATCATCGACCAGGCGATAGCCTTGCTGTATTGTTCCATCAGTATCTCCCGCAACTTCATCACCTGTCCGTAATATTTGCGCGAAAACCATTCTTTTGCTTTTCGCACCGGGGTAAATCCCAGGTCGCCTGAATTACCTTTCGAAATTTCTTTGCCAACACCCATATCGACAAAGATTCCGTACAGTTTGAAGGTAAATTCAATCTTATCGATATCGACACCTGCATTGACAAGCAGATCCTGCATTAACGAATCATCCAGATTACCTTTATCGTAAACCTTCAGTTCTGTTATTTTAGCGTGCCATTTCTCGATGACAATATCAGCCCAGGCAGCAATCGTATCATTAATATCAATCGTCCCATTCGGCTGCATCGTAGGTCAGGCTTATGGGGTTTTGAACGTTGAAAATGAAATACAGTCCGGAGCATCCGAAAGCGAAAGCCGGTGGTACTTCGAAAAAACGGATGTTTTCCATATCGAGTACCGGAATGGCAAGTTTATCCTTAATCAGTTTGCTCAGGATGGTCCGGTAAATTGTTTGTGCCTCGGCCAATACTTCCTTGCGTTTGGTCATGTCGCCATAATCGGCTTTGCCCAGGATAAAAACAGTATAAGGCCTACGCTCGAAATAACCGGCGCCAGCTCCACGAAACGTCACTCCATCCTGGCTGTCATCAACAGCAAAGAAGAATTTCTCACGCTTAAAACTATCCAGTACTCCTTCCAGTTCGGCTACGCTTGAAACGGTTGTGAACTTGTATCTTGTTTTGGTGAGCTTCATTTTCGAGTGAAGCGCTTTCATGTAGGCGATAGGGTCGAACATAGCGAGAGATTTACAATTTTATTATTTTCTAATTGGCCATTTCAAAGTCAATTGCTCTTTGTTCCAATTCGTCAAGGGCATCCCAAACGGATTGCTTCAGGAGTTTATCGGTGATGGTAATATCACCATTGTTGAGTTGGTGAATCATGCCGTTAATGTATTCGCGCGGATTAAAAGGCCTGCGTTTCTTACCCGATCCTTTTGATTTGAATAAGGTTTTACAGCGCTTGGGGACATAGGTACGAAAACCGATATACCACATAAAAACGGAGTTTTTCACAGCCGAATCGACATTGCGAAACTGGAGAGCGCGTTTCTGAATCTTCGCTGCATTCCACCAATGCCATGGGCGACGGTACAGGCAAGCGATCAGGTTATCCAGGTGTTCATCTTTTTTTGTTTCTATGTAGGCGAAATAGTAGTTTTCTGCCATCAGGTATTCTTCGAAAGTGGCGTTGTATAACCGGTATTGGCGCGAACGTGCAAAGCCGATCCAGCGGATTGGGTTCACTTCATCGGGTGATAAAAGGAACTCACAGCTCTTTGCCATTTCTGAAACCTGATCTGGATCGAGTAAAAACGGTTTTTTTACTGATTTATGTGTAAACCACCGTGCGCCATCGGGTTCAGGATCACGATCGAATTGAAGTTTCAGCCCTGAAATGAATAGGAATGCTTTAACCAGGAACTTGGTTGTATCGTAATTCATCAGGAAAAGGCGCGAAACGTACAGCAATTGTTTTGCTGTAAGGTCGAGCCAGCGCGAAGGCATTGTAATTCTGAGTTCCATCAGTAAAGGCTTGAAAAGATTGTTGCATCGGTAGTATTCACGTAATCGGCAGCTATCCGGGCCAGGTATTCACCACTAGCGGCGTATGTTGCGAAATCGGTCGGGTGTTTATCGATGTAGCGAAGTGCATCACCGGCAATTTTGGCAGCAGCTTCAGTATTACCATTGACCAATGAACCAAGGGCATACTTCAGGAGAACGATTATTTTCAGATCGCCATTGGTTACATCTCCATCGCGTTGCTTTTTAATTAATTCATCGATATAATCCTTCGAGAATACCGGCTCCAGTCGGGTCATTGTTTCCTGGATTAATTTCGGACGAAGCTTCAGGAAGTCGCGCCGGGTTCCTTCCCAGTTTCCGTATTGCTGCAATTCGGTAGCCGTCCGGATCAGGCAGTCGGTCATCACTGAATAGGCAGGGGATCCTTTCCATTTATCATGAAAATCTGGATGATCTTCCAGAAAAGCAATAAGCAATTCAACTTCCGAATCACGACGGACCAAACAATTTTCGCGAAGCCGGTCGACACGTTCTTTACTGGCCGGTACCTTATTTTGTGCGGAAATAACAGCAAAGCCATTGTTGGTTAGTACCAGGTCGAGGAAAGGGATAGCATCCCAAAACGAATGATTTCCGATCACCGAACGGCAAAACTGGAGAAGATCTTCATCGGCAAAAGTGTCGCCATCAACAAGGTCATACAAATCTTTCCCAAGTACCTGGTTTTTTATCCAAAGTTCAGCGCTACGGATATAGGGTTCAACATCAGAGAAATTTTCGATAGCAACCGCGGTTGGTATCGCTTTCTGAAACTGTTCAAGATTCTTGAGTATCATCTGGAGTCGGTTTTTGTTTGGTACTTACTTCTTTGGCATCAGTTTTCTCATCGAGCGTGGTGAGCATCAAATCGGGAATATCATATTCCAGATCCCAGCCATTCACTTCGTTCAGGAGGTAGTATGGCGCAATCATAATGTCACGGGTTGGGCGTTCCAACGCTTGTTTCATGGTGAACAGTTCTCTGGCTTCGGTTCCGTTAATCGATTTGTTTTTACCCGGAGAGCTGCCGATCAGCGAGGGGTGAACGCCCATAGCATACGAAACGATGTTGGCCGCTTCCTCCGAATCTTCAATATAGTCTCCCCCTTCCTTGTCTTTATCCAGGCGCTCGATGCGGACCATCTTTTGTTCTTTGCCGTTCGGATCGATGTAGTAAGTCGAGAACCACGATTTATTCTGATTGTCGATTCCGGAGAGGAAGTTTTTAATATTTTCGACTTCCAGTTTCCGGCGCTCCTTCTTTTTAGCCGGATCGGTAATCTGTTCGCTGTCGTACAACTTATGGAAATAATCCTTGTGCAATTCTACCAGGTATTTGATCACCATGCCGTTCGTCATTTTAGCAACTTTGGCCACCGGTATCATGGCTTTCAGTTTCGCCCAACCCGAATTGAATGTGGAGCAATAATAAGGGAACGGGTAATACTTTTCACCTGCAGTCGGGATCCGGTTCACGATCGCGAATTTACGCTCAGTCGTTTGTTCCTGAGTTTCGCCATCATCGTTGGGTTCCAATCCCAAACGAACCATCAGGTCAGTAATCGGATCATCCATATCGAGCAACTGGATGGCTTCTATTTCATCATCTTTAGGCTTATCCTTCCAGTTGGCATAAAAAACATGCTCAATAATTCCGGTATCAGGATCACAGGTTTCGAACCGGCAATTCACCGCTTCTTTATGGCGGATCTGCACGATCAGCTTTCCTTCAGCATCCAGGATAATGACCATCACCGAAAAATAGAAATGTTTGATGTCGGTAAACTGCTCAAGCCACAACTTGGTCATATTATTGCGCCGGAAAAACTTTTTGATTGCTTCGTCGGTTACCGGCGATCCATCAGGCTTGGTTACCTTGAACCCACGGCCATAACCGGTTGTGATATTGAACCACATGTTCGACGACATCACTTCATCATCCCTGATTTTTTCGAGTATCTGAAGCGGCTGCTCGTTGTCTTCACCCCAGGGAACGTAACCACGGAAGCCATCTTTTACATCAACCGGCTTAACTTCTTCGTAATCAAAAATACGCTTGGTGTCTTCGGTAATCAGGGCGCCGAATTTGTCGTTTACTCCCGGAATAACATGCACCCCGAATGATGCGAAATCCTCCAACGGATCAACAATTCCAATCTTTTTCATACAAATACCTCCTCGTCGCATACGTTAAAAATGAGCACGGCTTTAACCTTCCGGAATTCTTCTGAATCGAGAAATTTGAGGTTAAAGGTGTTTCCGTGAAAATATGAGCTGGTACAAACCACATTATGGGCATGTACGATTTCGCCGTTCTTTTTCCAGAATGAACAGGAAAACGGCTGTTTGCTCTCAATAATTTTTCGTGCTTGTGCCAGGTGCAGCATATCTTTTTTTTAGAAAGATAGTGCTGGGGAAAGGCTAGAGAAAGGACAAAAGGTAAATGATCAGGGCAATGGCTACCACAACAATACCGGCAATTGTATTTCCGATAATACGTTCACGTATTCGTTTTTCCCAGGGTTGCAACATGAAGCTATTATACGAAAAAAGCCGAAAGCAGTTCCCTGATTTCATCGAGAATAATCAGGCGATCAGCTTCCGGCATGTCTTTTTCTAATTTTTTCAGGAGTGCATTAATGCGGTCCTGGTATTCAAAGCTATTCATAAAAGCCCCTCCCATCTTATTTTGCACAACACTATCCCAGAAGGAAAAATGTATATAAGACAGAAAGGGCCAATTTTGACCCGTTCTGTCCTTCTGGAATAAATTGATAAGAGTGTTGTGCGCTGTAAAGATAGGAATTTGATCTTAAAGGATGGCGGCTATTGCCCCATAAATATCATCAGCTTTTTTACCTGCCTTGAGAATTACATCAAGCTCACGTTCGTTGTGTTTAATGGTTATGAATAGATTTGAAGTATCTTTTTTCCTTGCTCCAAGCGCGCCACCAACCAATAAGCCAATGCCGCCAGTTAGTACGCCGCCGATAATTGCACCTGCAGCAGCTTTACCAACGGAGCGTTTTCCCTTCTCTTCAAAAGATATATTTACAATTTCATCAGCAGTAATAATAACATCTCCAGCGCCCGACCAAGCCGATCCAATTAATTTTACTGTTTTCTGCACAGCGTCAACTTTAACGGCTACAGTACAAGGCTTTGTAAATCGAGGATGCCCACCTTTATAATCAATGTTTTCAAATGTTTGCATATTAGTTAGTTTTTTGTTTCTGCAATATACACCAATTGAACAATACAAGTCAAGCAGAAACCCCTTTTTGTAAGGTTCAATTTAATTTTGTAATAAAGGAATGAAAATTGAAACGTCAAAAATCAACAAATAAAATACGGTAGAGTGCCGGTTACTGACGAAGGAAGGAACAATTGACGAAGGAAATCAGGCGAAGCATGAACGGCACGGAACTCCGAATTGAGCGCGCCAGGGACTGGCATATAAGCCACCCCTGCGATTGAAAACAATTACATCAAACCTTCATCAGCAAAAGAAAAATAAGATTCAGAAGTAATAATAAGATGATCTAAAATAGCAATGTCCAGTACTTTGCCGGCTTCTTTGATTTTTTTAGTTAAATCTTTGTCGGCTTCGCTTGGGTTCAGGTTGCCGGATGGGTGGCAATGGCTTAAAATTAAACTACATGAATTTGATTTCAATCCGGTTTGCATGATCATTCGAACATCTGCAACCGTACCACATAAACCACCTGCAGAAATCTGGCAGAAACCCAAAATTTTATTATTTCGATTTAGGCAAAGGATATAAAAAAACTCCCGATACTCCAAACTAGGAAAAATATTTAATAAATAAGCGTGTGCATCGGCCGACGTTACCACCTTTGGCAACTCTGAAGCTTTATAATTTGGCCGGTAAATTATTTCAATTTCGGCCAAAGTTTGAATATTAGTATTCATCTCCTGAAACGGTTTCGAGTTCTGGCTCTGGTTGATGTTTGTTTTCCTGCTCTGGCTTTGCTTCGGGTTTATAAACCTGTGTATTGGCGAATAAATAACAAAGCGGCCAGTACTTATATTCCTCTGGCTCGTTTGCCCCTTCCGGTACCTGTTCACCCTTGCGAGGTTGCCCCCAGATCAAAAAGGCGGTTTGCCCTTTGCGGACTGTAGCGCCTTCTTCTTTCCACTGAAAAAAGGTTTTAAACTCTTCGATTTCTGGGTTAGTCTCCTGATAGATTTCTTTCAAACCTTCGTTAACACTATCGTAAGCGCCGGATTTTACGCCCATCCGGACGAACTTCGAAAGCTCGATCAATTCTTTTCTTTTCTTCAAATATTGCTCTTTCCGTGTTGAATCATTACTTTTGCTCATGATGTCAAAATTTAATTTTTGATGTTAAACAAATAATTTGGATTGAAAGGCGGGAGGGATACCCGCCTTTCGCTTTTACTTATGCTTCAATTTCTTTTTTCAAAACTTCCCTTTTTGCATCCACACGACCAATAATAAAACTGATCAGTTCGCCAATAATGACCGGATTTTTCACCGTATAAACCGCTGTTTTGTTGTATTTGCTGCCTCCGTCAATGTTCAAAAAATACTCCTCATTTTCGAACTCGTTGGCTGCTGCAATTTCTGCAAGCTTATCCAGGTGAATAGTCAGACTTTCTTTATCCATGTCAAGCTTTGACAGTCTGCGGATCAATTCATTTTTTTTGTTGAAATACTCGACCCTTGTTTTAAGGTCCTGAGGGATTGCTGAGAGTTGTTTTTTTAACTTCTCATTTTCGGCTTTCAATTCTTCCGGTGTTTGATCCGGTTTTTCGCTTGCAACTGGCAACGCTTTTAACTCTGGTTTTGGGGTGTTTTCTCCCTTCTGCAACTCCATGGTTGCAGTTCCATTTTTTTTACTCATTACATTAATTTTTAAATGTTAAACAATTGGATTTGGATCGAATCTGATTGGTTTCCCT